>Ga0164242_10001557_pt1 | contig 27196 bp, 31 predicted proteins | sample OricomgcompostMG_FD_108783 | JGI IMG/M metagenome (GOLD analysis project Ga0164242, IMG submission 108783) | Miracle-Growth compost microbial communities from Emeryville, California, USA - Original compost - Miracle growth compost (MG) ...
CAACGTCCAGCCCGCCAACGCCGCCTCGATCGCGCTGGTCGAGCGCTGCGGCTTCGTCCGCGAGGGCTTCTCGGAGAAATACCTGAAGATCGGTGGCCACTGGCGCGACCACGCCCGCTTCGCGATCCGCTCCGAGCAGTGGGAGGAGCGATGGCGGAGCTGACCCGCTGCGCCTGGGGCGAAGGCTCGGAGCTGATGCGGGCCTACCACGACACCGAGTGGGGCGTGCCCGAGCGCGACGCCCGGGCGCTCTGGGAGAAGCTGATGCTCGACGGCTTCCAGGCGGGGCTGGCCTGGATCACGGTGCTGCGCAAGCGTGACGCTTTCCGCGCCGCCTTCAAGGACTTCGACCCCGAGAAGGTCGCCACGTTCAAGGAGCGCGACGTCGAGCGACTGCTCGGCGACGCCGGGATCATCCGCTCGCGGGCGAAGATCGAGTCGACGATCAAGGGCGCCCAGGTCTTCCTCGCGATGCGCGACGCGGGCGAAGACTTCGGCGACTACTGCTGGTCCTTCACCGACGGCGAGGTCCTCAAGAACGACGGCCTCGAGCTCCTCGCCAAGACCCCCCTCTCGGAAGCGATCTCCAAGGACATGAAGAAGCGCGGCTTCAAATTCGTCGGCCCGACGATCGTCTACGCCTGGATGCAGGCGGTCGGCATCGTCAACGACCACAGCGTCGACTGCTTCCGCCGCGACCAGGTCTAGGGGGTTGATTCGGGGGGCCGGGCGAACCGGCGGTCCGTGGCGGCCGTGCTCCCGGCGGTTGCACCCGTCCGAGGTGCGTCCCGGGCGTCTCGTGGCGGCCCGGGCAGGCTGTGGCCGCCACGAGACGCCCGGGACGTGAGGGGGATGAAGGGAAGACGCCGAGGGTCCGACACGTTCCTGCCGGGAAGGCGCCACAGGTCCGGCACGAAGTCACAGGTCCGCCACGAACTCCACACTTCCGTCGGAGGTCTCTCCGCGAGAGGCCCCGAGAAGCCCTTTTCCGTGACGAAGACGCCGGGAACGTGACGGTGTGCGGGGAGAGACGCCGGGAACGTCACCGGTCCTCATGCGTTCCGGGCCCCGATCGGAGGGCCGAGAACGCGCTGCATGAATTAAGGGCCCTATAGGACCCCCAAACCATGGTCACGTGTTTGCAACGTCTGAAGAAGACAGAACGATCTGTGACCTTCCATGGGTCTTCGTGCCGGACCTGTGACGCCCCGAGCCCTGTGACCCGCTCCCCGTACCCCCGGCCATCTCGACCACGACCACAGCCTGCCGGAGGGTCGTGGTCGAGATGGCCGCGTCCCTTGCCCGTCCCTTTCGGCCCTTCCGGCCCGTCGCGGAAGCAATCGTCTAGAGCACCCGCCGGAAGCGCCGGACCTCGCTGAGGATCCCGTAAGGCTGCTCCTCCCGCGTCGCCCCGTCCGGCTTCCAGCCTTCCCGTTCGTAGAAGGCCGCCGCACGGTCGTTGCCCTGCAGCACCCAGAGCACCGCGGCCCGGAAGCCCGCCTCTACCAGGCGCCGCCGCGCCTCGGCCATCAGCAACCGGCCCACGCCTCCGTGGTACCGGCCCGGGTCCACGTACAGCGCGTAGATCTCCCCCATCCCGACCGCGTCCTCGTCGCGAGACGGGCCGAAGGTGACGAACCCCGCCAGCGACTCGCCGGCGGTCGCGAGCACGGTCGTCGGCGCCCCCTCCCTGCCGTCGAATTCGTACCGCGCCGCCCGGTCCCGCGGATCCAGCCCATCGAGAAACTCCGCCGGCATCAGCTCCCGGTACGCCTCCTGCCAAGACCGCACGTGCACCTCGGCGACCGCCGGCTCATCTCCCCGGCGGGCGTCCCGCAACTCGACCTCCACTACGCCTCCTCGCCCGCCCCGCCGTCCTCGAGCAGCACCGTGTCCTCGTGCGAGTACGGCGGCGCGCAGGCGCAGACGACGACCAGGTCGACCTCACCGTCGTTGAAGAGCTTGTGCGCGGTCCCGGCCGGGATCGCGACACAGTCGCCGACCTCCACCCGCCGCTCCTCCTCGCCGACCCGCAGCCGCCCCGACCCGGCGGTGACCAGGTAGAGCTCCTCGGAGAGCCGGTGGAGGTGTTCGATCGTCGCCCCACCCGCCGGCACCGTCGCCTCGGCGAGGCTCTGGTTGCTCGCCCCGGCCGCGTACCGCGGCCCCGCCCACTCGCGGATCGTCGACCCGTCGCGGGTGACGTAGGGCTCAAGGTCTCGTCGGCGGGCGTGCTCCATCCGCGCAACCTATCCACCGGCCCGAATTGAGCCTGGATTTAGCTTGCCCGCCTAGATTTCGCCACTTGCCCCCCCGCTCTCGGTACCGCCCCACCCTCCGCCTAGCATCGCTCGCCGTCGCCGTCCTCGCGCTCGGCCTGCTCGTCGCCGCCTGCGGTGGCAGCGGCGGCGGCTCCAGCAACGCCGCGGTCAGCGTCCCGGCGATCGCCGGCGGCGACGCGATCCCGGCCAAAGCCGCGCCGCCGATCGAACTCACCGACCAGTACGGCAAGAAGGTCGACCTGGCGAAGCTGAGGGGCCACCCGGTCCTGGTCGCCTTCCTCTACACCCACTGCACCGACCTCTGCCCGATCGTCGCCGGCAAGGTCCACACCGCCTACGCCGCGATCCCGAAGGCGCAGCGGCCGATCTTCCTCGCCGTCTCCGTCGACCCCGCCCACGACACCCCGGCCAGCGCCGCCGCCTTCAACCGCGCGCACCGCACGACCGGGGAGATCGACTGGCTGCTCGGCTCCCACAAGGAACTGGCGAAGGTCTGGAACGCCTGGGGTGTGCGACCGGAAACGGACCCCAACGACCCCGAGGAAATCGAGCACAACGCCGAAATCTTCGCGATCGACCCACAGGGCCAGATCCGGGCGCTCTACCCGCCGAACTTCAAGCCCGCCAAGCTCGCGATCGGCACCAAGACCCTGGCGCAGCTGTGACGCCGCCGTGGCGGGCGGCGCGGTCGGGGCGATGAAGCGCCTCTGGCGGGCGGCGCCGCGAGGGCGCTGGGTCGCGATCGGGGCGCTCGTCGTCGCCGCGATCGTCGTCGCCGAGGTGGCGAGCGGCGGCGGTTCCGACGGCACCGGTCGCCAGGCTCCCCCGCTCCCCGCCCAGGCGCTCCGCCCGCCCGCCGTCGATCTCGCCGAACTGCGCGGCAAGCCCGCCCTGGTCGACTTCTTCGCCAGCTGGTGCGACCCCTGCCGGGCGGAGGCCCCGACCCTGCGCAAGTTGTCGGAGGAGATGGGCGACAAGGCGACGATCGTCGCGGTCGACTGGGACGACGCGAGCGGCGCCGCGCGGGCCTTCGTCCGCCAGCACGGCTGGACCTTCCCGGTCCTCGCCGATACCAGCGGCGTGGCGGGCGAAAAGTACGGCCTGGTCGGCCTGCCGACCTCCTTCGTGCTCGACCCGCGGGGCAGGATCGTCGCCACCTTCCGCGGCCCGCAGAGCGAGGCGCGGCTGCGCCAGGCGCTCCTCGAAGCCGCCTGAAGACCCTGCAAAACCCCCACCAATGGACTAGCCGACCGGAACATCGGGGAGGGGCACCTGTTGTAGGCCCCAGAAGCTCATGCAACTACGGAAGGACGACATGACCCACGCTTCAGCCCGGCCGGTCGCCCTCCGGACGATCGTCGGAGTAGCGGCCCTGGTCGCCGCGCTCCTCGCCTTCGTCCCCGCCGCCAACGCGGCTCGGGACCCGATCTCCGGTGGCACCACCGACCTCCACTTGAAGAAGGGCTTCCTCAAGAAGCTCACCAACCTCGGCGTCGGCGTGACCGGCGTCAGCACCGGCCAGGTCGCCGGATCGAAGATCAGCCTGCCGGTCGCGGAAGGGATGTTCGACCCGACCGACGCCCAGGGCCACTTCCAGAGCCCCGGCGGCTTCCAGCTGGTGAAGGGGGCCCGCTCGGTGGCGATCACCGGCGTCGAAGTGAACACCGTGCGGATGGCGCTCTACGCGACCGTCGCCGGCGCCCACATGCAGTTCGGCACGCTCAGCCCCGTCACCGCCGGCCGCGAAGGCTTCGGCGCGCGGATCAAGTCCGGGCAGATGACGCTGACCCAGAGGGCGGCGACGCGGATCTCCAACAAACTCGGCCTCCAAGGCGCGAAGCGGATCAACCAGCGGGTGATGAGCAACGCCTTCGGCATCACCTCGCCTTCGTCGATGACGATCCTCGGCCAGAACGAAGCGACGCTGGAAGCGAACGCCAAGACGCTCGGCAAATTCGCCGAAAAGGGCGTCAACCTGGCGAGCGGGATCAAACCGATCGCGCCGGCGAAGAACTCGAAAGTGACCGACTTCACCTTCCCGATCTCGGGCGGGACGCTGGCCACCGACTACAGCACCGGCCAGATCTCCACCACCGGCGGGGTCGAAATCGTCAAGGACGGCAAAACGCTGTCGCCGACGATGAAGATCACCAACATCCAGGTCGAAATGCAGCAGAAGACGGCGACGGTCGAAATCGAAATCACGCCGAACCCGCCCTTCCCGGGCGCGACCGGCCGCTCCTCGATCGTCGAACTGACCTTCCCTGCCAATTCGATCACGGCGAACCCGACGACCCGTCAGGTCACGGTCAAAGGCGCCGAAGCGAAACTGCAGGCGGTTGCCGCGGCGACGCTGAACCAGGTGTTCAACCAGGGCGGTGAAAAAACGCCTCCGACGACCAGTGAATTCGTCGCCGGCGATCCGTTCGGGACGTTCTCGATGGTGCTGCAGGCGCAGTAAGCAGCTTGCGGAAGCGTTAGTTACGCAGCGGCGTCGGGGTCGACCCGGCGCCGCTTTTTCGTTGGCAGCATCGAGATCAGGGCGCCTGCCAGCAGGACGACCACCGCGGCGTTCAGGGAGAGGTCGGCGAGGTTCATGCTGGCGCCGCCGGCGTTCAGGGAGAGCCAGTCGACGACACCGCCGTGAAAGGGGGCGGGCTCGCGGAGGATGCGGTCGAGGCCGTTGCCGAGCGCGCCGCCGAGGAAGAGGCCGAGCGCGATCGCGTTCAGTCGGTCGAGGCGGTTACGGGCGATGACGACGATCAGGGCGATCGCCGCCAGCACCGTGAAGACGGAGATCAGGACCGTGTGACCGGCGAAGCGCCCGCCCGGCCCGGCGAAGTTGCGAAAGAGCTGCAGGTGGATGCCACCGACGACGTGGACCGGGCCGGCTCCGAGGAAGTGCACCGCGAGCAGCTTCGCCACCTGGTCGACCAGCAGCACCGCCGCCGCCACCCCGTAGGCGAGACGCCGATGTCGCCGTCGATCAGCCACCCACAGAAGGTACCGGGGCGGCGAGGCGCGCCCTCAGGGCTCCGTGTGGACGACGACGTCGGCGATCCGCGGCCCGCCCTCGGGGCGGTTCTGGCGGATGTCGCGCTCGAGCCGGCGGGCCATGTCGTGCGCCGCCTCGAGCGTCGCCTCCGGGCTCGCCACGACGTCGAGGAAGACGACCAGGCCGAAGTCGGTGGCCAACGTCCGCAGCCGCCGCGGCGGCGCCCCGGTCCGCTGTTCGACCAGCGTCGCGATCCGCCCCTCGACCTCGGCCGTGGCCGCCCCGTCGCTCGGCGGACGCGCGGTCGCCGGCGCCTCGAGCGGCTCCAGGTGCGTCTGCACGTCGTCGACCTCCGACTCCCGCCGCAGCGCCGCCTCGATCCGCTCCGCCACTTCGTGCGCCGCCCCGAGCGGCGTGTCGGCGTCCAGCTTCAGGTGCATCGAGACGCTGCAGCCGCCGCCATCGCGGTAGATCGCGATGTCGTGGGCTTCGCGCACGGGCGGCTCGGCGAGGGCGATCGCGAGGGCGCGGGCGCGCAGGTCGAGGCCCTCGCGCAGCGGCTCGACGTGGACGACGACGTCGGCGTCCGGCAGCGCCCGGCGGACCGCCGCCTCGACCCGGTCGGCGACCCGGTGACTGGCGACCAGCGCCTGATCCGGCGCGGCGCCGATCGTCGCGTCGGCGAAGTAGTGGCCGCCGGACTCGCGCAGGCGCAGCTGGCGCAGCTCGACCTCGTCGAGGCCCCGGATCGCCGCTTCGGCCTGCGCCTGCGCCTCGAGCGGCGTCGTGTCCATCAGGATCAGCGAGTTCTCGTAGATCAGGCGCGCGGCGGCGGTGAAGATGATCGCGGCGACGACCAGCGAAGCGATCGCGTCGCCCTCCTGGAAGCCGAGCGCGACGGCGGTGACGCCACCGAGGACGGCGAGCGAACCGGCCATGTCGCCGGCGAAGTGGAAGGCGTTGGAGCGCAGCGCGGCGGACTTGTAGCGGCGGGCGCTGCGGAGGCTGATGCTCACCCGGCTGAGGTCGACCGCGAGGGCGACGGCGATCACGGCGAAGACGTACCAGCGGGCGTCGAAGCCGCTGTCGCCGCCACTGAGGCGGTCGATCGCCTCGATCACGACGAAGGCGCCACCGCCGGAGAGGATCGCCGCCTCGCCGAGCGCCGCCAGGTTCTCGGCCCGCCGGTGCCCGTAGGGGTGCTCGCGGTCGGGCGGGTGGCCGCCGAGGCGGATCGCCGCCAGCGTCAGGATCGCCGCGACGACGTCGCCGCTCGACTCGATCCCGGCCGAGACCAGCGCCAGCGAGCCGGTCGCGATCCCCGTCCCCAGCTTCAGCACGACGAGCAGGACCGCGGCGCCGATCGAGACCAGGGCGGTCTGGGTCTGGCCGCGCGGGGTGCTCGATTCGCTCACCGCAGGAGCCTATGCGGCACGGCGGTCCAGCCAGCCCGCGGTCGCCCGTAGAACCCGCACCACGCGCTCCGGTTCGTATCTGATCTGCTCGTGGGTGAAGCGCAGCTGGGTCAGGCCGGCGGCCGCGTGATCCTGATCGCGCTCGCGGTCCTTCGCCTGCTGGGCGGGCGTGCGGTGATAGGTAAGCCCGTCGGTCTCGACCACCAGACCGAGGCCGTCGAAGTGGAAGTCGACCTCGTGCCCGGTGACGTAGACCGAGGTCCGCGGCAACGGCAGCCCCGCCTCGCGGGCGAGGGGAATGAAGGCCCGCTCCAGCTCGGTACGGGTGTAGCGGAAGGTGCGCCGGTCGAGCATCTCCCGCAGCTTGGCGACCCCCGGCTCCCCGGGATGCCCGCCCAGCGCCTTCCGCAGATCGTCCGTCCGCACCAGCCGCAACCGATCCGCCTCGTTGACCAGCCGCTCCATCGTCGGCCGCCCGTGCCGAGTGGCGAGGTCGATCAGCGTCTGCACCGGCGAAGTGACCGGAATCCCTTCGTAGTAGCCGTACCAGCCGGGCTTGAGGTTGGAGCGACGGTGGACGCGAACCCCCGGGATCTGAATCGAATTAGATCCAACGCGGCTGATCTCGACCGCGGATACCTGCTCGACGCCGATCTTGAACAGCGCGGCCGCACTCGAATGGCTCAGCGCCGCATTTGCCGATCCCCCACAAGCGAGGACGGCACCCATCCATCGCCCCTGCCGCGTCAACTCCGGCCTCCCCACCGCGTAAATCCCTCGCCCGATCGGGTGAAGTCGTCCCCGTGCGATGCGGTGCTGAATCCCGTGACGCGTCAGTCCCAGGCTCAGCAACTGGGCGCGCGTCACAACTCCGTGCTGCTTCCGCGCGACAGACCACGCACTCTCGTGAGGACCGGAGGATGACTGTCGAGTTGAGCCGGTTATAGGCGGCTTAAGTCGACAGCCGTGCCGGTCTCTCCCCCCTTGCCGGCCGAAGGTTCCGCAAGGTGGGCGCTTTAGAGGGGGCGGAGGCGGTCGAAGTGCTTGGCGGGGCCGCCGGGGTGGAGGCGGGCTTCGATGCGTTCGAGGAGGCCCGAGTGGAGGAGGGAGACGACGGCTCGCTCGATCGCGTCGGCGTCGAGGCCCTCACAGCGCGCCTCCAGATCCTCTTCTGTCAGGCCCTCCTCACCGGCCAGGAGGACGGCCCTCAGCACCTTCGCCTGAGCCTCCCGATCCTGCCGACGCTGCCGTCCCGCCATCGCGGCGAGGTTAGCAGGAACACGAACATATGTTCGTACTATGCTCGCGGCCCAGGAGGGCTCAGACCATGCCCAGGCCACCGCTCACGCCGAGCGTCTCCCCGGTCACGAAGGTGGCGTCGTCGGAGGCGAGGAAGGCGACCGCGGCGGCCACCTCGAAGGGCTGCCCGAGGCGGCCGAGCTGGGTCTGGGAGCGCATGTTGTCGATCAGGCGCTCGCCCATCGGCCCCAGCCCGAGGGCGCCCATCAGCAGCGGCGTCTCGATCGGCCCGGGGGCGATCGCGTTGGCGGTGATGTCGTAGCGGCCGTTCTCCCGCGCGATCACCTTGGTGAAGCCGATCACGCCCGCCTTGGCGGCGCTGTAGACGGCGCTGCCCTTGGAGCCGACCCGGCCCGCCTCGCTGGAGATCGAGACGATCCGCCCGTAGCCCGCCGCCTGCATCACCGGCAGCGCCGCGGCGGTGCAGTTGAGCACCCCGTTCAGGTTGATGTCGATCACCCGCTGCCACTGCTCCGGCGTCGTCGTCGGGAAGAAGCCGAACTCGTCGGTGCCGGCGTTGTTGACCAGGATCGCGACCTCACCGATCGCCTCCACCGCCGCGCGCGCCGCGTCAAGATCGGTCACGTCGAGCGGGGTCGCGTGCCCGTTGATCTCCCCCGCGACCTTCTCCGCGCCGGGCACGTCGACATCGCCGACCCACACCTCGGCGCCCTCGGCCGCCAGTCGCTCGGCGATCGCCGCGCCGATCCCGCTCGCGCCACCGGTCACCAGCGCCTTCCTCCCGTCGAGCCGCATGCGCCGCAGCATAGACTCCCCTCCCTTGCGAAGCCAGGATTCGATGCGCGTCGCCCTCCTCGCGGGGGGCACCGGTGGGGCCAAACTCGCCGCCGGACTTCAAGAGGAGCTCGGTGCCGGCCTGACGGTGATCGCCAACACGGCGGACGACATCGAGACCCTCGGCGTCCACGTCTCCCCCGACCCGGACCTGGTCGGCTACTGGCTCTCGGGCGAAATCGACGAGGAACGCGGCTGGGGCCTCCGCGGCGACACCTTCACGGTGATGGAGCGGATGGCCGACCTCGGCGCGCCGAACTGGTTCAGCCTCTCCGACCGCGACCTCGCCGCCTGCCTCTACCGGGCCGAGTTCATGCGCGCGGGCGGCCGCCAAACCGACGCCCAGGCGCAGATCACGCGCGGGCTCGGGATCGAGGCGCGCGTCCTGCCGATGTGCGACGAGCCGGTCCGCACCAAGGTCGTCACCGAGCACGGCAGGCGCGAGCTGCAGGAGTACCTGATCCTCGACGGCGGCCGGCCGGACGTCCACGGGGTCGAGCTGGAGGGGATCGAGGCGGCGACGCCGAGCAGCGAGGTCGCGGGCGCCCTGCGCGCCGCCGACCTGATCGTCCTCGGCCCCTCCAACCCGGTGATCTCGATCGGCCCGATCCTCGCCGTCCCCGGGATGCGCGAGGCGATCGACGCCTCCGTCGCCCCCGTCGTCGCGGTCAGCCCCTACGTCGGCGGGAAGATCGTCAAGGGGCCGACCAACAAGTTCATGGCGGCGCTGGGACGACCGGCGACCGCGGCCGGCGTCGCCTCTCTCTACGCCGGGCTGATCGACGCGATGGTCGTCGACGAGGGCGACCCCGACGCGCCACCCGCCGAGATCCCGACCCTCGCCGCGCCGACCCTGATGGACGGTGGCGCGGGCCGGCTGCGGCTTGCGCGGACGGTGCTCGACTACGGCGAGACGCTGATCGACGCATGAGGGCGACGGCGGTCGTGCCCGTGAAGCGCTTCGCGGTGGCGAAGTCGCGGCTCGCCCCCGGGGTGGACGCGACGCGCAAGCCGGAGGTGGTGGCGGCGATGGTCGCCGACGTGCTCGAGGCGATCGGCGCGGCGCGGCAGGTGGAGCGGACGATCGTCGTCAGCCAGGAGCCGCGGGCGGCGGAGCTCGCCGCGGCGGCGGGGGCGGAGCTGGTCTCGGACTTCGACGACACCAGCCACGTGGCTGCGGCGCTCGCGGGGATCGCCGCGGCGGAGGCGGCCGGGGCGCGCTGCGTGGCTCTGCTGCCCGGTGACTGCCCGCTGCTCGACCCGCGCGAGCTCGACAAGATGCTGACCGGCGTGCCGGAGGAGTACGTCGCGGTGATCCCCGACCGCCACGGGACCGGCACCAACGCCCTCGTCCTGGCGCCACCGAGCGCGATCGTGCCGAGCTTCGGCGAGGGCAGCAAGGAGCGCCACGTCGAGGCGGCGCGGGCGGCGGGGATCCCCTACAGCGTCGAGGAGCTGCCGTCGCTGGGGCTGGACCTGGATACGCCGGCCGACATCGTGGCGCTGACGCTGAAGGTGGAGATGGGCGGCGGCGCGAAGCGGACCGCGAAGGCGCTGGGGATATGAGCGGCGCCACCGGCGGCGACCCGTCGAGCGGGGCGACCGAGGTCCGCGTCCGCCCCGTCCTCGGGCTTCCCGAGATCCGGGCCGCGGATCCGCTCGGGGCGCTGATCGCCGACCGCGCCGGGGAGCTCGTCGACGGCGACGTCGTCGTGATCTCGCAGAAGGTCGTCTCCAAGGCCGAGGGACGGACGCGGAAGCTTTCCTCGGTGATCCCGAGCGGCGAAGCGAGCAAGCTCGCGCGGATCCTGGGGAAGGAGCCGAACCTCGTCCAGCTGATCCTCGAGGAGTCGTCCGAGGTGGTGCGGGCCGAGCGCGGCGTCCTGATCGTCGAGACCAGGCACGGGCTGGTCTGCGCGAACGCGGGGATCGACTCCTCCAACGTCGAGGGTGACGACACGGTGCTGCTGCTGCCCGAGGACCCGGACGCGTCGGCGCGGCGGCTGCGGGCGGAGATCGGGGCCGCGAGCGGGGCGCGGATCGGCGTCGTCATCGCCGACAGCTTCGGCCGGGCCTGGCGGATCGGGCAGGCCGAGGTGGCGATCGGCTGCGCCGGACTGGTGCCGATCGACGACTGGCGCGGGCGCCACGACGCAGGCGGCCGCGAGCTGATGGCGACCCAGATCGCGATCGCCGACGAGGCGGCCGGCGCCGCCGACCTCGTGCGGGACAAGGCGGCGGCGGTACCGGCCGCGGTCGTCGGCGGCCTCGTCCGCTGGGTCACCGAGGACGACGGCCCCGGCGCGGCCGCCATCCGCCGGCCGCGCGAGGACGACCTCTTCCGTTAGCTCTTGTCTTTGTGCAGGAGGCCGCGGGCTTTGTCGGCGAGCTTGTCGACGCCGTCCTTGATCTTGCCCTCGGCCTGGTCGAGCTTGCCCTCGTTCCGAAGGTCTTTGTCGCCGGTCACGTTGCCGGTCGCCTCCTTGATGCGGCCTTTGGCCTCGTCGGCGTTGTTCGGCGTGTCAGCCATGATGGTCCCCCTCGTTTGCTTTCGGGTCCACTCGCAGTTACCCGGTCTCGGGACCGCTACTCGCTGACGACGAGGACGGCGCTGCCCTCGATCTTCCCGGCGCGGGCGTCTTCGAGCGCCCGCTGCGCGTCCTCGAGGGGGTAGGTGGTGACTTTGGCCCGGACCTGGATCTGCGGCGCGACGGCGAGGAGGTCGTCACCGTCGGCGCGGGTCAGGTTGGCGACCGAGCCGAGCGTCCGCTCCTCCCAGAGCAGGTCGTAGGAGAAGGCGGGGATCTCGCTCATGTGGATGCCGGCGCTGATCACCCGGGCGCCGCGGGCGCTCGCCTTCAGCGCCTGGATCATCAGCGGGCCGACCGCGGCGAAGACGATCGCGCCGTCGAGCTCCTCCGGTGGCATTTCCGACGACCCGCCCGCCCACTCGGCACCGAGACTGCGGGCGAACTCCTGACCCGCGGCGTCGCCGTCGCGGGTGAAGGCGAAGACGCGGCGCCCTTCGTGGACCGCGACCTGGCAGAGGATGTGGGCAGAGGAGCCGAAGCCGTAGAAGCCGATCCGCTCCGCCGCGCCGACCAGCCGCAGCGCCCGGTAGCCGATCAACCCCGCGCAGAGGAGCGGCGCCGCCTCGGCGTCCGAGTAGAAGTCCGGGATCGGGAAGCAGAAGTCCTCCGCCGCGACGCAGAACTCGGCGTAGCCGCCGTCGATGTCGTAGCCGGTGAAGCGGGCGTGCTCGCAGAGGTTCTCCCGCCCTTCGCGGCAGTAGCGGCAGCTACCGTCGGTCCAGCCGAGCCACGGCACCCCCACCCGCTCGCCCAGCTCGAAGCGCTCCGAGCCCTCCCCCAGCCCGACCACGGTGCCGACGATCTGGTGTCCCATCACCAGCGGCAGCTTCGGCTCCCCCTGGAGCTCGGAATCGTAGATGTGGAGGTCGGTGCGGCAGACGCCGCAGGTCCGCACAGCGAGCTTCACCTCCGCCGGCCCGGGCTCCGGCTCGGGCAGCTCCGCGGCGCGGAGCGGTCGGCCAGGCTGGTCGAGGACCATCGCCCGCATCTCAGCTCACCGGCCCGCGTGCGGCCCGGGCCGGCATCAGGCCGCGGCGTCCGCCGCGTAGGTCTCGAGGATCTCGTAGAGCGTGCTGCGCTGGGCGGGGACGCGGCCGGCCCCGCGGGCGGCGGCGATCAGGTCCTCGACCTCGAGTTTGACCCCGTGCTGGGAGCCGGCCATGCGGGAGATGTTCTCCTCCATCAGCGTCCCGCCGAGGTCGTTGACCCCCCAGCGGAGCGCCTCGGTCGCCCCCTCGAGCCCCATCTTCACCCAGCTCGCCTGCAGGTTGGTGATCGACCTGCCGAGCGCCAGCCGGAACGCGGCGGTGTGCTTGAGGTTCTCCCGCACGGTGATCTCTTCGATCCCGTGGGTGCGGCCGAGCAGCGTGTTGAAGGGGATGAAGCTGAGCGGCACGAACTCCGTGATGCCGCCGGTCCGTTCCTGCAGCGAGCGGACCACGGTCATGTGACGGGCGAGCTCGCGCGGCTCCTCGATGTGGCCGAACATCACGGTCGAGGTCGAGCGCAGCCCGGCCCGGTGGGACGCTTCGATGATCTCGATCCAGCGCGCCGCCGGGAGCTTGTTCGGCGAGATCCGCTGGCGGACGCCGTCGTCGAGCACCTCGGCCGCGGTCCCCGGGGTCGAGCCGAGCCCGCACTCGAGCAGGTATTCGAAGACCTCCAGCGGCTCCTTGCCGGAGCGCTCGCAGGCGTGGTTGATCTCCATCGGCGAGTAGGCGTGGAGGTGGAGCTGCGGCGCGGTCTCCTTGGCGAGCCGCAGCCAGCGCCCGTACTCCTCCAGCGTCAGGTCGGGATGGATGCCGCCCTGCATGCAGAGCTCGGTGGCGCCGAAGGCCACCGCCTCCTCGATCCGTGCGGCGAAGTCCGACTCACCCACTTCGTAGGCGTCGGGCGAGCGCCTCCCCTGGCCGAAGCCGCAGAAGGCGCAGCCGACGACGCAGATGTTGGTGAAGTTGATGTTGCGGTTGACGACGAAGGTGGTGAGGTCGCCCGCCAGTTCCTGGCGCAGCTCGTCGGCGGCGATCCGCATCTCCTCGATCACCTCGGGCCGCGTCTCCGAGAACAGCGCCGTCATCTCGTCCTCGGTCAGCCACTCCCCCTCGCGCCCCTTCGCGATCGCCCGCGGCGCGACCTCCGGGTCGATCACCTCCTCGCTCCGCCGCCCACTGCCCTTGCGCGGGATGAACGACCAGTACTTGAGCTTGATCACGTCGAGGACGCCCTGCTCCATCCAGTCTATGTCCATGTACTGGGGGTAGACGCAGAGCCGCTCGGTCAGGGCGTAACCGCGAGGCGCCAGCTCCTTGCGCACCTGGTGCGGCGAGGGGAACGGCTCCTCCGGGGAGATGTGATCCCCGTTGGCGGAGAGCCCGCCGAGATCGGTGGCCCCGGCTTCCACCAGCTCCGGCCACCACTCGCTCAGGTTCGGAGGAACTTGGACGCCCACGTCCGGCATCAACCGCTTGCACTCCGAGATCAGGCGCTTGATCTCCTCGACGTCGACCGGCTCGGCCCAGTCCGGCAAGGGGGGCGAGGAAGACCCTGAGCGAACCTCCACGCTGTTCGTGAGTGAAGGGTCTTCCTCGCCCCCCGCCCAGCGCTTGCGCGAAGCCTCGTTGGCGATCTCGGCCACCTCGGCCCCGTAGTACCGCGGATGGGGGACGAAGTTCTGGAGGATCACCTCCTGGATGTGGCCGTAGCGCTCGTGCAGCTCGGCGATCGCCTCCAGCGACGCGACGCGGGACTCGATCGACTCGCCGATGCCGACGAGGATGCCGGTCGTGAAGGGGATCTTCAGTTCGCCGGCGGCGCGGATCGTCGCGATGCGCTCGCTCGGATGCTTGGTCGGGCTCCCCGCGTGGACCGTCTCCATCAGCGACTCGTCGACGCTCTCCAGCATCAGCCCCTGGCTGGCGGTCACCTCGCGCAGCCGTCCCAGGTCCTCCTTCGAGAGCACGCCGAGGTTCGTGTGCGGGAGCATCCCGCGCTCGAGCGCCCGTTCGCAGGCCCAGACGACGTAGGAGGTGAAGTCCTCGTGCCCCCAGGCCTCGAGCCGTTCGGCGACGACCGGGTTCACCTCGGGCTTCTCGCCGGTCAGGACGAGCAGCTCCTTGGTGTTCCGTTTCAGCGCTTCGTCGAGGATCCGTTCGACGTCGACCGGTGCGTGGACGTGCGCCTGGTGGGTGGCGAAGGCGCAGTACTTGCAGTAGCACTGACACGTCCGCGAAAGGGACAGGGTGAAGTTGCGAGAGAACGTGACCCGTTGCATCCCGGAGAAGCTACACGGCGCGCAGGCTCGGCCGGCGGCGCTCAGACGAAGGGCCGGGCAATGCCCGGCCCTTTCGCCACCAACTGGGGGGTGCCGCCGCGGCCCGCCGGGGCCGCGCGTCGCCCTTAGTCTTTTTTGGCGTCGGCCGGGCCCGTGCCTTTGCCGGTGGCGGGGCCTGCGCCTTTACCGGCGCGCGCGGCCGCCGGGGCGACCCGCTGCGGGGCCTCCACCAGCGGGCCGTTGCCGGCCTCGATCACGAAGCGCCAGACGCCGACCGCGACCAGTGAGCCGACCACCGGGCCGACCAGGTACGGCCAGACGCCACCCCATTCGTTGGAGACGAGCGCGGCGCCGAACCAACGGGCCGGGTTGAAGCAGGCGCCGGTCAGCGGGCCGCCGACCATCACCATGAAGACGAAGGTGGTGCCGATCGCCAGCGGGCCCCAGTCCTTGGTGCTCTTCTCGGAGAAGACCACCGAGAGGATGACGAGGACGAGGGCAAAGACGCCGATCGCCTCGACCGCCGCGCCCGCCGGGTTGCCGGCGAGCAGCGAGCTGACCGAGCCGGCGCCGTAGTGCACCGCGCGACCCTCGTCGAGCAACAGCGCCTTGGTCAGCAGCGCGCCGAGCACCGCGCCCGAAAGCTGGGCAAGGATGTAGATGATCCCGTCGATCGTGCTGATCTTTTTGATCGTCCAGGCGGCGAGCGTCACGGCCGGGTTGAAGTGGCCACCGCTGACGGCGCCGAACATGCAGATGACGGCGAACAGCGTCAGGCCCTGCACGAAGCCGACGACGGCGAAATCGGACCCGAAGGAGGTCGATCCGCCGACCGAGACGTAGAGAGTGACCACGCTGGTGATGAAGAAGACCAGCAAGAACGTGCCGATCAACTCCGCGAGATACGCGGAAAGTCCTTTTTGCTCCAGCTCCACTCTCAGTTTCCTCCCTAAAAAGTTTGTCCCTTGACCATTTGCGAAGCGGCGGCAGTCTACCTGTATTTCCTCAAAGAATTAGAGTTCGGCGCGAATGAGACGGGCTGTCGCGCTGCTGGCGGCCGCCCTGCTGCTCGCCGGACTCGCCGGCTGCGGCGGGAGCGGTGCGGAACCGGGCGCGCCGAAAGGCGCGACCGTCGTGCTCGATTTCGTCCCCAACGCGGTCCACACCGGCATCTACGCGGCGCAGGCGCAGGGCCTCTATAAAGACGCCGGGGTGAACCTCCACATCCAGGTCCCGGGCGAATCGACCGACGCGCCGAAGCTGCTCGCCGCGGGCCGCACCCAGTTCGCGATCCTCGACATCACCGACCTCGGGATCGCCGACGAGAAGGGGCTCGAACTGGTCGGCCTGATGCCGATCGTGCAGGAGCCGCTGGCCGCGGTGCTGGCGCGGAAGGACGGCCCGGTGAAGCGCCCGCGCGACATGGACGGACATACGGTCGGCGTCACCGGCCTCCCCTCCGACACCGCGGTGGTCGAATCGGCGGTGGCGGCCGACGGCGGCGACCCCAAGGGCGTCGACGAAGTGACGATCGGCTTCAACTCGGTCGCCTCGCTGGCGGCGGGCAAGGTCGACGCGGCGACCGGCTTCTGGAACGACGAAGCGGTCGAGGCGCAGCGCCAGGGCATCCCCCTGCGGGTCTTCAAGGTCGACGAATACGGCGCGCCGCGCTACCCGGAGCTGGTGCTGACGACGACCCGCAAGGAGCTCCGAAACGATCCCGAACTGGTCCGGGCGATGGTCCAAGGGACGACCGAAGGCTACGAATTCACCGAGCAAAACTCGGCCCAGGCGCTCGACGATCTCCTCGCCGCCAACCCGAGCCTCGAAAAGGCCGACACCGAAGCGCAGCTGAAGGTCCTCCTCCCGGCGCTCCATCCCAAGCCCTTCTCCGAACCGGTGCTGAAGGAATGGTCGGCCTGGGCGAGCGAACACGGCCTGCTGCCGAAGCCGCTCGACGTGAAGAGCGCCTTCGACCTCGGCTAGCCATTCGTCCCGGGGAGCTTGGGGCTGGGGCCGGGGCCGGGGGTGCGAGGGACGGACAAGGGACGCGGCCGTCTCGTCCACGGCCCTGGCAGGCTGTGGCCGTGGCCGAGACGGCCGAGGGTGCGGGGAGAGGTCACAGGGACGGCACGTTCGTGAGGGTTCCGCGAGGGACGTCACGCTTCCCTGCGCCTTCCGTCGCAGGGACCCCGACGACTGTCGAGTTGAGCCGGTCATGGGCGGCTCAAGTCGACAGGCATGGCGACGTCCGTGCACTTGTCCTCGCTGTAGAGGGGACAAGTGCACGGACGGCGGGACGCTCGCACGGACCTGTGACGAACGTGCCGTCCCTGTCACGGAAGGCCGGAGTTCGTGACGGACCCTCGGCAGCTTCCCGCGATCCCTCGCACGTCCCGGGCGTCTCGTGGCGGCCACAGCCTGCCCGGGCCGCCACGAGACGCCCGGGACGCACCTCGGACGGCCGCGACCACCACGAAGCACGGGCCGCGAACCGCGTGGCCCGCGCCCCCGACCCCCCGGAATCAACGACCTAGTCGCCGAGCATCCCCGCGACCAGCTCCGGCAGTTCGCGGGCCATCCGCGAGCGCGGCACGACCTTGTCGACGCCTGCCCCTTCGGCGCCCGCCTTGGTGTCGATGTCGACGTGCGAGTAGTAGCCGAGCGTCAGCAGCCCGGTCGCGGCGAGCGCCTCCGGGCTCTCCGCGTCGAGGTCGGCGACGATCAGGTCGGCGCCGTCGAGCGGCGCCCCGGCGACCGACTGGGCCAGCACCACGTGATGTCCGGCGGCGGTCAGCGCGGCGTCGACCCGGCTGGCGAGCATCAGGTCGGTGGCGATGCTGACGACGCGGGCCAAGGCGCTAGATCGCGCGGCGCTGGCGGAACTCCTGGCGGACGCTTTCCGGGCGTCCCCACATCTGCACGACCTCGGAGCGGCCCTCGCGCACCTCGGCGACCCGCAGCTCCCCGCTGATCCCCTCGGCGTCGAGTTTCGCCAGCACGCCGTGGACCGTCTCCGCCGCGGCCGCGTGACCGAAGCTGTGGGCGACGATCAGCCGCCAGTGCCAGGCGCCGGGCTTGTCGTAGACCTGCGCGTTGACCATCGAGACGAAGACGGCGCCGTCGATATAGCGGCTCTCGTCGTCGATCCGCAGGTCGACCTCGAGGTCGGTCCAGTCCGGCGGCAGCGCGTCGAGGATGCGCTGGAAGTCGTCGGCGAGTGCCATCGCCGCAAAGGTTACCGCGCTAGCCCGCGACGAACTCGAAGAGCAGGAAGACGTTGAGGGCGATGATCAGCGCGGCGATCGCGCCCGCCAGGATCGTCAGCCAGCGCGGGTTGACCAGCGAGCCCATCACCTCCTTCTTCGAGGCGATCAGGACCAGCGGCACCAGGGCGAAGGGGATGCCGAAGGAGAGGACGACCTGGGAGGCGACCAGCGCGTCGGTCGGGTTGACCCCGATCGCGAGGATGATCAGGGCCGGCAGGAGGGTCAGCGCGCGACGCCCGAAGAGCGGGATCTGGCGGTGGATGAAGCCCTGCATCACCACCTGCCCGGCCATCGTCCCGACCGAGGAGGAGGCGAAGCCGGAGGCCAGCAGGGCGATGCCGAAGATCGTCGCCGCGCCCTGCGAGTCGATCTGCTGCAGCCCGTGGTAGGCGCCTTCGATCGTTTCGACGCCGGAGAGGGCGCCGCCGTGGAAGAGGGCCGCGGCGACGACCATCATCGCCAGGTTGACCAGCCCGGCCAGCGCCAGGGCGATCACCACGTCGATTTTCTCGAAGCGCAGGATGCGCCGGCGCTCGGCGTCGTCGCGGCCGACGATCCGGTTCTGGGTCAGCGCCGAGTGCAGGTAGATGACGTGTGGCATCACCGTCGCGCCGACGATGCCGGTCGCCAGCAGGATGCTCTCGGTGCCGCCGAAGCCGGGGACGAAGAGGTGCCTGGCGACTTCGCCGCCGTCCGGGTGGGCGTCGAAGAGCTCGTAGGCGAAGGAGGCGACGACGACGCCGACGAGGACGGTGATCGCCGCCTCGAGCTGGCGGAAGCCGCGCCGCTGCAGGGCGAGCAGGGTGAAGGTGGCGACGCCGGTGATCAGGCCGGCGACGAAGAGCGGGATGCCGAAGAGCAGGTTGAGGCCGAGCGAGGCGCCGACGATCTCGGCGATGTCGCAGGCCATCGCGACGATCTCCGCCTGCAGCCAGAGGCCGATCGAGGTACGGCGGGAGAAGCGTTCGCGGCAGAGCTCGGCGAGGTTCTTGCCGGTGGCGATGCCGAGCTTCGCCGACTGCGCCTGGATCAGCATCGCGACCAGGTTGGCGGCGAGGACGACCCAGAGCAGCAGGTAGCCGAACTTGGCGCCGCCGGTGATGTTGGTGGCGAAGTTGCCGGGGTCGATGTAGGCGACGGCGGCGATGAAGGCGGGCCCGAGGAAGGGCCAGAGGCGAGCGAGCCCGCGGGCGTCGCCGTTGAGCGAGCGGTGGGCGGCGTCGGCGACGGCGGCCTCGCCCGGCAGCGCCCGTTCGGCTTCCGAGCGCGCCGCGGGCGGCGTCACGGGGCCTCCAGGCCGGGGCCGGGGATCGGGTTCCCGTGCGGATCGTGGGACGGTTCGCCGAGCTTCGCCGCGATCAGTCGCTCCAGGTCCTCGGAGATGTAGTGCTCGAGCACCTCCGCCTCGGCGTGGACGCGGTCGTGCGGCATCCCCAGCGTCTCCGCCAGGAAGGCCTCGAGTAGCCGGTGATGGCGGATCACCTCCAGGGCTACCTGCTCCCCCGAGGGCGTCAACTCGACCCCCTTATATGGGACGTACTCGGCGAGGCCGAGGTCGGCGAGCTTGCGCAGCATCGTCGTCGCGGTGGGCGGGGCGACGCCGAGACGGGCGGCGACGGCGCCGTTGGCGACCAGCCCGTCGCACTCGCGGCCGAGGACGTAGACCGCCTTGGCGTAGTCCTGGATCGCCTGGGAGGTCGGCGCCGAGGGGTTCGGAGGAGTCGAGTTAGACACGTCTAAAAGCGGAGTTTAGACATCTCTAAAAGCGGCTGTCAAACGCGGTCCCGAAAGCCGGCGCGCGCGCCTTCCTAGAATCGGGCCATGCCAGTCACCGTGGAGCTCGACGCCCAGTACCGCCAACTGCGCGAGGAATGCGGGCTGCTGGAGCGGCCGCGCGGCGCGATCGACGTGCTCGGCGCCGACGCCGCCGAGTACCTGCAGGGCCAGCTGACCAACGACGTCGAGGCGGTCGCCGTCGGCGAGGGCCAGTACGCGGCGCTGCTCGACCGCAAGGGCCACATGCAGGCCGACCTGCGGGTGCTGCGGGTCGGCGAGGACGCGATCCTGCTCGACACCGAGCCGGAGGCCAAGGACGCGGCGCTGCGGCACCTGACGATGTACTCGATCGGCCGCGAGGTGGCGGTGAGCGACGCGACCGCCGAGCGGGCCTTCGTCTCGCTGATCGGCCCGCGGGCGGCGGAGGTCGCCGGGTCGGCGCCGCTGCCGGAGTTCGCCAACGAAGCGACCAAGGTGGCGGGCGTCGACGTGCTCGCGGTCGGCACGCGCGACGGCATCGACCTGCTCTTCCCGCCCGACGAGCGCGAGCGGGTGCTCGCCACGCTGACCGAGGCGGGCGCGGTCGAGGTCAGCCCCGAGGCGGTCGAGATCCTCCGGGTCGAGCAGGGCGTCCCCCGCTTCGGCGCCGAGATGGACGCGGGCACGATGCCCGCCGAGGCGGCGATCGTCGAGGACGCGGTCAGCTTCACCAAGGGCTGTTACATCGGCCAGGAGACGGTCGCCCGGCTGCACTACAAGGGCAAGCCGAACAAGCACCTGCGCGGGCTGCGGCTGAGCGCCGCGGCGGCGCCCGGGGCGGCGCTGCGGCTCGGCGACAAGGAGGTGGGGACGCTCGGCGGGGCCGTCGTCTCCCCCGCGCTCGGGCCGATCGGCCTGGCGATCGTGCGGCGCGAGGCGGAGCCCGGCACCGAGCTGACCGTAGGTGAAGATGGCGTTACGGCTGAAGTTGTCGCCCTCCCCTTCGGCTAGATTCACCCCGAGATGGTTCTCGGGAGAGCCAGAGTCGCGGGTGGCGGCGCGCTCGCCGCGCTGATCTTGGGCGTCGCCGGGGCCGGTTGCGGCGCCGAGAGCCACCCCAACGAACCGCGCCCGGCGGTGCCGACGCGGGTCAGCGTGACGATCGGCAAGGGCGGCATCGAAGTTCAGCCGAGGGCGATCGGCCTCGGCCCCGAACCGCACCAGCAACTGCCGCAGAACCAGGACCACCCACAGCCGCCGATCAAGACCAAGGCCCCCCTCGACGTCGTCTTCGTCACGGCCAACCAGACGGGCTCGGCCGAGAAGCTGACCATCAAGGGCCCGAAGTCGGCGACCTCCGAAACGATCTTCGCCAACAGCCCGGCGACCTTCTCCGCCCAGCTGCCCGCCGGCACCTACACGATCGCCGCCGGCAAGGGTGGCGCCGAAGCCACCCTCAAGGTCGGCCCCTTCCGGGCCAGCAGCAAGAACGACCTGCTGCTGCCTTAGGCCGGGGGCCGCGACCCCCGTGCTTCGCGGCGGTGGCGGCCGTCCGAGGTGCGTCCCGGGCGGGTTTCGCCAGGAAGGTCAAGGGTCCGGCACGCCTGCGCCGGGAACGTCACAGGGACGGGAGGATCTCCACCTTTCCGTCACACGTCCCAGGAGTGAGTTCGCACTTTGCCGTAGATAGTCCGGAGAACTGCGAACTCACCTTGGGCGACGGGTTCTCTCCCGGCGCTCGTCACGAAGTCTCGTCACTTCCCCATGCGCCAGCTTCAAGCCGCGACGAAAACCGGCGTCCCCAACGGGACGCGGGCGAAGAGGAAGCGCATCGTCTCGTCGGTGGCGCGGATACAGCCGAGGGATTCGGCGGTGCCGACGGCGCCGGGGGTGCCGTGGATGGCGAGGCGGTTGCCGCCGATCCAGCCGGCGGGCAGTTCGTGGTCCTGGTGGCCGCTGAGGGCGAGGGCGCAGCAGCCGTAGTAGGGGCTTTCGTGGAAGGCGACGCCGTCGGTGACGCCGTAGCGGCCGGGCGGCGTTTCGGTCCCGGGGCCACCGACGGTCACCGGCCAGCGGCCGACGACCTTGTCGCCGTAGCGGAGTTCGAGGCTGCGGCCGGCGAGGTCCGCGTGGAGCGAGTAGCGGGTCCAGTAGACGACGACGCGGGACGGGTCGCCGGCGATCCAGCCGACCTGGCCGTCGGGCAGTTGCGGCGCCGTGATCCCGAGCCAGCCCGGCTTCGTCTCGACCACCGAGAAGCTGGCGGGGGAGCCGAATTCGGTCTCGTCGCCGAGCCGGGCGAGGACCGCGCCGTCCGGGGCGCTCTCGAGGTCGACCTTGGCGCCTTCGCGGATGCGGACGATCTCGAAGGCGGGACCACGGGCTGGGCGGGCAAGCAGGCTGGCGGGCTCGGCGGGATTCGGGCCCGACGAGGCGGGCGCCGCCGCGCGCCGCGGCGCCTTCGTCCCGACCGCGGCGTGGCCGGGCTTCGCCTGGCGCCCGTCCGCGGTCTTCCCGGCCGGGACCTGGACGCGGACGATCGTCGCCGCCGACCCGCCACCGCCACCCGATTCGAGCACGTGGACGAGCAGGACGATGCCGCCGACCACCAGCGCCGCCGCGACCAGGGCGCCGAGGGCGGTGGAGATCCGTTCGGTCACGCCATCCATGGTGGCGCAAGATCCTGTGCGGGCGCCGAAATCGCGCCATGCCACGTCCGTCCCTCTCCATAGCCAAGACGGGCGATATCCCCGCACTTTGCGAACGCGCGTTCCCCCGTTCACGTCCGAACCTCGCGCAACCATCGTCAGTCCGATGACCGTCGTCCTCGCCATAGCCGTCCTGGCCCTCGTCGCCGCCCTCCTCTACGTCCTCCTGAGGCCGAAGGAGGAGGCGCCCGTGGCCGAGCCGATCGACGTCCGCGCGGCGGTCGCCGAAGCGACCTCAGCCGCGGTCGCCGACCTGCAGCGCATGAACGAGGAGTCGCGCAAGGTCGACTCGGCGACGGCGGAGGCGGCGCTGGCGAAACGCGAAGCCGAATTCCGCCGGCTGACGGAGCCGATCGGCAAGAACCTCGAACGGATCGAACGCGAGGTGGCGACGATGAGCCGCGACCGCAAAGCCGCCGACGGCGCGGTCCGCTCGCTGCTCGACGAGATGAAACTCGGCCTCAACGACCTCGGCACGCAGACCGGGACGCTGGTCAAAGCGCTGCGCCAGCCGAAGACGCGCGGCGAATGGGGCGAGGTGCAGCTGAAGCGCTGCGTCGAGCTCGCCGGCATGACCGAGCACGTCGACTTCGAAACGCAGGTGTCGCTGCACGGCGAAGACGGGCTCCTGCGCCCGGACGCGATCGTCCACCTGCCCGCCGAACGCAAGGTCGTGATCGACTCGAAAGTGCCGCTCGACGCCTACCTCGAGGTGCTCGAAGCCGAGGACGAATCGTCACGCCGGGGCGAGCTGATCCGCCACTCCCGCCAGGTCCGCGACCACATCTCGAAACTCGCCTCGAAGCGCTACCAGGACCAGTTCGACAGCGGCGACACGCCCGACTTCGTCGTCTGCTTCATGCCCTCCGAGGCGGCCCTGCACGCGGCCTTCGAGGCGGAACCGAAGCTCTACGACTACGCCCTCGAGCAGAAGATCCTGATCGCCACGCCGACCACCCTGGTCGGACTGCTGCGGACGGTCGAGCTCGGCTGGCGCCAGGAGCGGATCGCCGCCGAGGCACAGGAGATCGCGGGCGCCGCCAACGAGCTCTACGGCCGCATGGGCACCTTCCTCAAACACCTCTCCAAGAGCGGCCGCCAGCTCTCCTCGGCGGTCAACGCCTACAACGACGCGGTCGCCTCGGCGGAGAGCCGCGTGCTGCCCTCGCTGCGCCGCTTCCAGGAGCTCGGCGCGGCGCGGGGCGAGGACGTCGAGGCGCCGAAGGCGATCGAGGGCTCGGCGCGGCGCGTCGTCGCCGCGGAGCTGGAGGAGCTCGAGCGGGGCGGCGAGCACGACGACTCGGTCGTCGAGCTCCCAACGCGCACCGGCACCGATCCGCTCTAGGATCACTGGCGGCAGTGGGGAAACCAAGACGGAGGCTAGAAACTTGTCGGTCGACACCAGCAACCTGACCCAGCTTCAGGTCGAGCCGGGGACGCTCCCGGAGACGATGGCGGCGTGGGTGATCCGCAAAGAGCGCGAGGGGGAGCCGAAAGACGCCTTCCAGCTCGAGCAGATCGAGGTCCCGGAGCCGGGCGCGTTCGAGGTGATCGTGCGGGTGATGGCCGCCGGCGTCAACTTCAACAACGTCTGGGCCTCGCTGGGCCAGCCGGTCTCGGTCTTCGGTTACGGCGACCACCCCGAGTACGGCCACCACATCGGCGGCTCCGACGCCTCCGGCATCGTCTGGAAGGTCGGCGAGGGCGTCACCCGCTGGAAGCCGGGCGACGAGGTCGTGATCCACTGCAACCAGGCCTCCTACGAGGACGTCGAGGTGCACGGGCTCGACCCGCTCGCCGCGCCGAGCCAGCGGATCTGGGGCTACGAGACGACCTGGGGCTCGTTCGCCGAGTTCACCAAGGTGCAGGCGCAGCAGCTGCTGCCCCGCCCCCAGAACATGAGCTGGGCCGAGGCCTGCTCCTACGGCCTCACCTACTTCACCGCCTACCGGATGCTGATCGACCAGTGCAAGCTGCAGCCCGGCCACAACGTCCTGATCTGGGGCGCCGCGGGCGGCCTCGGCGTCTTCGCCACGCAGCTCTGCAAGGCGGCGGGCGCCAACGCGGTCGGCGTCGTCTCCTCCGACGAGAAGGGCGAGCTGGTCAAGCAGCTCGGCGCCGTCGGCTACATCAACCGCTCCGAATTCGGCGAGATGATGCGGACCGACGCCAACCTCACCGACCCGGCGGCCGACAAGGAGCGCTTCCGCGCCTCGCGCGGCTTCGCCGCCCGGGTCAAGGAGATCCTCGGCGACTCCCCCGACATCGTCTTCGAGCACGTCGGCCGGGCGACCTTCCCGACCTCCGTCTACACGGTGAAGCCGTTCGGCAAAGTCGTCATCTGCGGCGCCACCTCCGGCTTCCAGCTCGACTTCGACGTCCGCTACCTGTGGATGCGCCAGAAGCAGATCATCGGCTCCCACTTCGCCAACGCGTACGAGTGCATGCGGGCGAACCAGCTGATGGCCGAGGGCAAGATCCGCCCGGTGCTCTGGCAGACGATGGAGTTCGACGGCGTCCCCGACGCCCACCAGCTGATGCACGAAAACAAGCACCTCGGCAAGATCGCCATCCTGGTCGGCGCCGGGTCCGAGGATGCGGGCAAGACCGAGGACGGGCCGGGCGCGATCCGGGCCGAGGTCGGGGCGTAACGCGCCCGACGACGACGATGCGAAAGGATTAGGCGATGCTCTACGTCTGCAAGCTCCACTGGCACATCTCCCCCCTGCGCGGCACGCGGTGGCTGGAGCTCTGGGAGCCGGCGGCGGAGAAGTGCGTCGCCTACGGCGCCAAGAGCTGGTCGCTGACCCGCTCCGACGACGACACGCTCGCCTACGAGCAGACGATGGTGTGGGAGGACAAAGCCGATTTCGAACGGTATTGGTTCTCCCCCGAGATCGCCGAGGCCCGCGAATCCGTCATCGCCTGGTACGACATCCCGCTGCTGCCCGAGTGGCACACCCTGATCGCCGCCCAGACGGTCGGCGACGCCACCGCCGTCGTCTGAGCGGGACGACCCCGTGAAGCTGGGGATCGTCGGCCTCGGCTACGTCGGGCTCCCGCTCGCCCTCGCCTTCGCCGAGGCCGGGAACGACGTCGTCGCGCTCGACACCGACCCGGCCAAGCTCGCCGACATCGCGGCGGGTCGCAGCTACGTCGAGGATGTCGAGGACGCCGAGCTGGCGGCGGTCGCCGACCGCCTCCGCCCCACCGCCGACTACGCCGACCTCGAGGACCGCGAGGCGATCGTCATCTGCGTGCCGACGCCGCTGTCGGGCTCGCGCGAGCCCGACCTCTCCTACCTGCGCGAGGCGGCCGCGGCGCTGGCCGAACACCTCCAGCCCGGCCAGCTGATCGCCTTGGAGTCCACCTCGTATCCGGGCACCACTCGCGAGGAGCTCCTCCCGGCCCTCTCCGCATACGGCGGGACCGTGGGCGTCGATTTTTTCCTCGCCTTCTCGCCGGAGCGCATCGACCCCGGCCGCTCCGACCACACGATCCGCACCACGCCGAAGCTGGTCGGCGGCATCACCCCCGCCTGCACCGAACGCGCCCGCGCCCTCTACGCGCAGATCTGCGACACGGTCGAGGTGCTCAGCTCGCCGGAGACCGCGGAGCTGGCGAAGCTCCTGGAGAACATCTTCCGCTCGGTCAACATCGCCCTCGTCAACGAAGTCGCCCAGCTCTGCGACCGGCTCGGAATCGACGTCTGGGAGGTCGTCGACGCGGCGGCGACCAAGCCCTTCGGCTTCATGCGCTTCGAGCCGGGCCCCGGGATGGGCGGCCACTGCCTCCCGGTCGACCCCTTCTACCTCGCCTTCAAGGCGCGTGAGCACGACTTCTACCCCGAGTTCGTCGAGCTGGCGGGCAAGGTCAACCAGGCGCAGCCGGAGTTCTGCGTGCGACGGATCGAGCGGCTGCTGAACGACGCCGAAAAGTCGGTCAAGGGCTCGAAGATCCTGATCCTCGGCGCCGCCTACAAGCCCGGGATCGGCGACATTCGCGAATCCCCGGCGCTGCGGATCATGACCCTGCTGAGTGAGCTCGGCGCCGAGCTCTCCTACCACGACCCCTTCGTCCCCGAGCTGCCGTCCCAGGAACTGAAGTCGGTCGACCTCGCGGCGGGCCTCGCCGAGGCGGACCTGCTGGCGATCGTCACCGCCCACCCCCAGGTCGACCACGCCGCCGCGGTCGCCAAGGTGCCCCTGGCGATCGACTTCCGCGGCGTCACCCGCGGCCTCGACGCCGACAACGTCGAGCGCCTCTAAGCCGCGCCTGCGGCGCGTCGCGCTCTAGCCCCGCTCCAACGGGGCCATAGTCAAGCCCGCCCCGTCAAGCATCTCCCAGTAGTGCTCGGCCGGCTCGCGCGGCCCGGTCCAGACGATCGCCTGGCCGGTGTTGTGGATCTGGTCGGCGATCCGGTGTCCCTGTTCAAGGCTCACTCCGGGCAGCACCCGCGACAGCGTCTGAGCGACGTGATCGAAGGTGTTGTGGTTGTCGTTGCGGACGATCACGCGCCAATTTCCGCCCAAACCTGAATCAGGGCCTGCGCTGCGTGGTTTCTCGATCGTCGAAGGCGACACGTCCGCGATTATGCACCTGAACGCAGGATGAGCAGGCCCAAGGACAGCCACTTCCCCTACATGCCGGGGATCGACGCGATGCGCGCGGTCGCCGTGCTCGCCGTCTTCGGCTACCACGCCGGGCTCGGCTGGCTGCCCGGCGGCTTCCTCGGCGTCGACGTCTTCTTCGTCATCAGCGGCTACCTGATCACCTCGCTGCTGCTGCGCGAGTTCCGCGACACCGGGCGGATCCA
>Ga0164242_10001558_pt1 | contig 27178 bp, 24 predicted proteins | sample OricomgcompostMG_FD_108783 | JGI IMG/M metagenome (GOLD analysis project Ga0164242, IMG submission 108783) | Miracle-Growth compost microbial communities from Emeryville, California, USA - Original compost - Miracle growth compost (MG) ...
ACGGTTACTTTACTTTATCATTAAGATCTAGACGAACCACATCAAACCACCTCAAACTTCAGCTCGGTGTTTCCATTTCTTGTGGCTATTGTTTTTCCCCTGATGTACCCCATACCTCCCAACCCCCTTTCGCCAATGCTTAGGTTCCTATCTCTCGCCGGCGACTGTATCTCAACTTCGACTGGTCCTTTACATCGGCGTTATTGGCTTACTAAGTTATTATTGTCCGGGCTGTAGGCATAATACAAAAAGCTCGCAACGCATTTCAGGATCAAATTTACCCAAGATGGCATGCTGGACCACATCGGACGACGGGGCAATAAAGCTGGTTACCAGGCGAATAGAACATTCTCGCATGGTATAGCGTGAAGCTCCAGATCTAGACATCCACCTGGTTCGAAGCCCAAAACGGACTGACTGTCGGCCGCAAATCCCCGCCAACCTCAAGGAGTCTACAGCCGATTACGATTCAAGGACGCATCTTTCTCTCGCTGTTTGGACCGCTGCCGAACTAAAATTTGGATACCCTCCATGGCGACTTCGCATTTAGGTATAGGCTATTAAAATTACACATCTCACTACCCAACCAAAGGCTCTGCGCCTTTGGGCAATGTCACCTTGAACACCAACATCTGGTTATTCACGTTGAAGCCGGACTCGTCGTTATAAGGCAACAGGCCGCCGTTCATGAAGCCTATCCAAAACCGTTAATTTCTTTATTTTCACTAGACGACTGCACGAGGGATTTAACTCACCATCTTGGGTCATGAAGTCGTTGTCCGACGAAGCAAATAGGTAGTACTCCTTGCCGCCGTTCTTACCATCGTTTTCGTCGCTGGTGACAGGGACGAGCGCCAGCCCTTCCCACTTTTCGTTCAGAAGGCCCTCGTCGTCATCTCCACCGTTGTGGAGGCCGAATCTCCCCAGTTGCGAATTGACGTTGAAGTCGAGCCAGGGGCAGAAGGTAACGGGTGTGATTTCGGGCTTGAGCTCACCGACTGTGGGACCAACGAATGAACGTGTCAGCGGCACATCCAACAACAAACTATCGAAATACTACCCCAGACAAACGTACCGTCGCTCGCAATAGAATCATTAAAGGCATCGTAGGCGCCGCTAATATCAGTGGCACCGGCGATATCAAACACGTCGACGTGCCTATACCGCGACAATGAATCGCCTAGGGCCCTCCCGGCACCCGAGTCGCGAGGCAGCACCAAGAACTGGGTGCCGCCTGCGTAGTGCAGCTCCGACTGCGCAGCTACGCGCGCCTTGCCATCGGCATTAACGTACGTCGGCAGCGGCACGACCCACTCGCCGTCGTACTCGGGCGTCCCGCCGCAGTTGCCTGGCAGCGAGTACGCAAGCAGGCGCGTGTGTCGCCGGTTCGGGGCCTTGGAGCCGCCCTCCTGCCACGCGGCTGACTGAAGGAGGACGTACAGCGTCTTACCATCCGCGGAGACCGTTAAGCCCTCAAAGCCTTGGTTGTTCTGTCGACCCTGGGTGGGGTCGCCAGGCTGAGGTACCTTCTCCGGGTCGTATCGGGGCCCACTGTTGGCCGAGAAGCTAGAGGAAAGCGTGAGTGTCAGTCTCGGGAGAATGATCATAGATTGGCCAGGCCTCGCACGGACGGAACAAGCGTGACTTACCTGACAGTGCCGTTGCGTAGTGGCAAAAGGGCGTCTGGCGGGGCGATAGCGTAGACCATCTTGCCTTTGTTGTCGAACTTGTATAAGTATGGGCCATACTCATCGCTAATCCAGAAACCGCCCCCTGGGGACAGGACTATGCCCTCGGGGTCGAGGCAGACTCGCTTGCCACCGGGACCGGAGCCACCGAAGCCATCGCCGGTATACGTAGCGGCCGGGAGGATGGGGAAACCGGGGTAGGTGGCTCCGCCAGTAAAATCCGGGTCCAGTCCCGTTGTCGGCTCGCCGTCCGGCCCGGTCAGAAGGATGGTGTCGAGATACTCGAATTCGACGTTCGGCTTGGCAGGGTTAGACAGCGACGCCGCCACGGGGGTCAACTTGATGTTGTATTTGTGGATGCGCGCCTGGAAGTTGAGGGTGCCTTCGGTGTTCCACCCGCGGTCGGGCAGGGCGTACAGGACGCCCTCGTACGACTCGCCTTTTTGCTTCCATGAGTCAATCGCAATGCTGGAGCCGAGGCTGATGGTGTCTCCATACTTGTCGCGTGCGTTGGACGGCACGAACCCGTACCCCGAAAGGCCGTTGTAGACGTACGTCTTGGAATTGCAGGTCGTGGTGTTGACGGCGCGGGGAACGCAGGTGCTGGCCGCGACGGCGGAAGCGCCCGCCACGGCAGCTAAGGCAGCCTTAAAAGAGACCATTCTCGCAAGTTGAAGGCGGCGCTGACCAAGAAGTGGGGATTTGGCTCGCGTGTCTGCTACGCGCAGTGCTGCTCAGGCCGGTGCAGTGCATTCCAGGAAGGAGCCCAGCCAGGCGACATTGCGAGCCCTTTTAACCAGCCGTCCCGGTGCAACCTGGAGCGGACGATTCCCCCCACCCCGCGCGTCGTCCATCTCACAGTCGTGGTAATCGTTAGTGTCTCAATGGTCCCAGGGAGCTGTTTTTCATATCGTACGCCTGATTGAGGATGACGCCAAGCACGTGGGAGCTATTGTTGGTGATCACTGGTGGAGGGGCAGGCGGCCAACTTGCAGGGCTCCTTCGCCAAGGCAATAATGGGTGGTATTGGACCTGCAGGAGAATGCCAGCTAGTACTATTTGGCCCACCGGACTCGCCGGCGTCATTTCAGGGCGTAAATGTTTTTGACCCAATTTGGCGCATTTTGGCACGTTTTCAAAAACTCATCAATCAACCCCCACACAGAGCACCAGATATTCAGCAACTTGAGCAAGCACTACCTAGAACCCGGAGAAGGGGGTCTTACAAAACGTAATCTTGCCATTTGAACCGCGCCTACACCTGAGCTGAACAGAAATGACTAGGGAGGTACAGATGAGGTAAGGTACGGTAGCTAAGGATACATATCCGCCATTCGTGAGGTCGGGCCGAAGTCCGCTTGGCCCGAAAGCTGCACTCATCCCCAGACCAAGAGAGCCGCAATTCTCTCGGAGTAACTGCCGGAGGTTTTAATGTGCGCAAAAGAAACCCGATTTCAGTGGCACACAAGATGGTTGATGTAAATCGGGAAATGCCTCATGTGAGAATTGTTCTAGAACGCATGAATTTCGTGCAAGAGCAGCCTTCACCCGTCAGAATCTCACATGAGGCCGTTCACCGCATGCTGGTACTGCTCGCTTTCAGCGTGAAGTAGGGTTTCGAATATTCAATTCATCGCCTAGAAGATAGAGATACTGGTACCAAGTCCGCACGCCCGTTTTGAGCACGACCGAGTCGTGGCTATTATGTGGTACGCCGAAAGCGTGACCACGAACCAGCTGAGCGTTTACGGGTGAGGTTTTGCGAAGATGAGGTTGTGCGGCTCCATTGAGGTTCTGAGGAGGCTTAAATTAACGGTATCGGCTGGACCTTGGGTAATGGCAAGCCCGGTCGCGCCGAGAAGTTCAGGTAACTAGCTCTTTCGATCGGACTTGTACTATTGTGAGGAGACTAGTTGTGTATTCGGCTTTGCTGCGTACAACGGACCTCAGCAATCCAACCAGGTCAAAGTCGAAGACCACCAGCTGCCCGGACAACATCGAGGTTTATCCTATCGAGCCTGAAGGCCTGTCTTTCCGCCGCCTTGAACCATCTGCCGCTTAGGCAGAGGCTAACGACTGAGGATACTCCCAATAACTATACTCGAATTAAAACAAAGATTATAGCGGATTCCAACAAAACTGTAACGGGTCCAACGCGGAATCCCAAGAATTCGTATTATTATAGGTTGGCAGTTAGGAAACCCATCGACGACCATATCGGCTTGCTCCTGCGTATTCCGCCAACCCTCTTCTAACGTGGTTCGGTATTATTCGGTCATTTTCCCTGCCCGGAATCATCTACCGTTCTAGATCTGCAGTCCTCCCAATTGGGGTTCGCCTCACGAGAGTAGGACAAATCTTGCCCTCACCCCGTTCTAATCCGAAATACAAGGTAGGCAATACGTGGCTGAGATCACATTTGACCCGTGGTTTGGTGTCGGCACACTAGGTTGTTTTCTTCGATGGCTAGCCAGACCTGAAAAAAAAAGCCCTGAACCACTCAGAAATGATATTTCTCAAAGTATGAGATCGTTGCCAGGTCCGGTTCAGTGGTTGAAGATGCAAGCGGGCCATTCGCGCGAAGGGGTGAACCAAAAACAATTGCGGCGAGCGATCGAAGAAACCCGGACGAGCTTGACCGTATCTACGATACGAACTTGAAGGGAATAAAGCGATAAGGGGACAGCAACGAATGGCAGATCATCTCATTGCTGGTTGGGGCTGCATTTGCAAGACGGCTCTCCTTACGATCCGTGGGATCTCTATAGATGTCCTTACCTGCCCGGATTCCGGTGATCTCCTGATTGCCTAGTTTCCCTACCGGAACCGAGACGAGGAAGAAAGACCACCGCGTCGTCCGAATAGAATAAGCAGTACTGTTACGACCAAAACCCTGAGCGCAGGCTCGACGGCGCGGGTTGCTTTGGTGACTACGAAGTTATCCTTTGACAAACCCTCCCAGGTGGAAGTCAAGGCGCGACGCAAACTGCCCGGGTAGAGACCTAGCGAGGAAAGGTCGTCTATACCTGCACAAGAAGCTTCCAAGAACACTTCGACGTCTTCCCCCAGACCTGCCCTTCAGGTTTCTTATCTGCCCACCTGTGCGAGCCACCACTTACCCATGAAGTCTTGCGACTGGTAAGCACTAACCAGTAAGGGTAAGTTTGGGTGGAGCTGCCAAGAGAGAAAATATTTCGAGTGGATCTTGGCAGAGATTTGGGAAATATGGATACGACGACGTCAGTGTCGTGTGGGGCGCGGCGGCAGCACCGAAGTGGAAGGCGGTGGTTGCATGGACTGTCGCGTGCATCAGCTCGGTACCTTCTTGGAGGGAATTAGCTCCTATTTGCCTCCTGAAATGGTACAGATATTTACGTGTAGCGCTTTAAGTAGATATGTACATGAAGTTCCTACTTCGCAGGATTGGTACGTTGGTGCACTAGAATATTGTCGTCAAACCATAATACCTAGTGCATATTTCTTGCATCGTACTCATGTAGAGACACAATATTCGGGAACCGAGCCAGGAATAGCCGTCATAGAAAACGAAAGGTGCTTGTCCGCATAAACGTGAAGTCACTGACTTTACGCTCGTCCCCCGCGTCCCCCGAACCATTCCTCGGCCAAGAGTTCCTCGGCCTTGGCGCCGGCCCCTCTGCCAATAACCGGGGCCGCAGACCCTGGAACTGCAGCATGACGTAGCCTGTCGTCGGGCTTCGCACAGGATTTACCACATTCGCCCCGTGCTTGCCCGTCTTGCCCGTCTCACCAGAGTTAGTGCCTGTGCCTCCATGTGGGGGAGTTCCTGCCATCTGCCGATCCGTCCTATTGCAGCTACCTTTCAACTCTCTTTGTCTCCACAACCTCCACAAGGTAACCCACAGAGTTATCCTTTCCCATGTGGCCTCGGTGATTCGATGTTGAAATTTTCTTTCTCCATGGAGCACCAGGGCGGTTCTTGGACCTGGTGCGACGATTACTACGTATGGGCTAGTCATGTTGGTATTACTATCCCTGGCCCGCCCCCTCGGGACGGCTGCCCTTTCCCCCCTTGTTCCCCCTTGCTCCCCCTTCCACACATCATCGTCACCTCACTCGCCACGTTCTTGTCAAACTTGACTTGCCATCCCGCGACAGTCGATTGCTTCTCAAGATCGACATGTGCTGCGCGCCCGTCTGATCGTCGTTCCCCACAACACCGGAAGGCGCCGAACCTTCCCCCGCGTTTCCCAACCTTGTATGCACGGGTGCATCCATAAACAAGTCTCTTGATATCCTCGTTATCGCCGCAATCATCATGTCTCTCAACCACGACTCCGCTAGCCCGGACCCCATGGACCCCAAGCTCGAGAGCTCACCGCGCCGGCCTAGTGCCAACGACTCGGCGGACCATCTCCTTGAGACATTGGGTTACACCCCGGAGCTGTCGCGGAACCGCTCGACGTTCCAAGTCGCCTTCATGTCTTTCGTTCTGGCCTCGATTCCCTACGGCCTGGCTACCACTCTCTACTACCCGCTTGTCGGGGGCGGCCCCGTCAACATCATATGGGGATGGGTAGCCGTCTCGGCCATCATCGTCTGTGTTGCCGCGTCCCTCGGAGAAATCACAAGCGTCTATCCCACAGCAGGAGGTACCGTTACCTGGTTTCTGTCATCTGCTCTCCTGGAGGAGTCATAAACTTCCAAGTCTATGAAACTGACTGTTTCCCCCTAGGTGTCTACTACCAGGCGTTCATGCTTGCACCGGCCCGGTGGCGCCGGGTTGCGAGTTGGATCTGCGGTTGGCTCTACGTCGTTGGCAACATCACAATCACCTTAGCTGTCAATTTTGGCACCACGCTCTTCCTCGTTTCGTGTGTCAACGTGTTTGAGAAAGAACCTGGCGTTGGTGTGTTTGCGGGCGAGGATTACCAGGTGTTCCTCATTTTCCTCGGCATCACTCTGCTCTGCAACGCCGTGTCTGCCCTCGGAAATCGATGGCTTCCTTGGCTTGATGTAAGCTTGCCCCTCATCCGCTCTACCGATCTTGAGGATATTGAACCAGTTCCCCCCCACTCCGTAAGTGGCAACACCTTGCTGACCTTTCCCCAGACTGCTGCAATCTTCTGGACCTTTGCTGGTCTTCTTGCTATTGTGATTAGTATTTTGGTGGTTGCCAAGCATGGCCGACACGACGCTAAATACGTTTTCACACACTTCGAGTCTTCCTCTGGTTGGCCAGACGGCTGGTCTTTCTGCGTCGGATTGCTCCATGCCGGCTATGCCACTTCATCGACCGGGATGATTATTTCGTAAGTCCTTATCTATCTTCTCACTCTTCTTCTGCCTACCGCCTTACCATTTTCCGTGACATTAATCACCCCCTTGTAATTAGCATGTGCGAGGAGGTCCAGCAACCCTCCATCCAGGTACCTAAAGCTATGGTCGGCACCGTGATTCTCAACACATTTGCTGGCTTGCTCTTCCTGATCCCTATCGTCTTCGTCTTGCCCGATATCCCAACTCTCGTCAACCTTGCCTCGGGGCAACCCGTACCCCCGATTCTCAAGGATGCAATCGGTTCCCCCGGCGGTGCCTTTGGTCTACTCGTGCCTCTTATTGTCTTGGCCATTATGTGCGGAATCGGCTGTACGACGGCAACCTCACGTTGCACGTGGGCCTTTGCGCGAGACGGCGCTATCCCAGGCTCCAAGTGGTGGATGAAAGTCAACCGTAACCTCGACATACCCCTCAACGCCATGATGCTCAGTATGGTTGTCCAGATCATCTTGGGCCTCATTTACTTTGGCTCCCCTGCAGCCTTTAACGCCTTCTCCGGCGTCGGCGTCATCTGTCTCACTGCTTCGTATGCCTGCCCGATTGCTATCAGTCTCTTCAGTGGCCGGAAGAAGGTCAAGGGGGGTCGATTCTATCTCGGACCCCTGGGTACCTTCTGTAACGTTGTAGCAATAGGTGCGTGCCCCCCCCAAAAAAAATTCGTCGCATTGTCTTGCTTATCGTGTAGCTTGGTCCCTACTGGCTATGCCACTTTTCTGCATGCCGTCCCAGTACCCTGCCGATGCAAGTACCGTCAACTATGCTCCCGCCGTCTTCGTCGGCGCCACCATCATCTCCGGCCTCTGGTACTGGGCTTGGGGCCACAAAAATTATGCAGGCCCTCCAGCACACGAAGACTGACGAACAGACCATGCATTTTCGTATGACCGTCGCCCATTCGCGCTCATGAACACGCCGTGGTGCATGCAGATTTCGAGCAATACTTAGACAGTCCGGGCCTAACGTCCGCTGGTGCAACGTCACGCGTTATAAATATATATTCAATACCTTGATACGCCTCATTCAGTCACCGTCGGCCAGCAGTAGATTCCACCGCTCAACCTCTTTCGTTTTGCGGGATGGTGCCCATATCGAAATCTAATCGCTGAGCCAGCAACCCTCGCCGTAGTAGCGAACAATCTTTCCCTATTCCGCGGTTGGACTTAAGCATACGTTGGGAATATCAGCCCTCCAAAGGGTAGCCACGCTGGTTCGATAATGATCAGGGGGATTAACTTGACTGGGGAGCCTAGAAGTAGTCGAGCCTAGGTAATGTCCCCAATGACTGAGGTCTCCAAGTCGTAGATTGTAAGATGAAATTTAGAATTTATTGTCATATCATTGCCTTGCATACATAGAGCTCAGAACACGCGTTAGACCCGAAGCTATTTGCCCGCCAGACCCGACAATAAGACCCTGCGTAATCCGTCGAGGAGCTCTCCCAAGTGTCTGGCAAAACTGGCTACAGCCAGATAGGCCGCAGATATTGTTCCTCGTGGGATTTTGAATTTTGAATTAGTAAATATAGACCTTGAGTCACTGGAATCGATCCCCTTCAAAGCTGGCTAACCAGAGGGCTAGTTCCCGCAGAAACGGTGCCAGACCATTCTCACACTATTTAACAATTTCAATCGGCCCTCGTAGAGGACCAGTGACTTTGTCAGTTTCCGACATTAGTTCCAGTCCAGTGCCTCCGATCGCGGAGCTTGAGGCAGGCCGGTTAGTGTTCGCCACGTGAGACAAGCGTCTTACCTGCCACGCTATGTACATCACAAGTAGCAGAGCAACAAAAACAACAACTCCCACTACGATAAGCCCAATTGACGTACCGCTTAACTTGTTCCCATTGGAACAGGTCGCTGAGGAGACGGGAGATGACCCAGCTGCCTCCTTGTTGAGGGCTCCAAGACTAAAAACGTTGCGATCGTAGTCTGTGTATAAGTAGAGCTTGATACATTTAGTATGCGTTTACCTGCTCAGATTATGACAAAAGAAAATGCATGCGTGAGTGTTTGCTAGGGGAGTAGAGGAGCTGTGCTCACCTGAGACAGAAAAACGCGTCCTAGAACGGGGGCCCTCTCGAGATTAGGTTCCCTGTAGATCTGAACAGCAACGAAAGAAGTATTCGCAACTGGACTGCCTTGCGTATTTAAGCCGCGAAGGGGCTGCAGGAGTTCCTCCGAGGGTATCACGACTTTTAGGTCGTTCGCAAGGATTATTTCCATCGACATAGATATACGAGACGAGTTCGATGCTACAGGATATATGATTCCAGGCTCGAGGTCGAGCAGGTCACCATATCTTCCCGCATCATTCTTTGGTGCTTCGACCCAGCGAGTTTGGTTCGTAATCCACTCCTTAACATCCTGTAGCGCCAGGCGTGGGAATCGGAAGAGGCTGTCGTATCTTCAAATTACCCAGTTAGTTCGTGATCTACTCCGTTTAGAAGTTATTAGCGAGGGGGGGAATCATGCTCACGGCTCTAGGCAACTATGGACGTTGCTATCAGGCGCAATCAAGGTCCTGCTTTGATCACCAATGCGGAGATTGAGTTCAGCAATGGCGACCTGCAGGGGGCAGAACCTAGTTCCTAGCGTTTTGTTGTACTGGCTCATGTCGAATTCGGAAAAGGATCCCATCACCCTCTCAGGGTCGAAACCACCAAGTGTGAGCCTTCCGCCTCGAGGGGCGTGATAACTTGTTGAACCAGAGTCGAGAGCCCATGAATTGGCTCTTATCTGCCCACTCTTTTGAAGTTCACTCAGCAGAACAGAGTTTTCGCCCAAACCCAAGTGCGAGTTCGTGTGGTTACTGCCTTCAGTTATCAAGCCCGAGAGCGGCGTGATGCTCGTAATGCCCTGGAGCTGGATGGGGGCCCGAACTCCCCACTGAAACGTCGGAAGATCATCCATCAGCGCGTCCCAGTTGGGGTTTTGGGCCTCAAGCCCGCCGGGCTGGATAAGCTGGACACTGGAGTTGGTAACAAAATTACCCCTCCTCGAACGACACTCCGTGTCCGACATGTGATCCGTGTCCGACATATGATTCACGTCCGAGATATTACCCAAGGCCGGTCCCGGGAGGCAGACTTGCTCATGTTCGAAGAGGCAAGCTGCCACAACCGTAGAGGGAGTTACACATAGCGCTGTGTCGTTGACCCCCAGTCGGACGCCCCAGGAATAGACTGTTGGGAAATCCGGCAAAGAAATGTTGCAACTCCCCACGGCCAAGGAAATAGTTGGGAGGTCACAGGTAGGTGCTGCAAGAGTAATATTAATAGAGAAGGAAGCGAGAACAACAATGATCAGAAAGGGCATCTCCATGGCAACAAGCTTTGAGGCCTTAGGCAAGAGATTGAGGGCGACAGAGTCCTTACGGTTAGGTAAATACGCAATGTCTTCCACCCTCCTGGCGAGGCATGACTCCTAGGAGGTGTCACACATGATATATAACCCCCGCAGCCAGCCTTGCGGTTTTAGTCATTGACACCTTCTGGTGTTATTTGCCTCACTCGTGACGGCGCCTGTATCTTGGCGCAAGAGCAGACCATAATTGGGCGTTTGGTAATCTGGGGAACATATTTGGCATAGCTTCTAACTCCACGAACCCTTTGGGGACAGCACCGCCACCGCCACCAAGAGAAGGCGGAGGTTGCACAGTATGTCCACACCGCATCGCTGCGCTGTAAGGCTAGAAGAGTCGCCCACCTGTGCAGTTGTTTTTGTTCAGCACTGCCACCACCATATTGGAAGCGAGAGGGCCTGGACACTCGGCAAGATGGAAAACAAATTTATACCTACCCTGCATGCATGTCCCCCTTATTAGAGTCCGCAGATAGTTGAGGCTGGGAACAGTGAAACCCACACAATCCCACCCAGGGGACCCCGGATTTCTATCGGCCTAGACCTAACGCTTGTGATGGCGGACATTGCGTCTGCTATCTTGGCCTTTGCCTCGGCATGTTATGGGGCGGCCAGGGCGCTCGACAGACTCATATCAGATTACGACCATGCACCAGATGTAGTCCTTGCACTTCGAAGTCATTGTACGGCGACGCGAATGGTTTTGAAACAGCTGACGCAAGCTCTCAACGAAGGTGCTCTCAGGGGGGTGAACGGGAATTACGAGGCTCTCAGCGAATACCACAGATATAACAGGGAATTTGAGACCCAGTTAAAGCACTTTTTGAGCGAGCTCGACAAGTTTAGCGGTTGTACTAACTCACAGTTCACCCGGCGGCCATCCTGGGGCAGGATTCGGGTGATCTGGCGGAAGCAGTATCTCGAAGATATGAGGAGGGATATCTTGGAACGTAAATCAACCATCCAACTGCTCATAATTTCACTACAACTGTCAGTATTCCTTTACCTCTTTTTGTCCCTTCGCCCTTCGCTCCTTCGCTGAATGATTGCCTTTCCGCCATAGGCAAACGCAACCGGCAACATCAGATCTCTTGACAGCCGTAAGTCTGGGCGCCGAGAGTAGTGTCACTTCACTATTAGAGCGTGGGGTTCTTCCGATCATCTGCAGGATCAATGGCGTTAATTTGTCCCCGCTTCACTTGGCTGCCGAGAAAAATTCGACATCACTCGTTTTGCTTCTCCTCAACTACGGCGCCGACATCAACGCACGCAACTCGGATGGCGCGACGCCACTGATGAGAGCCATCGAGACCAAGCAATTCTCGGTAGCCGAGAAACTAATTGAACTCGGCGCAGACGTACACAATGCAAATAAAGAAAAGAGGACAGCCCTTCATATCGCGGCAGGGAAGAACCTCGCTCCAGTTGTCCGGCTTCTTCTTAAAAAGGGTGCTGACCCGAACAGCAGGGATAGTCTCGGGGAGACTCCCCTCAATGACGCTCTAAGGCGTGAGAACCGCGAAGAGCCTGCTGAGGAAGTCATTGGTATTCTATTGAAGCATAAAGCAAATCCAACCATCGGTCGGGAAAGCTCAGCGTTGACGCCCATCCACATTGCTGCCACAAACGATATGGTCCCCGAACTCTCGTTGCTTGCGGCCGAGGCCGCGCAAGCCGGCGAAGAAAGGCTCGAGCTGAGCACGCTGATAGACCCTTGCAACGGTTATTTTGGCGAGACTCCCCTATGGGCTGCTGCGAGACAAGGACATGCAGCCTCCGTCAAGGTACTTCTCGAAAATCGTGCCAACCCTTCCAGCTTGTGCAAACACCCTGCATACCCGAGCCCACTGTGGGCTGCTATTGCTGCCGGAAGCTTGGACACAGCAGAAATGCTCCTTGAACAAGGCGCCGATCCAAATGCATGCGATAGCGACGGTCAGGGGATCCTCCACAAGGCATGGGTTGAAAAAGGCGAGGATATCGTCGAGCTTTTAATACGACACAATGCCGACGCTCGAATAAAAGACCGGAATAAGTGCGAGCCCTTGCACTACGCCATCCGGGCCGGAAGACAACGCATTGCGGAGCTACTACTCGATGGAGACGCCTGCATAGACGCAGAAGATAACACTGGCGCAACACCCCTGATGACAGCCGCTGCGAGCAAAAACCCCGTCCTTACCATGTTTTTACTGCACCGCCGTGCCGCACCCCACTATCGGAATAAGGATGGCTGTGGCGCATTTTACTGTGCCTGTATGAAGGGTGATGTGCTCTCGGCCGGCTACATATTAGCACGGGGTGGCGGCGACGATGGAGAAGGTGCCGGCTTGCATATCAACCGGCCGAATAAAAAGGGAAACACACCACTACACGTCGCCGCAAGGCTGGGGGAGTTGGAGATGGTGCGGTGGCTGCTGTTCCATGGAGCAAATAAGCACTTAAGGTCAACGGAGCCATTTGAAGGGTTTGATGTCGCTGGGACGGCAGCCGAAGTGGCGAGCGCCGCTGGACATCTCGAGGTTGCAGCAGTGATTGAGAGCTTTGAGGGATGCATGAGTGTTAGGACGCCGGCCTGGAACGTGGGGTTAGTTACATAGTGTACTTCATAGAATTGATATAGGCGACGCGTTGGCCCGCCTGTATGATGGACAGAATTGGGGCCGGGAAGTTCTTGTAAGATACCGAAAAGGTCGTAGAGAAGGGAAAGGAGGCGAATATAATCTCTACCCAGAACGACAGTCACGAATAAGGAGTGACGCAAGAACAAAAACCATGTCAGACCTGACAATGTTTCCGTATTCGCGCCTACGGTTTGCATTGTGATCTTTTTATGCTATTGACTGAGAGCCTTCCATCGTCTTCTCCGTTTGTAAAGGTTGAAGGTGTCCACACCCGGGGGATGGCGGAATATTTCGCTGCCAGTTGGAGAGTAGGGTCGGAACAAGGTTAGATAATAGTGACTAGATACCTACCTTCGTAAGTTGAAGGTTTTGTATGCATACCTACCAGGTAACCTGTCATGCCTATCTATGCGCCTTGCAACACCACGGTCAGGTCATTACGGGAGTGAGGAAGGGAGGGTAGAAAGGGACTTGGGGCCGAAAGCCTAATTATTAGAACACCGCAGCGAAACAAAGGAAGATAGGATAGATGCAAACACGGCCGCGGTTGAGCAAAGCGGAGTCGTGGTTTCCAAGTTTTAGTGCCGGCTTGTCAGTGTGTGAAGATTTAGATTTAGATGGGGTAGAAGCTCCTTTCGCCCTGTGGTGCTACATTGATCACTCGGCTCTCCCGTTGCGTCCGAAAGCGTAGCTCGTAGCGGGACACGATAAGGCCTTGGTGAATCTAATATTGTTCTAACTTATATTCTTAAATTCGGACACGCAAGCTACTAACTTTGACCCCGGTGAGGTAAGAATGGAAAGTACGTACATTCGTTCTTTGGGTGTTTATGTGCGGAGAACGAGTTGACACTTCTTGGATACCCTACGCCACAAACTCCCTGGCCCTCATGGCCGCCTTGTCGGCCTTGGCGACTTCGAAAGCATGAACAAGGGCAGGATACCAAACATCGGCCATCTTAACGTCACCTGCAGCGTTGGGATGCACGCCATCGCGAAGGTCGGTCCCACCGTTGAAACCAGTGTACTGGTCGACGACCCAAATGGGGGAGTCGGTGCTGTTCTTGTCTGTTGCCCAAGGAATGATGGCTTTGTTGAGATCCTCGATCTTGGAGTTGAAGTTGCCTAGACCCATTGGGATGATCTGCGCGACCTAAATGCGAGAGACGTGCCGTTAGTAAGGAGCCATGGCTATAAGGCAAATAAGTGGCTGTCGGTGAGGACATACAATAATCTTCATCCGTGGGTTGCTGGTCCTCATGACTTCAACCAAGGTAGTGAATGCGGCGATGATGTCGGCAACGGGCTTGTTCTGCTGGACAATATCGTTGGTGCCCAAATGCATAGTGATCACGTCGGCTGGGTTCTTGTCTAGCCATCCGACAAGCTGCTTCTTATTGGCAATGTCGATAGCCAAGAAACCCGAGTGACCTTCATTGTCGCGATCGTACTTGTTATCGCCGCAGTTGTTCTCCGTCTTGCCGGAACCGACCCAGTCGACACTAGCCCAGTCGGTGTCTTGCAACTTCTCCCACAGCTTTGCTCTCCAGCAGACAATTTCCGTAATAGAATCACCGAATGGCATGTACCGAAGGCCTGTGCTAGTCTGAGCAACCGCACCGCTGATGGCCGCGGCGGCGCCGAGGATATGGAGGAGCTTGATAGTAACCATTTTGAGTTGTGGGAATATGAAGAGAGACAAGTTAGATACCGGGGGAACCGTACACTACAACTGACTGCATGCCTTGCAAGTCCTTTTATACCTACCTTACTGTTCTGTACATCCCTATGTAACGCCCCTCCTTTTAGCGGCCCCGGATTGTCTGTAGCCTAGTTGAAGCGGCTATAAACTCGGATCTGGACCGAGCAGTGTCAATGTATTTAACCAAGCACAATCAGTTCCAAGGCTTCGACAAGACTTCTAGGTTAAAGTGAATTTATATTATTTGCTAATTCTGGTTCGTTTATTGCGCATCACATTCCCGTTGGGTCGTAACGCGATCTACTTATTATTCATCCGCCATGACCTCCCTTTGGCCGGTGCACCCTGGGTGCAAGCAACGAGTCTAGCCCACGAGTAACGATGATTCTGAGAATCCTAGATTGGGGTCAGCGTTGTGGCTTGAACCCGACGCGGCCTTATATACACCCACTCCTCCTCGTGACGATGAGTCTTTCTTTCGCGTTTATTCCAGAAGTTAGGGCCCCACGTCCTATCCTGCAAAAAGTACCTTTTACTGCGCGTTTTTGGCAATTTGCAAGGACAAGGACAACGAGAAGGTTGAGGTGCAGCCTGCGACCACCGATGATACTAATCATCATCCCATTAGCCTAATACGTACTTATTCGTTGTTTCTCTTCTTGGCGACAGCATCTTGACGACCTTACGTATAACAATTAATAACGACGGGCCCGAGCGCCTTATTTCACCATCGGTTATAGGAGAACGAATGTCTGGAACCCCTGAGCCCGGGACCCATCAGTCTTGGCTCGCCGATCTCATTGGCTCCGAAGCTGGAAGGCCGCTATTCCCAAAAGGGCTAACGAGGCGGTTACATTCTCAGTTTTTTGCCGAATGGCCTCTTCGTTGACTCCTTCATCTTTTTCCTGCTTCAGTTCACCGTTCCTCCAAATTGCAATATTGGAGTCTGAACAGCTTCGTCCTTTTCTCCGATGCCCAACGAGGTATCGGGAAAGTAGAGCGCTTGCTCCAAATGGGAACTATGAAAGGGTGACGGGCCGGGTGACACTCAAATTGTTCAGTATTTGGGCTCGTTGGCGGTCCTGAGGAAGTACTTCGGTCGTCTGCGCGGTCACTTGGAAAGTGTGGTAGCATTTTACTTGGAGTCTCGGCACGACTCTGTAATAAGAGAGAGAACACTTCAGGCGTGGTGTCGGAATAAGAAGATCCGGACTTGGTGGGAAGAGCGGAGCAGGTGTTACAGTCGTGGACGGGGGATGAGATATATATTCCTGGGCGCAACCTCGGAAAGAAGGAAGATTTTGAGCTAGGGATATGAAGTCAACGACTCTACCAGGAGGACTGCTGATAGGGAGTAACATTCATCATGAATTCTCCCAGCCAAAGCAGCCCTCAAGGAGCTCGGTCCTTCGAAGGCCCACACTCCGTGATCGACAACGCGCACGCAGGGAAGTTTTGCCCATTCGGTTATCGAGGTGGTACGTCCCGTCGGTATTGTTCCGAAGTGATCGGACACAGAGCCGCCCACTCAGTGACTCCATTGCTGGACTCGCTCCGGCTCGAACCACTAAAGGAGATCTTGGACGGGGAGCGGAATGTGTGGAGCTAACTACTATTCACGACTTCAAGAATTTAAAAAGGATAGTAGTAGAGACAAGGGAACACCGACGGACAGCTGATGTCTGGGCATCGCAGGCTGATCTACGAAAGAAAGGGCCGATATAATTATCGGCCTCGGGATGGTGATCATGTAGGTAGATACTGTAGGTATCTATCTGTAGTTTGTTTGGCCGCCACCAGCCACAAAAATACAGTGGTACCTTGGGCCACAAGCCCGGCCCGAGTGCTTTCCGGGCAAACTCGACTGGCACGCGACGTTGCGCAACGTACAAGTTGATTTGTTTACTTACCTACGTCTGTCTGCGAATGGAGAGCCTCACTGTCGTAAACATTACATACCTACGACGTAGGTAAACATTTCTCCTGGCACGTGTCGCACTGGTCAAAAGACGGGGCGAGCCGATGGGAAGGCCAGCCAAGCGGATCATAACATTGGCAGAGGAGCGCGCGCTAAGCCGCGTTGGGTGCTTGGCATAGATTAGCTGAGATAATTGTGGATTTGCTAATTTCTGTGCGTTCATGCTTTTTCCGTCAGCCGCTGGGATTGGGGTCCTGGTTTGCCAAGGCGACCTGGGCTTTGTCGGACGGGGCAGCCAGCGGCTGGACCAAATTGTGGGACGTTTCCCGGGAAGGAGGGATTTCCTCTCAAGGTTGGCACAGTCCAGCGAGTTCGCATCAGAGACGAGGAGACGAACTGACAGACACGCGAACAGAAGAATCCTTCGTGTCGCAAACACCGCTCCACCAGATCACACACGATGTGTTCACCGCAGAGGTGTTTCCCTGTTTTGAGATGACGGGTCAGCGCCCAAGGCGTCTGGAACCTCGTATTTCACCACCCCCCTGTCCAAACGGCTGGCCTACGGGGCTCTGTCGCGCGCTAGCTGCAGTGAACCCCTGGCTTGCCTGGCTTGAATGGTCAGCCGTCTGGAATGGGGCTTCTTCGCGAGTCAATACTTGCGGGCGGGCCAACCCAGTTGGTCCCCCTAGTCCGTGCTGACGAGGTCGTATGGGGCGACTTGGGCGAACTTGGCTGACTTGCTGATTTGGTGCCGACAACCGAGCGCGAGGAACTTGGGAAAGGTCTTGGGTTGTTCGTACACTAGAAATACCGGCCAGTGCCCCGAATAGATTGTTCTGCAGATTGGTCCCCCATCTCCGCCCGTTAATATAATCTAGATCACCATGCAGTCACTCGTTATTCTCCTCGCCGCCTCGGCGGTCTCCGCATCGATCTTGCCGCGCGCGGCCACCAATCTCCCGGCGTCGGATTTCCCTTCGTTCGACACCATCTCTCTGGACGACGCCAAGGCCGGAAAGGATCTGCACGGGATCCTGTACAATGCCACCTCCGACGCCGCCTCAGACGGCGCCGTTACAGTCGCGACGGCCGCGTCGGCGGCATGCGCGGCCAACCCGAACATCCGGTACGAATGGCGCCAGTACTCGACGGCGAGCAAGCTCGCCTTCATCGGCGCGATCAAGTGCCTGATGGGCAAGCCGCCCTCGGGCAAGTTCCCGCCCGCCACGAACCGATATGAGGATTTCGTGCGCCTCCACCAGATCAACATGCCCGACGTCCACCAGAACGCCAAGTTCCTGATATGGCACCGCTACTACGTTTGGGTGTTCCAGATGACCCTGCGCGACGAGTGCGGCTTCAGCGGCTCCTTCCCGTGGTGGGACGAGACCCTGGATGCTGGCCGCTTCGGGCAGTCGGAGCTGTTCACCAGCCCCAACTACTTCGGCCACCTGCCCGGCAAGCCCTCGAACGGCCAGCCGGTTTGCATCACCAGCGGTGCCTTTGCTGGGCTCACTTGCAACATCGGCCCCGGTTCCGGCAACAGGCCTCACTGCCTCTCGCGCGCCGGTGACGCCAGTGCCACCTCTCAGTGCAACCAGGCCTTCGTCAACACCTGCAACTCGCGCTCTTCCTACGCTGATATGGAGAGCTGCAGCGAATACGGGTAAGTTTTTGTTGGCCGATTATCCCTCCAAGGGACGAATAAAAGACTTGTTTTTGCTAACCCATTTCCTCTGCTTTAGTCCCCACGCCTTTGGCCACAACGGCATTGGCGGTGTCATGTCCGATGTTTCCGCGAGCCCCAGCGACCCCATCTTCTGGATGCACCATTCCTTTGTCGACCATAGCTTCCGTATCTGGCAGAACGCCGCCGCTTCCCGCCGAACCACCATCAACGGTGCTGACCACAACGGTAACCCCTTGACCCTGGACACCGTTATCAGCGTGGGCGGCATCTACCCCGACGTCAAGATCCGCGATATCTTGGACACCATGAGTGGTGGCACTATCGGCGGCAAGCCGTGGTGCTACAAGTACAACTACTAGGTGCTCGTGTTACCTCGGGTATATAGAGTTGGCGAAGAAACCCGCTGCGCTTGCTCCCGCCCCCGCATTGTGATGGGATGCAAGGCTGCGTTGGCTGTTACATAGTTCTGGATGCTTCTGTTCATAACTATCATTTAATTAATCCTATAATGCAATACACCTCTCCGCAAGGAGAGTCATCAGAGGCATCGTACGCTATGTACGTGCTTGAATACCACGCTCTGCCCATGCAGGAAACTTTGGATGATCAACTTTGCCATCTTCATTCCATCCTTTCCCTTCATGCGTTTGTTTGGCCATATTTTAGCGGGACTTGTCGCATGTCAACAATACTACATAGCAGTTGCGCAGTCGCTGGCGAGTTCTAATTTCCCCGCCCGAGTCAGCCAAGAAACGACCACTGGCATTTAAACGAGCCCACTTCAAAACAAGGTGTCTTGCCTTGCCCGCCACGGGTTTTCGGTCCTTGCCTCGAGAAAGCGAGGAGTTGTAACCTAATAATAGCCCCGGCCCCTCTGTCCACGCCCTGGCAGAAGGAATCATGGTATGTACCACAGTAGTGTATCACACCGCATACGAGGTGTGAATCCTTGCTTGTTTCTGCTATTTTACGTAGTCAACGGTCTTGTCACGGCAATAATTCTCGGGGGTTTGTTGTCCCACCGCACACCGTCCTTGATCCATGAACCGAGGGTACCGTACAACGAAGGTCAGGAGACATCGCTGTCTGGGGTTCGTGCAAGCTCACAATGTGGAAATGACCACTCCGCAGCCCCTGCATGCATGCATTTCCACTCGCGCCCAACCAAAAGTAGTGGCCCAAGTGGCCCTAATGCCCCCTATTTCTGGTGGTGGGCCACCCCACACAAACCAAGCCCTTTGGAAGACGACCAATCATGGCGGAACGCGCATCATTTTCGTCAGAAATGTTCTCCAGCGCAAGTGGGCCAATTTCCTCCTTGGCAGAACTTCGTCCAGAGTCTCGTCTCCAAATGTGAACTGTCTCCGAATGTGAACTGGCTCATAATATGTAATTACCCAACCTATGTCTGAACGACCTATTGTACATATGTACGTCGTTGCATTGTGAGATAATTCGTCGCAATGCTGAGGCTCCGCCAGCCCGGGATGTGTTCCGCAGGTCGGGGGCGGCGCACGGCTGATTTGATGTGGGTCGGACCACCATCTGCAGTTCTCCCTTTCTGACGAGGAGGCTCGGTGGTAATTACTGTGCAATTGTATGGAATTCGGCCGGTCGAGGCTCCTGCTTCAGTTACATGGATCATCATTCCAGCAGTGACTGGCTACAATAACAAAGGGGCCAAGACTAGCCAACGAAGTCTGACCTGAAGGCGGGCTAACCTTGGTCTGCCAGGTTGGCATCCCGGCATACCCAACACCACTCAAGGAGGCGACCAGCGAAAGCGGACGAGGGCCAACACGAGGACAGAGGTAGTAGGAATGTGAGCCCAAATCTTCTCCCCAATTGTGCTGACAGACGGTCCTGCCCTTGCGGCAGGCAACTCACCTGTCGCAACCCGGCCACCTGGACCGTAACGTACGCGGGGTCTCTCCGGTCAACTTCAACATGTACAGCTGTACCGCACGGATACAACCGCTAAACCTTCGAAAACCGCCTGCTAGAGACGCTGCAAGTTTCCCCGGTCGGCCTGGCAGGGTCGATCGTGCGGGGATGTGGGCCGTTTGCGAGACCAAGGCACTATTCCTGTTCGACGACGCTCAAGAGCCGAAGAGAATGCGTACCTCCCCGCTTCGATCGTTCCCTAGACCAATCCCTAGTCTTCTCCAACTGACGTGGCGCCGTGAAACAAAACAGGTTCAACGACAGCGAAATCTTGAATAACACCTCATCAGTTGTCGGTCGGATCTAACTCGCCTGCTCGAACCCGGAGAAGTGTCGAAGGATCCGAGTTCAAGAATCCTGGAGTTGTCACGGGTCCGTCTATGACGCTAGCTGCCAACGAGCTAGCGGCGAGCTTCGACACGGCCATCGACCTGCCTACTGTGTATACGAAGGAGGACCCTGATCCATGTGATTTGGCCGCGCTCTGCTTCAACAAGGCATAGAACCGTTGCGGCCCGCCCGCAGGAGGAACAAGGTGAGGATCCTAAGCGATAACGTAGACATCATCTCGTATATAGGGTAGCGCTGAGCGCAAGGGTCACGGCAATACCGTGAAGGATCCGTAAAAAGGAGATGGCCTGCAGCTTGGTTAAATTTCCTGTCCGTGACGAGAGTGTTAAATCGTTGCTAGGTGATGAGAGTTCTAGGGACTTTGGTGTGTACATACAAAGGGCAAAGCTATATCTTTAGACTGGCAGAATATGCCTCACCTCGTAGGCGTAGGCTTCGGGCAGGCATGCGCTTTCGGCGTCTTGACGCCCACAGTCAAGTGTCAAAATGGCTGGCAACATGGTGGGCGACTGCTGCTTCGTCCCCTTCGAATGCCTCGCAGACCGGGCATTTAGCAGTTTCTGGTTCATCTCCGACCGCTAGGTTGTTATCTTCGCCCTTGTCCACGAGACTCCCGTCGCTCAGCTCGCCGGTCGCAGCAGCGCTCCCCGCGAGGGCTCGTTTCTTTCCTCGCGCCTTTTGCTTGGCCGGCTTCAGATACGCATCCAGGCCAACCTCCCGCGTCGGGATTCTCTCGTCATCCTCACCCCGGCCTCCATCCCTGCCCCGTCGACCACTCCACAACGTGCCGGCCGCCGGCCCGGCGACTTCCCCGTCAGTGGCCCCGGTAGCCCCGTCGGGGATAGCCGTGCCGGCAGGGACAATGGCCTGCACCCTCCCGACGCGCCCATCGGCGAGGCGCACCTTGATACCCCGCGGGTGGTCGCCGCGGGTCAGCACATCGCGCACAACCCCGCTGACGGTGCGCCCGGTTGGTTGATCGGCCTTGAGGACGATGGCGACATGAGCGCCCGCGGTGACTTGTCGTGTCGTGGGGACGCGCAGGGCCGCGAGTCCTGTACGCCGCATGGCTATTTAACACTCTCACACTCTCTCTAGGTAATTTATCTTCTCTTGGGAGAGTTGCAGTTGGTTTTTGGTTGTGGCAAATGCGTAAGGCCGAAGTGGGAGACGATTGATTGACAATTTTCAGGTTGTGGCACGGCGCACGGGCCGCAGCCGATGCTGATACTTCACCGATTGCACACAGCCAAGCATGTTAAAGCACGAACTTGAAATTTGCATCTTGGTAGGTAGCTGGGTAAGGGGGTATTACGAAGCAGTCAAACCCTCATTCGTACTCCCAATTCTCCATAATTACACTCCCAATCACCGCATGATCCTGATCCTGTTTCAGCCCACTGACCACCACAACAGCCACCACACCCTCGACCCCGCCGACCCGGATCGGCACTCCACCCCCGTGGATCGCGTACTCGGCCGCCTTCTCCGGCGACAACCCCATTCGTGCCCGGAACTGATCCTCGTCCCCGTCATACTTACAATGCAGGAACCACGTGCTGCGGCCGAACCGCAGCACGGCAGCTCGCTTGCGCCGGACCCACACCTCGTTGTCGGGCGTGGTGCCGGAGCCTACTACTGCCTGGAAGAGCACTCCGCCGCCGGAGCCGAGCGAGATGGAGATCAACGTCGGCGCGGTGGCAGAGAGTGGGAGGAGGCGGGCGTGGAGCAAGTGGCCTAGCTCGTAAGCGTCGGCCGCGGTGAAGCTCTTGAACGTGAAGGAGTCGCCGCCACTTGGAGAGGAGAGGGTCTCGATCTGGCGGGCGAAGTTGGTGATCATGTTTAGCCGCACGGTAGGGGGGTCAGGTGGTCTTCGATAGTTAGATACTGTACTTACATCAGTTGGCGGAGCGGGGATAGGTTGCGGCGGCCCCGGATTGCGGGTGGCGGCAAGGTCCTGTTCGAGGCCATGTCCGGGGCCGTTACGGCGAACGAGAACCCTTGGAGTCATGACGGCTCAGAAAAAGATGTCTAGTATAGAAATATGTGTCTAACAATTCGAGGTCCGTGTGGTCAATGGGGAGCCGTCGAGCAATATGAGATGTTGTAGTTTGCAACGGAAGGTCTTGTTTTACCTAAATTCGGTGTGGCGGGGGTGAGTAAGGTGGACCCGGGATAGAGATGACGCGGATGAGTCAGGCCCTGACCATCGTGGGCCTCCCCTTGAATGAGTCCGTCTTAAACCAACCCTTTGAGAAGTTCAAGCTAATATTACGCTATATGGCATATTGAGTATCTAGGTATAGCGCAGCACCAATTTCCCACTGTCCATCTACTACGCAGTACGCATTTTATACTGAACCGAGAAACGTCGCGCCGCCTAAAATGGTGCGGCTAAATTCGGCCACGACCCAAACTTGCTTCAAGATATGCCATGGGCTCACCTATGCACACGCCTACGCGAACTGAGAAAGGTTCAAATCCACAGGCTTGTCTGTTCTGGGCAGCGGAGATCGCCAGGCGAGGCAATCACAAACGCAGGGGGAGAAAAACTTGAGCAAACCATCGTAAAAGTGCTTGTTTTGCCATGGAGCCGCCGTTCGGATCCGTATTATACTAGGCTCGTTACTATGCGTGGTATTTTGTTCAACCCCCTAGGGAGACAATGTACGCAATTAACGTTTCCAGCTGCTTGAGCGCCCCATCCTGCTTCTCGAAGTAGGCCGCGTCAGCCTCCTCACCCTGGCCGGTGGGGCTGATGATAATGTGTTCCTTTGGCTCCAGCTTGACTTCATACTCGCTCTGGTAAACAGGAGGACCAACTGTAGGGTAGGGATCGGTGGAATCAACGTCCCAGTGAAGGCCAGGGTCGGTCGTATGGTAACCACCCGGAAACGTCACACCCTTGGGTGTTGCGTTTCCGTCACCTGTAACCTTGAAGTTGAAGCAGGTCATGTAGAATTGAGGGCCAACCGGGACCATTGTAAAGCCGGGTTTGGTATGAATGGAAAAGTGGAGGGCGATAATCTAATAAATGTAGAGTTAAGTAAAGCATCAGGTAGATGCTGCATAAGTATATCGAAGGCGATTGTTTCTAACGTACCTCTTGACGTATGATATAATTTCCGGGCTTAATGTCTGCAGGGATGGTAGCTGTCCAGGTATTATTAGTATCGTCGATCATCCTTACAGTACCCCAAACACCATCCTCGATCGTATCCTCTGCAAACTTGAAGAACTCAAGCTCATTGACGTTTACATCTGCAACGTCTCCCTCATATGGGGCCATCCATGCCGTAATCGGGCCCTTGTGAGTGTAGAGCCAGTTTGACCACTGGAACGTGACTTTGCTGCCGGCACGAACTTCGGCAATTGCACCCGGGGTTGGCTTGTTGCCTCTGTTACAGGCAATATTGTTGTTATCGAGGTCCAAAATTGGGAAGACGAATCCACCGCCGTATGCGATGCGATTCGGGGTAGGGCTGATAGCCGCGTCAATGTTGACGTCCCAGCCTGGGTAGCTGTCGAGCAAAAAAAAAAAGGGCATTAGCGGCTAGCCTAAAGCGAGGGGAGGAGTATCAGCATCCTAGAGAGGGCGACTCTCGTACACAGCGTTGTCTGCAGTGACACGGTAGATGTACCCGTGGGCAGCCGCCTGAGCTACGAAGGCCAAGACAGAAGTGGCTTGAACCACTCTCATTATGAATTGAAACTTGCGGAGATTCGTCACTGCTTGGAAAAGTTGTGGCAGCACAGTAGGTTGTAAACAGTAGCAAGAGAAGGTGCCTCTTCTCTGCTACCATACCGTTCTCTTCATAGATATAGCCATCCTAGAATGTAAGCAAGAAATTATTGCCCGAAGTATATATTACTCGCATGCGTTATACCCGGTACATTTTGTGCATGCAATCACCACGGACCTTAGTTTGGGGCCGGTGATTGTCTTCATGGGCAGAGAGCAGTCGTGTGGTGCCTAAAAGGAACTGAGTGCCGGGCCATCTGCATCAGAAACCGGACAAAAACTAGGCGTATCTCCGCATCTGGGTTTTTATCCAGTATGAGTTGGTGTGTGGACCTCGGTCGTGTCTGTCTATGCCTGAATGGAAAGCACATTATCGGCGTATCGGCGATTTTTTTTTAAAAGACACAGAAGATACGAACGAAAATGCCCACTTGGGTTGCCCCCTGGCGGTAGGTATTTATGTGTAAGGAAACGCCCTTCAGCGAATGAGGTGATACAGAAGCAAAGATTCCGACAGAAGAGAGTAAAATGCCTAATTTCAGTTTCGTTTCGGACTGACAGTGGGGAAGACCCGGCCCATGCCGGAGGAGGGAGGAGGGAGGAGGGAGGAGGCAGCTAGTTGTTGCAAATTGTTATCAGCCTTAGTACTTTTAGACATCACATTTGCAAGTGGAATGACTACCTAGCCTTGGACGGTAGTCTCTCTAGATGCTCACCCGTGCAGGTTCGTGCGAATGCCTTCGCACTAATGCCTCTACACGAACCTCACACACATTGACTTTCACGATGGCTTTACATATCGCAACTAACCCAATGCCACAGTTTGCTTAGGCCTGGTACTGGCGGTGCCAACATGCTGGCCCCCTGCCGGCGTGCCTCCTTCCTGATAGGGGATTGACCTTTTCGCTTGTGCGCACTCTCGCCCCTCTAAAGCAAAAGCTGTTTAAACAAAATCACGAGCGCTAGCCAGGTTATTTAATGTTTCAATGACGATGATTCTGACCGTGCCCGAGCCATTGACAATATTTTACACCGCCGGTTGCCATCTACAGACTTCAACCATCAAGTCTCACTCCCAGTCACCTCCCAGACTCCGCGGCTTCTGGCTATGAAACCCCTTCTGAATGGCCCCATCAAGGACCATATCATCTTGACCACCGCCAACGCTGTCATGAGTTAAGACCCCGGGTACGACCTCACTCAGCCGCTGCGACCCGTTGGTTGGTCCACCATCCCTGCCCACTCCCTTGATGTTATTGCTGGCGTCATGTACCATGAGGACCTACGCGAGCTGAAAGAACTCCCCGCCACTCCGTCGTGGTACCCAGGCGACGTGTAGCTCCACTTGCTAGCGGCCTTGGGATTGGGTGGTGGATGCCTACGACTGTGTCCAGGTTCGTCGATAGACCATTCAGACCCTTCATGGGGAGGAGTTTGCCCAAGCGCTGATGGAATAGGTCACCGGGCCGGAAATACGGCGTGGTTCGGAGAATATACTGATCGGGGTTGTGGACCAGGGAAGTGACAGTACGTATGTTGAGAAGCTGGGTAGGCATAGATTATGAAGACTGTATGCATATACAATTGAGCAGCACTAATTTCCCGCCCCTGAACGCCCTTGCGCTACTCTTTAATTCACATAATTGCTGTCCCTCTGGGCACTGGGGTTTGGAAGTCAGGAAGGCATCTAATACATCGTACATGCCCTAGGTTTATAAACGTGAATACACAAACTGGTAGATAGCTAACATAATCTCTCTAACAATGATGTCCGCTCATACTTTGCTGTCTGTAAATTGCCGCCGAACAGGGAATGTGCTATACAATATTAGCTAGCGGGCATGCAGAATATATGACTGTCGGAGGTGACGTACAAATCATGTCGATGCGTGCAGTGTCTGATCATCTCCTCCGGCAAATGCCTTCCAGCATATGTCTCGATCGCCAAAGACAATTGGGCGAACTGCCGTATTGACTCGGCTTGCTCTTGTCGATAAAACAAGCATTGACGACGAAACGCTAGAGTGGCTTTCAGGTACCGGGGGATGGAGCCTGCGATATATTTCATCCCGTAGCCAACTTTGCGATGCCAGAGAGTTTCAGACGAAATCTTCCAACGCTGCTGAACGGCCATTATTTCGATCGGAAGCTTCGCGCTCTCAAACCTATCCTGGTGTTTTGCGCGAAGGTCTCCATCTCGATGCCAGAGCCAGTCTGCGTGGAGGGACTCCAGGGCTTCGTGGAAGTTGGCGTGGGCTTGTTTAGCTGCAGGCTGAGAGCACATTAACCACGACATTCCTTGGAAGATTTTTTTTGACAATGTAAGAGAGAGACGCTCACTGAACCCGCCAGTAGGTGATTCCATTCCCTTGCGTTCTTTCGAAGCACTGGCGAACCATCATGTCGAAGCGCTCGTACTGAGTTTGGCTCGCCACATTGCATGAGCGGGCAAATATGCCGAGTACTATGTTCAGGGGGAGTGCCCATTGTCATTCCTAGCGCGTGTGTTTTAGTCGAACTGATAAGGAGCGAAGGAAAGCCCTGAGAAGTAAGGCGTTGCTATTGTTAATGAATGGAAGTAGAGGAAAAGGGAACGACGCCATCGCATTTATATTATCATCTAACTTGGTCCCCTTGGTGGAGAGATCGCAAGTACCTCCAAACTCTATCCTTATCCGTAGGGTAGGTTGAGTCAGTTATCTCAGAAGCTCGATGCAGTAACATGCGGCCGAAACTCAATAATTAACGCGCAGAAATCGAAACTTTAACGCAAATACCAAGTACCCAATACGCAGATCCGAAGGACGATTGATTCTCGGGAGAGGTTTAATTGGAAGG
>Ga0164242_10001559_pt1 | contig 27170 bp, 23 predicted proteins | sample OricomgcompostMG_FD_108783 | JGI IMG/M metagenome (GOLD analysis project Ga0164242, IMG submission 108783) | Miracle-Growth compost microbial communities from Emeryville, California, USA - Original compost - Miracle growth compost (MG) ...
GGGTGACACCTTGATCACCACCGGGGCCGCAGCGGGCGGTGGGGACGGTACTGGGGACGACGAACCACGGGCCACCCGACCATCATTTCACCCTGAGCAGCGGGGCGCCCACGGCCACGGATTTGACTGCTGAGCTGTGCGAAGACTACCGTCGAGCGCTATGGATACCGCCGGAAAGCCCGGGATGCTCGTAGTAATTAGGCGCGTTGGTGCCTGAGTTGCCCGTCAGCATGTGAAGCAATCCAGCACCAACGCGCAACCCTCGTGCAGCACAAGCTGTCGGGGGTTTTTTGTTGCCCCGCGAGACTCCCAGAGTGAATAAGGACTGATCGACAGTGAGCGCTCCCACCAGGCGGCCCGCCCCCGACGCACCCGGCGCTGCCGGCATCGCCCCGGCCCCGCCGGCCCCGGCCGCGAAGCCTGCCGCCGGCAAGCCGAAACGCATTGGGCCCGAACAAGTTACTGGTGCACAATCGGTGATCCGATCGCTGGAGGAGCTCGGCGTCGAGGTGATCTTCGGCATTCCCGGCGGCGCGGTGCTGCCGGTCTATGACCCGCTGTTCGACTCCAAGAAGCTGCGGCACGTGCTGGTCCGCCACGAGCAGGGTGCCGGTCACGCCGCCAGCGGCTACGCGCACGCCACCGGCAAGGTCGGTGTCTGCATGGCCACCTCCGGTCCGGGCGCCACCAACCTGGTCACCGCGCTGGCCGACGCCCAGATGGACTCGATCCCCGTCGTCGCCGTCACCGGCCAGGTGGGACGCACGCTGATCGGCACCGACGCCTTCCAGGAGGCCGACATCTCCGGCATCACCATGCCGATCACCAAGCACAACTTCCTGGTCCGCTCCGGCAACGAAATCCCGCAGGTGCTTGCCGAGGCGTTCCACATCGCCGCCTCCGGCCGCCCCGGCGCGGTGCTCGTCGACATCCCCAAGGACGTGCTGCAGGGCCAGTGCACGTTCAGCTGGCCGCCGCGCATCCACCTGCCCGGGTACAAGCCGACCACCAAACCGCACAGCCGGCAGATCCGGGAAGCCGCCAAGCTGATCGCGGCCGCCCGCAAACCGGTGCTGTACGTAGGCGGCGGTGTCATCCGCGGGGAGGCCAGCGAGCAGCTGCGCGAACTGGCCGAGCTGACCGGCATCCCGGTGGTGACCACGCTGATGGCCCGCGGCGCGTTCCCGGACAGCCACCGCCAGCACCTGGGCATGCCCGGGATGCACGGCACCGTCGCGGCGGTGGCGGCCCTGCAGCGCAGCGACCTGCTGATCGCGCTGGGTACGCGGTTCGATGACCGGGTGACCGGCAAGCTGGACACCTTCGCCCCGGAAGCCAAGGTCATCCACGCCGACATCGACCCGGCCGAGATCGGCAAGAACCGGCATGCCGACGTGCCGATCGTCGGCGACGTCAAGGCCGTCATCGCCGAACTGGTCGAGATGCTGCGCCACGACGGGGCGCCCGGCAATCTCGACATCGCCGACTGGTGGGCCTACCTCGACGACGTCCAGTCCACCTATCCGCTGAGCTACGGCCCGCAGAGCGACGGCAGCCTCGGGCCCGAGTACGTCATCGAGAAGCTGGGCCAGATCGCCGGGCCGGACGCCCTGTACGTGGCGGGCGTGGGTCAGCATCAGATGTGGGCGGCCCAATTCATCTCCTACGAGAAGCCGCGCACCTGGCTCAATTCCGGCGGCCTGGGCACCATGGGGTTCGCCATTCCGGCCGCGATGGGCGCCAAGATGGGCCGTCCGGAGGCCGAGGTGTGGGCGATCGACGGCGACGGTTGTTTCCAGATGACCAACCAGGAGCTGGCCACCTGCGCCGTCGAGGGCATCCCGATCAAGGTGGCGCTGATCAACAACGGCAACCTGGGCATGGTGCGCCAGTGGCAGACCCTGTTCTACGAAGAGCGGTATTCGCAAACGGATCTGGCCACCCACTCGCACCGCATCCCGGACTTCGTCAAGCTCGCCGAGGCGCTGGGCTGCGTCGGATTGCGTTGCGAGCGTGAGGAAGACGTCGTCGACGTGATCAACGCTGCCCGGGCGATCAACGACCGGCCGGTGGTGATCGACTTCATCGTCGGCGCCGACGCGCAGGTGTGGCCGATGGTGGCCGCCGGCACCAGCAACGACGAGATCCAGGCCGCCCGCGGGATCCGCCCGCTGTTCGACGACGAGACCGAAGGGCACGCCTGATGAGTCCGCAGACGCACACGCTGTCGGTGCTGGTCGAAGACAAACCGGGTGTGCTCGCCCGGGTGGCGGCGCTGTTCAGCCGGCGCGGTTTCAACATCGAATCGCTTGCGGTCGGTGCCACCGAGCAGAAGGACATGTCGCGGATGACGATCGTGGTGTCCGCCGAGGAGACCCCGCTCGAGCAGATCACCAAGCAGCTCAACAAGCTGATCAACGTCATCAAGATCGTTGAGCTGGAGGACGGCAACTCGGTGTCGCGGGAATTGGCGTTGATCAAGGTGCGCGCCGACGCCGGCACCCGCAGTCAGGTGATCGAGGCGGTGAACCTGTTCCGCGCCAAGGTGATTGACGTTTCGCCGGAGGCGCTGACGATCGAGGCCACCGGTGACCGCGGCAAGATCGAGGCGCTGCTGCGGGTGCTGGAGCCCTTCGGTATCCGTGAGATCGTCCAATCGGGAGTGGTGTCGTTGTCCCGCGGTCCGCGCGGAATCGGCACGGCCAAGTAAGTTTTCAGCTGCAACGAGAAGGAGATAGTGAAGTGGCTAACCCGTCCGGGGAGACATTGCCGATGTTCTACGACGACGATGCGGACCTGACCATCATCCAGGGTCGCAAGGTCGGCGTCATCGGATACGGCAGCCAGGGGCATGCGCACTCGCTGAGCCTGCGCGACTCCGGCGTGCAGGTGAAGGTGGGCCTGAAGGAGGGTTCGAAGTCGCGCGCCAAGGTTTCCGAGCAGGGCCTCGACGTCGACACCCCGGCCGCGGTGGCCAAGTGGGCCGACGTCATCATGCTGCTGGCCCCCGACACCGCGCAGGCCGACATCTTCAAAAACGACATCGAGCCGAACCTGTCGGACGGCGACGCATTGTTTTTCGGTCACGGGCTCAACATCCACTTCGGCCTGATCAAGCCGCCCGCCGAGGTCACCGTCGCGATGGTCGCCCCCAAGGGGCCCGGCCACCTGGTGCGCCGCCAGTTCGTCGACGGCAAGGGCGTGCCCTGCCTGATCGCCGTCGACCAGGACCCGACCGGCAAGGGCGAGGCGCTGGCGCTGTCCTACGCCAAGGCCATCGGCGGCACCCGGGCCGGCGTCATCAAGACCACCTTCAAGGACGAGACCGAGACCGACCTGTTCGGTGAGCAGGCCGTGTTGTGCGGTGGCACAGAGGAATTGGTGAAGGCCGGTTTCGACGTGATGGTCGAGGCGGGCTACCCGCCGGAGATGGCGTACTTCGAGGTGCTGCACGAGCTCAAGCTGATCGTCGACCTGATGTACGAGGGCGGCATCGCGCGGATGAACTACTCGGTGTCCGACACCGCGGAGTTCGGTGGCTATCTGTCCGGGCCCCGCGTCATCGACGCCGGGACCAAGGACCGGATGCGGGAGATCCTGCGCGACATCCAGAACGGCGACTTCGTCAAGAAGCTGGTCGCCAACGTCGAGGGCGGCAACAAGCAACTCGAGCAGCTGCGCAAGGAGAACGCCGAGCACCCGAGCGAGGTGGTCGGCAAGCGGCTGCGCGACCTGATGAGCTGGGTCGACCGGCCGATCACCGAGACGGCCTAGCGCTTTCGTCGACCGTCACGCTGGCGTGACACTCGGTCACCGGTGTCACGCTGGCGTGACGTTCGTCAGCTAGGAAGCCAGCCGTCCCGCCGTCTCGACCACCCGGCGGGCCAGATGGTCGAGGGCGTTCGCGGTGGGCTCGTCGAACTCGTGGATGTTGTCGTGGGTGGTGACCAGGCTTGCCCCGTACGGGTTGCCGTCGACGAACTTGGACGGATCGGTGTAGCCCGGCGCCACGATGATGCCCCCGAAATGCATCAGCGTGATGTACAGCGACAGCAGCGTGGTTTCCTGGCCGCCGTGCAGGGTGTTGGACGAGGTGAACCCCGCATACACCTTGTCGGCGAGCTTGCCTTGCGCCCACAGTCCGCCCAGCGAGTCGAGAAACGCGCGCAGTTGCGCGGCGGGCGAGCCGAAGCGGGTCGGGGAGCCGAAGATCACCGCGTCGGCCCAGACGATGTCGTCGCCGGTGGCCGCCGGAAGGTCTTTCGTCGCTTGGTAATTGGCCGTCCAGGCCGGATTGTGGGCGAACGATTCCGGGTCCTGGGTTTCGGCGACGTGCCGCAGCCGGACCTGCGCCCCGGCCGACTCGGCGGCCGCGGCGACGCGTCGCGCCATCGTGGTGCCATGTCCGGTGGCCGAGTAGTAGATGATCGCGAGTTTGGTCATGGAGCCAGCCTAGGCATGTCGAGGCCGAACTCGCGGCGCAACAGCGTGCGGGCGGCGTAGTAGCCGGCCATGCCGTGCACGCCGCCCCCGGGCGGGGTTGCCGCGGAGCACAGATACACCTTGGGAATCGGTGTGCTCCAAGGGTTTACCCGTGGCGTGGGCCCCGCGATCGCCCGCCACGCGGAGTTGCCGCCGATCCCGATGTCGCCGCCCACGTAGTTGGCGTTGTGATCGCACAACCGGGCGGCCGGTATCGCGCGCGCCGCGACCACGACGTCGCGGAAACCGGGCGCGAACCGCTCGACCACCGCGGTGACGGCCTCGGTGGCGTCGAGTGTGGACCCCGCCGGCACGTGGGCGTAGGTCCAGAACGGGCGACGGCCGGCGGCGTCGATGCGGCCGGGGTCGGCGACGTGCGGGGAGGCGGCCAGCACCATCGGCCACTGCGCGTGCCGGCCGGCGGCGATGTCGGCTTCGGCGCGGGCCATCTGCTCCCGGGTGCCGCCCAGGTGCAGGGTGGGGGCCTGCCGCAGCCGCGGGTCCGACCACGGGATCTCGTCGGAAAGCACGAAGTCGACCTTGGCGACACCGGGACCAAAGGTGTAGCGCCGCAACGCTTTCGCGTACCGAGGTGGCAGAGCGTCACCGTAGATCCGCAGCAGGGCGGTCGGCGCCGTGTCGTAGGCGACCACACCGCCCGGCGGTTCGGTGACCTCGGCGCCCGCGATGAGTTCGCCGCCGTGCGCGCGCAGGTCGGCGATCAGCGCGTCGGTGATCGCCTGGCTGCCGCCGACCGGGATCGGCCAGCCGACCGAATGCGCCAGCGTGGCCAGCATCAACCCGGCGCCGGCCGCCGTCAACGACGGCATCCGCGAAATGATATGGGCGGCAACGCCGGTGAACAGCGCGCGGGCGTCCTCGCCGGCCAGCGTCCCCCAGGCGGGCGTGCCCTGGGCGAGCATCCGCAGCCCGAGCCGCAACGCCGACGTCGGCGAGTTCGGCAGCGAACGCTTGTCGCCCAGCAGCAGGGCCACCACGTCCTCGGAGCGGGCGACCAGCGGGCCGAGCAACCGCCGGAAGGACGCGCCGTGCTCCAGTTCGGCGCAGGTGCGGTCCAGATCGCGGTAGGCGATCGCCGCCGGGCGGCCCGGCAGCGGGTTGGCGTAGGAGATCTCCGGCACCGCCAGTTGCACGCCGCGGGCGGGCAGGTCGAACTCGGCGAAGAACGGCGAGGCCAGTGCCAGCGGATGCACCGCCGAGCAGATGTCGTGCAAAACTCCCGCTGAGTCGGGGTCGGCCGCGGTGCGCGCGCCGCCACCGAAGGTCGGTTGAGCTTCCACGACCTGCACTTTCAGGCCGGCCCGGGCGCAGATGAGCGCAGCGGTCAGCCCGTTGGGTCCGCTGCCGACGATGGTGACGTCCACCCGTCAATTACAGCCGATAGGCTGGCCGGGTGAATCTGCCAGTTGTACTCATTGCCGACAAACTCGCCGAATCAACCGTCGCGGCCCTGGGTGACCAGGTCGAGGTGCGTTGGGTAGACGGGCCCGACCGGGAGAAGCTGCTGGCGGCCGTGCCGGAAGCCGACGCGCTGCTGGTGCGCTCGGCCACCACCGTCGACGCCGAGGTGCTGGCGGCCGCGCCCAAGCTGAAGATCGTCGCGCGCGCCGGGGTGGGCCTGGACAACGTCGACGTGGACGCCGCCACCGAGCGCGGGGTGCTGGTGGTCAACGCGCCGACCTCGAACATCCACAGCGCCGCCGAGCACGCGCTGGCGCTGCTGCTGGCCGCCGCGCGCGAGATCCCGGCGGCCGACGCCTCGCTGCGCGAGCACACCTGGAAGCGGTCGTCCTTCTCGGGCACCGAGATCTTCGGCAAGACGGTCGGCGTCGTCGGCCTGGGCCGGATCGGGCAGCTGGTTGCCCAGCGGCTCAGCGCCTTCGGCACCCACCTCATCGCCTACGACCCGTATGTGTCGCCGGCCCGCGCCGCGCAGCTGGGTATCGAGCTGTTGTCGTTGGACGAGCTGCTGGCCCGCGCCGACTTCATCTCCGTGCACCTGCCCAAGACCCCCGAGACGGCGGGGCTGATCGACAAGGACGCGCTGGCCAAGACCAAGCCGGGCGTCATCATCGTCAACGCCGCCCGCGGTGGCCTGGTCGACGAGGCGGCGCTGGCCGACGCGGTGCGCAGCGGCCACGTGCGCGCGGCCGGCCTGGACGTGTTCTCCAAGGAGCCGTGCACCGACAGCCCGCTGTTCGAGCTGCCGCAGGTGGTGGTCACGCCGCATCTGGGTGCGTCCACCACCGAGGCGCAGGATCGGGCGGGCACCGACGTCGCCGCGAGCGTAAAGCTCGCTCTGGCCGGGGAATTCGTTCCCGACGCGGTCAACGTCGCCGGGGGCACGGTGAACGAGGAGGTGGCGCCCTGGCTGGACCTGGTGCGCAAGCTCGGCCTGCTGGCCGCCACGCTGTCCGACGGCCCGCCGGTGTCGCTGTCGGTGCAGGTGCGCGGCGAGTTGGCGTCGGAAGACGTTGAGGTGCTGAAACTTTCGGCTCTGCGGGGGTTGTTCTCCGCCGTCGTGGAGGGGCCCGTGACGTTCGTGAACGCGCCGGCGCTGGCCGAAGAGCGCGGCGTCACCGCCGAGATCAGCACCGCCTCGGAAAGCCCCAACCACCGCAGCGTGGTCGACGTCCGCGCGGTGTCGCACGACGGCACCGTCGTCAACGTCGCGGGAACGCTGTCCGGGCCGCAGCTGGTCGAGAAGATCGTGCAGATCAACGGCCGCAACTTCGACCTGCGCGCCCGCGGCATCAACCTGGTGATCAACTATGTCGACCAGCCCGGTGCGCTGGGCAAGATCGGCACCCTGTTGGGCTCGGCCGGGGTGAACATCCAAGCCGCGCAGCTGTCCGAGGACGCCGAGGGCCCAGGCGCGACGATTCTGCTGCGGCTGGATCAAGACGTGCCCGCCGATGTGCGGTCGGCCATCGGCGCGGCGGTCGGCGCGAACAAGCTTGAGGTGGTTGATCTCTCGTGAACCGCCCCGACGACGATGCAGAGCGTAGCGATGAGGAGGAGCGGCGCCGATGAAACCCGCCGGCGACGATGCAGAGGGTAGCGATGAGGAGGAGCGGCGCCGATGAAACTCGCGGTGATCGGCGGCGACGGGATCGGCCCGGAGGTGACGGCCGAGGCGCTCAAGGTGCTCGACGCGGTGCTGCCCGGTGTGGACAAGACCGAATACGACCTGGGCGCAAGGCGTTACCACGCCACCGGTGAGCTGCTGCCGGACTCGGTGATCGACGAGTTGCGCGCGCATGACGCGATCCTGCTCGGCGCCATCGGCGATCCGTCGGTGCCCAGCGGCGTGCTGGAGCGAGGTCTGTTGCTGCGCTTGCGTTTTGAGCTGGACCATCACATCAACTTGCGACCCGGCCGGCTGTATCCGGGAGTGAGCAGCCCACTGGCCGGAAACCCCGACATCGATTTCGTGGTGGTGCGCGAGGGCACCGAAGGCCCCTACACGGGGACCGGCGGCGCCATCCGCGTCGGCACGCCCAACGAAGTCGCGACCGAGGTCAGTCAGAACACCGCTTTCGGGGTGCGCCGGGTGGTCGTTGACGCCTTCGAGCGCGCCCGGCGGCGCCGCAAGCATTTGACGCTGGTGCACAAGACGAACGTGCTGACCTTCGCCGGCAAGTTGTGGTCACGCATCGTGGCCGAGGTCGGCCGGGACTACCCCGATGTCGAGGTGGCATATCAGCACATCGACGCCGCCACCATCTTCATGGTCACCGATCCGGGCCGCTTCGACGTGATCGTCACCGACAACCTGTTCGGCGACATCATCACCGACCTGTCGGCCGCGGTGTGCGGCGGAATTGGCTTGGCCGCCAGTGGAAATATCGACGGCACCCGGACCAATCCGTCGATGTTCGAGCCCGTGCACGGCAGCGCGCCCGACATCGCCGGCCAAGGCGTCGCCGATCCCACGGCCGCGATCATGTCGGTGGCGCTGCTGCTCGCCCACCTCGGCGAGGACGCCGCCGCTACCCGGGTTGACCGGGCCGTCGAACGATATCTGGCAACGCGTGGGAACGAACGGCCCGCCACCACCGAAGTCGGCGAACGGATTGCCGCCGCGCTCTAGTTTCCAAGCCGGGCGGCAGCAGCCGCGTCGGCACCAGCGGCATCGCCGCCAAGGGGAACAACGCGCACAACAGCCATGCCGGTGGATATTTCGCGGCCGAAATCAACGCGCCGAACAACGGCGGACCGGCGGCCGCCATCATCCGCTGGGTGGTGTTCTGGATGCCCAGGGCGCGTCCACTCCAATACGGCCCGGCGAATTCGGTGATCGCGGTGGCTTCCAGCCCGTTGTCGAGCACCGCGATCACCGAGATGGCCACCATCAGGCCGGCCTGCCACCGCGAATTGAGGTAGTCGGCCCAGGCCAACAGCAGCAGAACCAGCACCGCCGCGGCCGCGATGTAGCGGACGGGCCGCATCCGCGAGCCGAGCCGGTCCGACCAGCGACCCACCGCGACCCGGCCGAGCGCACCGAGCAGCTGGGAGAGCGTCACCAATGCGCCGGCGGCCGCGACGGACCAGTGCAGGTTCCGGATCAACCACACCAGCATGAACGTCACCGTCACCGTCTGCGGCATCATCATCAGGCCCGCCACCGCGTGAATTCGCCACAGCGTCAACGACCCTCGATACGGGCTGGCGAGTTCCTGATCGCTGGCGCTGGCGCGGGGCTTGCGCGGCGGGTCGACGATACCGATCACGCTGGCGACCGCGCCGAACACGCATGCCAGCGCGGTGAAGCGCAGTCCCGCCTGCGGACCGTGTTCGGCCAGCTCGGGAATGACCATGGCGCCCAACGCGATTCCCAACGGTTGCGCGGTTTGGCGGATGCCCATCGCCAGCCCGCGCTGGTGCGGGGGGAACCAGGCCGACACCAGTCGGCCGCCGGCCGTGTTGCAGCTGGCCGCCGCCATGCCGCCGAGAAACAGGTACACCGCGATCAGTACCATGGAGTGTGCCGACGACGCGGCGTAGGCGGCCAGTGCGGTCAGCGCCGAGCCGGTGGTCATCACCACCCGCTCGCCGACCCGGTCCAGCACGTAGCCCCACGCCACGAGCGTGACCACCATTCCCCAGCTGGGCATCGAGGCCAGCAGACCGGCTTCGTCGAGCCGAATCCCGCGCGCGCCTTGCAGCGACGGGATCAAGAATGCGACGCCGTTGATGAACAGAAAGGAACTCGCCGTCGCCAGCAGCGAAACGACCATGATCGACCAGCGGGTGCCGGCGCCGACGTCGGGCGTGGCGACGGGGTCGGTCTGCATTCCCCATGCTTGCATACCGCCGGGATATTTAGGGGTAGGACGTGTGCCGTTGCCGGTCATCGGTGCTTGGGGTCGACGGCCCGCCACGCCCGGCTACGCCGCGCTCGCGGCCGTCACGGGGCTCGATGGTGACGGCCCGCCACGCCCGGCTACGCCGCGCTCGCGGCCCTCACTAGGCTGAGCCAAATGCGCCTTGGTCGAATCGCCAGCCCCGACGGTGTCGCCTTCGTCAGTATCGAGGGCGAACTCGACAACCCCGCCGAGATGATCGCCCGCGAAATCGCCGAGCATCCATTCGGCACCCCCAACTTCACCGGCCGGTCGTGGCCGCTCGCCGACGTCCGGCTGCTCGCCCCGATACTGGCCAGCAAGGTGGTGTGCGTCGGCAAGAACTACGCCGACCACATCGCCGAGATGGGCGAGGCGACCGGCCCCGTGCCGGCCGACCCGGTGATCTTCCTCAAACCCAACACCGCCATCATCGGACCGAACGTGCCGATTCGGTTGCCGGCCAACGCATCACCCGTGCACTTCGAGGGCGAGCTGGCGGTGGTGATCGGCCGGCCCTGCAAGGACGTCTCGGCCGCCCAGGCCGCCGAGAACATCCTCGGCTACACCATCGGCAACGACGTGTCGGCGCGCGACCAACAACGATCCGATGGTCAGTGGACGCGGGCCAAGGGCCATGACACCTTCTGCCCGGTCGGGCCGTGGATCGTCACTGACCTCAATCCGCTGGACCCGGGCGACCTGGAATTGCGCACCGAGGTCAACGGCGAGGTCAAACAACGCAGCCGCACGTCGCTGCTGATCCACGACATCGGCTCCATCGTCGAATGGATCTCGGCCGTGATGACCCTGCTGCCCGGTGATCTCATCCTCACCGGAACACCGGCGGGCGTGGGTCCCATCGAGGACGGCGACACCGTCTCCATCACCATCGAGGGCATCGGTACCCTGACCAATCCCGTGGTCCGCAAAGGAAAATCGTGACTGCACCCGCAAACGTCCGGGTCCGATTCTGCCCGTCGCCCACCGGCACCCCGCACGTCGGCATGGTCCGCACGGCGCTGTTCAACTGGGCATACGCCCGACACACCGGCGGCACCTTCGTGTTTCGCATCGAGGACACCGACGCGGCGCGCGACAGCGAGGAAAGCTACTTGGCGCTGCTGGACGCGCTGCGCTGGCTCGGCCTGGACTGGGACGAGGGGCCGGAGGTGGGCGGCCCGTACGGCCCCTACCGGCAGTCACAGCGCGGCGAGATCTACCGCGACGTGGTGGCCAAACTGGTCGAGGCGGGCGAGGCGTATTACGCCTTCTCCACCCCGGAGGAGGTCGAGGCGCGGCACATCGCCGCCGGCCGTAATCCCAAGCTGGGCTACGACAACTTCGATCGCCACCTCACCGATTCGCAGCGCGCCGCCTTCCTGGCGGAGGGCCGCCAACCGGTGGTGCGGCTGCGGATGCCCGACGAAGATCTCGGCTGGGACGACCTGGTCCGCGGCAGCACCGTCTTCGCCGCCGGCTCCGTGCCCGACTTCGCGTTGACCCGCGCCAACGGGGATCCCTTGTACACGTTGGTCAACCCGTGCGACGACGCGCTGATGAAGATCACCCACGTGCTGCGCGGCGAGGACCTGCTGCCCTCGACACCGCGTCAGCTCGCGCTGTATCAGGCGCTGATCCGGATCGGAGTGGCCGAGCGCATCCCGCAGTTCGCCCACCTGCCAACGGTATTGGGGGAGGGCACCAAAAAGCTCTCCAAGCGCGACCCACAGTCCAACCTGTTCGCCCACCGCGACCGCGGCTTCATCCCCGAAGGGCTGCTCAATTACCTTGCGCTGCTGGGCTGGGCCATCGCCGACGACCGCGACGTGTTCAGCCTGGACGAGATGGTGGCCGCCTTCGACGTCGTCGACGTCAACTCCAATCCGGCCCGCTTCGACCAGAAGAAGGCCGACGCGCTCAACGCCGAGCACATCCGGATGCTGACCGCCGCGGACTTCGCCGCCAGGCTGCGCGACTACCTCGACGTCCACGGGCATCGCCTCGCGCTCGACGACGCGGCGTTCGCCACCGCCGCCGAGTTGGTGCAGACCCGCATCGTGGTGCTCGGCGACGCGTGGGACCTGTTGAAGTTCCTCAACGACGACGAGTACGCGATCGACCCGAAGGCCGCCGCCAAGGAGCTGGGGCCCGACGGCGCCGCGGTGCTGGACGCGGCGCTGCCCGCGCTGGACGCCGTGACGGACTGGGCGGCGCCGCAGATCGAGGCCGCGCTGAAGACCGCGCTCATCGACGGCCTGGGCCTCAAACCGCGCAAGGCGTTCGGGCCGATCCGGGTGGGCGCCACCGGGACGACGATCAGCCCGCCGCTGTTCGAATCGCTGCAGCTGCTGGGCCGCGACCGCAGCTTGCGGAGGTTGCGCGCGGCGCGGGAGCGGGCCGGTCAGCACAGCGCCTGAGCGACGAGCACCACACGTGCGGATGGCCCCGGCGAGTCTTTGGTAGTCTGCACTGCGGTTCACAAAGGCCGAAGAACGACTGGCGGCGGCGGTCCCCGAAGCGCTAACAAAAGCCTGAGATCGACGCTGACCAGCTGTTTTAGGCAGCCAATGGGGTATGGTGTAATTGGCAACACAGCTGATTCTGGTTCAGCCGTTCTAGGTTCGAGTCCTGGTACCCCAGCAAAACCCCGCCGTTCCAAGCGATTAGGTGGGCTTAGCGGGGTGAGCTATGCTGACACCTCGGATCGTCTGTGGATCGTGTCTGGCCCCGTCGTCTAGCGGCCTAGGACGCCGCCCTCTCACGGCGGTAGCGTGGGTTCGAATCCCATCGGGGCTACAAAACCAAGACCGCGGTCACCGGTCGGTGCCCAGCACCGCCGGCGCCGTCGATCCACCCACCGGCATGGGTGGCAAGCCGAGTTTGCGGTGATCCCAGGAACGCGCCCGGCGGGCCACGATGCGAACACACACCCGCTTGTTCATCATCTGCTCAACGAACGGCTTCATCTCGTCGGTGTAGGGACCGGTGTAGCGCTCGAAGACGCTGACCCCCACCCGGTGGGCGACGTCGGGATCGTCGACGAGTTCCGCCACCCCTTCGAACGACACGCCGCGCAGGGTGTCGTAGGTGTCGCCGTCCTCGATGAGGAAGCTCACCCGCGGGTCGCGCTTGAGGTTGATGGCCTTCTGCGACTTGGCCTTGGTCTCCAGCCAGATCTCGCCGTCGACGACGGCGTACCACATGGCGGTCAGATGAGGCTGCCCGTCCCGGCCGATGGTGGCCAGCGTGCCGGTGCGGCTCTTGACGACGAAGTCGGCGATCTCATCGTCGGACATGACGATGCTCGCGCGCTGATTGGTTCCCATGCCGGTCAGTCTGTCAGGTCCGCTGTGTCCCCTCGCGAGCAGACGCAAAAGCACGCGAAAGTCGTCCGAAAAGGGGACTTTTGTGTCTGCTCGCGAGAAAGAACTAGAGGCGGCGGGTGAGCGCTTCGGCGGCGGACACCAGATCGGCGGCCCAGCGCGCCCCGGGGCGCCGGCCGATCCGGTCGATGGGGCCCGACACCGAGATGGCCGCGATGACAGCACCGCGGCTGTCGCGCACCGGCGCCGACACGCTGGCCACCCCCGGCTCGCGTTCGGCCACGCTTTGCGCCCAGCCGCGCCGCCGCACCTCGGCCAGCGTGCGCTCGGTGAATTTCGCGTTCGCCAGCACCGCCTTCTGGGTGGCGGCGTCGCTGTGGGCGAGCAACACCTTGGCGCCCGACCCCGCGGTCATCGGCAGCCGCGCCCCGACCGGAACCGTATCCCTAAGGCCCGCAGCGGGTTCCAGTGCGGCCACACACACCCGGTCGGTGCCCTCGCGCCGGTACAGCTGCACGCTCTCTCCGGTGGTCTCGCGCAACAGCGGCAGCACCGCGCTGCCGGCGGCCAGCAGCGGATCGTTGACGTGTGCCGCCAGTTCGGTGACCGCCGGGCCGAGCCGCCAGCGCCCGTCGTCGCCGCGCGCCAGCAGGCGATGCACCTCGAGCGCGGCCGCCAACCGGTAGGCGGTGGCCCGGGGCAGCTCGGTCCGCTCGCACAGTTCGGCCAACCCACAGGGTGATTGGGCGACGGTGTGCAGCACACCCACCGCTTTGTCCAGGACGCCGATGCCGCTATGCTGTCTCACAAGGAGATACTAGCGTCTCGCATTATGAGATCACCAGCCCGACGGATCGGCGAGCCGCGGACAAAGCGAATTGAGGCGAGTTCGAGATGGGAATCGACGCGGGGACGACGGCCACGCCGCGCACGCTGGCCGAAAAAGTCTGGGACGACCACGTTGTGGTGTCCGGCGGGGCCAACGAGCCGGACCTGATCTACATCGATCTGCACCTGGTGCACGAGGTCACCAGCCCGCAGGCGTTCGACGGCCTGCGGCTGGCCGGCCGGCCGGTGCGGCGGCCCGATCTGACGCTGGCCACCGAGGACCACAACGTGCCCACCATCGACATCGACAAGCCGATCGCCGACCCGGTGTCGCGCACCCAGGTCGAGACATTGCGCCGAAATTGTGCCGAATTCGGCGTCCGGCTGTACCCGATGGGCGACGCGGAGCAGGGCATCGTGCATGTCGTCGGGCCGCAGCTGGGCCTGACCCAACCGGGAATGACGGTGGTGTGTGGGGATAGTCACACCTCGACGCACGGCGCATTCGGCGCACTGGCCATGGGAATTGGCACCTCGGAGGTCGAGCACGTGCTGGCCACCCAGACGTTGCCGCTGCGGCCGTTCAAGACGATGGCGGTCAACGTCGACGGCGAGTTGCCGGCCGGCGTGACGGCCAAGGACATCATCCTGGCGCTGATCGCCAAGATCGGCACCGGCGGCGGGCAGGGGCACGTCATCGAATACCGCGGCAGCGCCATCGAATCGCTGTCGATGGAAGGCCGGATGACCGTGTGCAACATGAGCATCGAGGCCGGTGCCCGGGCGGGGATGATCGCTCCCGACGACACCACCTACGAGTTCCTGCGGGACCGCCCGCACGCCCCCAAGGGCGCGCAATGGGATGCGGCCATGCGCTATTGGCAGCAGCTGCGCACCGATCCCGGCGCGGTGTTCGACACCGAGGTCTATCTGGATGCCGCGTCGCTGAGCCCGTTCGTGACGTGGGGCACAAACCCGGGGCAGGGCGTGCCGTTGGCCGCCGCGGTACCGGATCCCGAACTGATGACCGACGATGCCGAGCGCCAGGCCGCCGAGAAAGCGTTGGCATACATGGACCTTCGACCGGGCACGCCGATGCGCGACATCGCGGTCGACGCGGTGTTCGTCGGCTCTTGTACCAACGGTCGTATCGAGGATCTGCGGGTCGTCGCCGACGTGCTGCGCGGCCGCAAGGTCGCGCCGGGGGTGCGGATGCTCGTGGTGCCCGGCTCGATGCGGGTGCGCGCGCAGGCCGAAGCCGAAGGGCTGGGCGAGGTTTTCACCGCCGCGGGCGCCGAATGGCGGCAGGCGGGCTGCTCGATGTGTTTGGGAATGAATCCCGATCAGCTGGCGCCGGGGGAGCGGTGCGCGGCGACCTCGAACCGCAACTTCGAAGGGCGCCAGGGCAAAGGCGGCCGCACGCATTTGGTGTCTCCGGCCGTCGCCGCGGCCACGGCGGTGCGCGGCACATTGTCCGCTCCGGCCGATTTGGACTGACGTATTCGACCGTGAAGGGATGAGCATGGAAGCATTTCACACCCACACCGGCATCGGTGTGCCGCTGCGGCGCTCCAATGTCGACACCGACCAGATCATTCCGGCGGTGTATTTGAAGCGCGTAACCCGAACCGGTTTCGAGGACGGCTTGTTCGCCAGCTGGCGGTCGGATCCGTCATTCGTGCTCAACCTCAGCCCCTTTGACCGTGGCTCAGTCCTAGTCGCCGGACCGGATTTCGGGACGGGGTCGTCGCGCGAGCACGCCGTGTGGGCACTGATGGACTACGGGTTCCGGGTGGTCATCTCGTCTCGATTCGGCGACATTTTCCGGGGCAACGCCGGCAAGGCGGGTCTGCTGGCGGCCGAAGTTTCCCAGGACGGGGTGGAGCTGCTCTGGAAGCTCATCGAGCAGAGCCCCGGCTTGGAAATCACTGCCAATCTTCAAGATCGAAATATCACCGCGGGAACGACGGTGCTGCCGTTCAAGATTGACGACCACACCGCGTGGCGACTACTCGAAGGGCTCGACGATATAGCCCTTACGCTGCGGAAACTCGACAGAATCGAATCCTACGAAGCGGCGTATCCCGATTGGAAACCGCGCACTTCGCCCGTCGCGTGAACCGCTGAGCCGGGCCGAATTTCTGCTCGATGGGCTAACTAAACCGGCCCGATTTGCGACGCCCTCCACCGGTCAAGGGCGGCAACCGGATTGCGAAAACGCCGCCCGCCCCGCCGTGAAATTGCGCGTGGCTCTTGGAAATTTGCTGGGTGAGGGTTTACCGTGTCCACTAGTCGGTTCAAATCGAGGACCACTAGTGTCGGAGGGATTGATGAACAAGGCAGAGCTCATTGATGTGCTCACACAGAAATTGAACACGGACCGTCGGCAGGCGACCGCAGCGGTCGAGAATGTCGTCGACACCATTGTGCGTGCGGTACACAAGGGCGACAGCGTCACGATCACCGGGTTCGGTGTATTCGAACAGCGGCGGCGTGCCGCACGGGTGGCCCGCAACCCGCGTACCGGTGAGACGGTGAAGGTGAAGCCGACGTCCGTCCCGGCGTTCCGCCCCGGCGCTCAATTCAAAGCGGTTGTCTCTGGGGCACAGCGTCTCCCGTCCGAGGGCCCGGCCGTCAAGCGCGGCGTGGTCGGCGGCGCGGCCAAGAAGACCGCCGCCAAGAAGGCGCCCGCCAAGAAGGCTGCGGCGAAGAAGGCTCCGGCCAAGAAGGCCGCCGCCAAGAAGGCCCCGGCGAAGAAGGCTGCGGTCAAGAAGGCTCCGGCCCGCAAGGCCGCGACCAAGGCTCCGGTGCGCAAGGCCGCGACCAAGGCTCCGGCCAAGAAGGTTGCGGCGAAGAAGGCTCCGGCCAAGAAGGCCGCGACCAAGGCTCCGGCCAAGAAGGCCGCCAGCAAGGCTCCGGCTCGCAAGGCCGCGGCCAAGAAGACGACCGCGCGTCGCGGCCGCAAGTAGGCAGAGCACGTCCTAGACACGAATACCCTTCGGCCGGCAGCGGTGCCGCCCGGAGGGTATTCGTGTGCTAGCGAGCGGGCACGCCGCCGCGAACTCAGGCGCGCACGTTGGCGGCCAGCGCGCCGCCGATGTGATCGGCGGCCACCAGCCGGCCGGCCGACAACGACAGCACCCAGGTGCTGCCCTTGTGATTGCGCGACTTGTCGGGCCGCACCCCGTCGCGATCACACCACCACGCGATCAGGTCCGGAATCACCTTGCCCTGCGTGCAGACAACCGGTGTGCCTGGCTCCCCGGCGATCTCGAGCATCCGGTGCCGAGCGCGCTTGGGGTTCTTGGCGTACGCCTCCTCGGTGAGCGTGGTCTCGTTGTGCACCGGCACGTCGAGCTCCTCGGCCAGCGGTTGCACGGTCTGGTGGCAGCGGACCCGGTCGGCCGCGTGCACCTGCGAGGCACCGAACGCCAGCAGCTGCGGGACCAGCGCCTCGGCCTGCGCCCGGCCCCGCTTGTCCAGCGGCCGCTTGGCGTCGTCGCCGGAGAAACGAGATTTGCGCCCGGCCGTGCCGTGCCGCACCACCAGCACGGTGTGCGTGTCCGCGGGCTTTTTGCTGAAGTGCCGCAACACTTTTCGGTCTTGTGTGTAATTGAGCCGCTGCATCGCCTCGGTCACCGGCAACCAGAGCAACTGGTCGACCTCGTCGCCGGGTACGAATTCGCCGCCGGTGGCGCGCGCCGACCAGTAGTAGACCTTCTTGACGCCCTGTTCGATCGGATAGCGCACCGTGTCGAGCCTTCTGCCGAGCACGGCGCACTGGCCCGTCTCCTCACGCACTTCGCGCACCGCCGCCACCGGCGCCGTCTCGCCGGGGTCCACCTTGCCCTTGGGCAGTGACCAGTCGTCATAGCGCGGGCGATGGATGATCGCGACCTCGACGTCACCGCCGTCCGGCTCGGCGTCGCCGGGTCGCCACAGCACCGCGCCGGCGGCATAGACCACCCGGGTTCCGGCGCGTCGAGCAGTCGACGAATTCTGGGTCGGCACCTCAACTCCTGCAGGTCAATTCGGTCAAGTCGCACGCTGGATCACGCTGCGGCCGGAAAAACAACTCCGAACTCACCCGCAGGGCTAGGGACTGCGATGCCGCTCCATCAACGATACTTGGTGATCACGCACGGTATGGCCCTCTTGCGGCGACGGGGTCCACTGCCCGTCGGGTCCCAATTCCCAGCACCGGGTGGACGGATCCAGCGCGGATTCGAACAACTCGTCCAGCTGCGCGGTGAGCTTGGGATCCTTGACCTGCGCCAGCACTTCGACGCGGCGATCGAGATTGCGGTGCATCATATCGGCGCTGCCGATCCAGAATTCGTTGATGTTGCGGAAGTGGATGATCCGCGAGTGCTCCAGGAAACGTCCCAGAATCGAGCGCACGAAGATGTTTTCGGAGTAACCCTGCACGCCCGGGCGCAGCGCGCAGATGCCGCGCACCACGACCTCGACCCGCACCCCCGCCTGCGACGCCCGGTACAGGGAGTCGATCACCTGCTCGTCCACCAACGCGTTCATCTTCAACCGAATTCGGCCCTGCCCGCGTTCGCGGTGCGCGGCGATCTCGCGTTCGACGCGTTCGATGATGCCGGTGCGAATTCCGTGCGGCGCCACCAACAGATTGCGGTAGGAGACCTTACGCGAATAGCCGGTAAGTGAATTGAACAAATCGGTGAGGTCGGCGCCGATGTCCGGCGCCGCCGTCAGCAGACCGACATCCTCGTACAGGCGGGCGGTCTTGCTGTTGTAGTTGCCGGTTCCGATGTGGCAGTACCGGCGGATCGCCGAACCTTCGCGGCGCACCACCAGGCATGTCTTGCAATGCGTCTTGAGGCCGACGAGCCCGTAAACCACGTGCACGCCCGCTTGTTCGAGGGCGCGCGCCCAGCGGATGTTGGCCTGCTCGTCGAAGCGCGCCTTGATCTCGACCAGTGCCACCGCCTGCTTGCCGGCCTCGGCCGCTTCGATCAGCGCCCGAACGATCGGCGAATCACCGGAGGTGCGGTACAGCGTCTGCTTGATCGCCAGCACGTTGGGGTCGGCGGCGGCCTGCTGGATGAAGCGTTGCACGCTGGTGGAGAACGAGTCGTAGGGGTGGTGCACCAGCACGTCGCCCTCGCGCAGCGTCGCGAAGATGCTCTTGGGGGATTCGCGGTCGGCGAAGGCGGGGTGGGTGTCCGGGACGAACGCCGGATCCTTGAGCGCGGGGCGATCCAAATCGTAGATCTGCCACAGCGACGAAAGGTCGAGCAGGCCGGGCACTTCGATGACGTCGCCGGGATGCACGTCGAGTTCGCGCAGCAGCAGTTCCAGCATGCCCTCGGTCATGTCGTCGGCGATCTCGAGCCGCACCGGCGGGCCGAAGCGCCGCCGCGCCAACTCCCGTTCCAGCGCCTGCAGCAGATCTTCGTCGCGGTCCTCCTCGACCTCCATGTCGGCGTTGCGGGTGATGCGGAACGCGTGGTGTTCGACGATCTCCATGCCCGGGAACAGCAGCGGCAGGAACGCCGCGATCAGTTCCTCCATCGGCAGAAACCGGACGACGCCGCGGTTTTCGCCCTCGGCGCCCGCTCTCGGCGCCGCGAGTTCGACGAAGCGATCGACGTTGTTGGGCACCTTGACGCGGGCGAAGTGCTGGCCGCCGTCCTCGGTCTGGCGCACCATCACCGCCAGGTTCAGGCTCAGCCCGCTGACGAAGGGGAACGGGTGCGCGGGATCGACGGCCAGGGGCGTCAGGACGGGAAAGACCTGTTCGGTGAAATAGGTGGACAATTCGTCGCGCTCGGCCTGATCGAGATCGGCCCACGTGACGATGTGAATGCCCTCCTCGGCCAGCGCCGGGCGCACCGAGTCGAGGAACACCCGCGCGTGCCGGGTCGCGATCCGCTGGGTGTGCTCGCCGATCAGGGCGAGTTGTTTGCGCGGCGTCAACCCGTCGGCCGAGCGCACCGACAAGCCCATCTCGTCGCGCCGCTTCAGCCCGGCGACCCGCACCATGTAGAACTCGTCGAGGTTGGAGGCGAAGATGGCCAGGAACTTGGCCCGTTCCAGCAGCGGCAGCGAGTTGTCGTCGGCCAGCGCCAGCACCCGGGCGTTGAAATCCAGCCAGCTCAGTTCCCGGTTGAGATAACGGTCCTCCGGCAGGTCGGTCATCGCGGCCGGGGTCGCCGCGGGTGGCGCCCCCACGGCCGAGTCGCCCGAATGCCACAGGTTCTCGTCGGGTCGAGTCTCAGCGTCGATTTCAGTCACATTGCGATCATGGCGCATCACGCGCGGCTGCTGCTAGCGCCCGCGGGACATCCATTCGCCGTTGGGCCGCCGTTCACCGGCCGGACAGATTCTGCCGCGGTGAGCGAAAATCAATGCGCGGCGACGGCCCGGGCCGTCGCGGCCCCCACCCCGAGGCGGCGGGCGGCGGCCAGATCGGTGGGGGTATCGACGTCACAGCGCAGGCCGGGCCAGGCGCCGGTCAGCTCGATCGCGCCCGAACTGCGGTGCCGCGCCGACGAATCGGAGCCGAACCGGGGATCGAGCCGGGTGCCGAACGCGAACAGCGCCGCGGTGCCGGTGGCCAGCCGGTCGGCGACGAAGCTGCGCCGGTGCGCACGCGCGGCGGCCACCGCCTCGGCCAGCTCCTGGGACTGCAGCGCCGGCAGATCTCCTTGCAGCGCAACGATATTGGTAAAGGAACCGCTCACCGCGCGCTCCGCGGTGGCGATGGCGTTGTTGAGCGGATCCGGATGCCCCTCCGGGGTCGGGTCGGCCAGCACGTCGGCACCCAGCCCGGCGGCCGCCGCCGCGGCGGCCTCGTCGGGCGTGATCACGGTGATCGAACCCAGCGACCGGACCCGTGTGGCGGCGGTCAGGGTGTCGGTCAACATGGCCAGCACCACGCTTTCGCGGGTGCGCGCCGAGAACACCGGGGCCAGCCTGGTCTTGGCCGCGGCCAGCCTCTTGACCGCAATGATCAGGGCGACATCGCCCGCACCGTCGTGCCCGCCGTCGGCTCGTGTGCCGCTCATGAGATGTCATCCTGCCAGCGCCGGCGCGCAGCCGGCTTGCGTGACGCCCGGTCGGCCGCTGATCTAGGGTGTAGCGGCTGCAAGTGCCGCGTGAGCTACATCGACCACGGACAAGGGGGTGGTACATGGCCGGCCCAGGGGGCGGTCCGAAGGCCGGTGCGGCCGGCGCCGTCGCGGTCATGGGCGCCGGGGCGTGGGGCACCGCGCTGGCCAAGGTGCTCGTCGACGCCGGCGGCCCCGGAACAGAGGTCACGCTGTGGGCCCGCAGGCCCGAGCTCGCCGAACGGATCAACGCGACCCGATCCAACCCCGACTACCTGCCCGGGACGTCGTTGCCGCCGGGCATCCACGCCACCGCGGACGCCGGCGAGGCGCTGCGGGACGCGACGACGGTGCTGCTGGGCGTGCCGGCGCAGGCGATGCGCGCCAACCTCGAGCGCTGGGCGCCGCTGCTGCGGGACGGGGCGACCCTGGTCAGCCTGGCCAAGGGCATCGAGTTGGGCACCCTGATGCGGATGAGCCAGGTCATCGTCTCGGTGACCGGCGTCGACCCGGCTCAGGTCGCGGTGATCTCGGGACCGAACCTGGCCAGCGAGATCGCCGCGTCCCAGCCCGCCGCGACGGTGGTGGCGTGCAGCGACTCCGGCCGCGCCGTCGCCCTGCAGCGCATGCTCAACAGCGGATACTTCCGGCCCTACACCAACAGCGATGTGGTCGGCACCGAGATCGGCGGGGCGTGCAAGAACGTGATCGCGCTGGCCTGCGGGATGGCCGCCGGCGTGGGCCTCGGCGAGAACACCGCGGCGGCCATCATCACCCGGGGGCTGGCCGAGATCATGCGGCTGGGCATCGCGCTCGGCGCCAAGGGCGCGACGCTGGCCGGGCTGGCCGGGGTGGGCGACCTGGTCGCCACCTGCAGCTCGCCGCACTCCCGCAACCGTTCGCTGGGCGAGCGGCTCGGCCGCGGGGCAACCATCGGTTCGGTGCTCGCCGGTACCCCCGACGGCGGCGACGGGCACGTCGTCGAGGGCGTGACGTCCTGCCAGTCGGTGCTGGCGCTGGCCGCCAGCTACGACGTGGAAATGCCGCTCACCGACGCGGTGCACCGGGTCTGTCACAAGGGGCTGTCCGTCGACGAAGCGATGGCGCTGTTGCTGGGCCGGCGCACCAAGCCCGAATGACCTGGCCGCCACCCGGTAGCCTGTTCAGATTGTGAATGCCAGCCAGCGGGTCCGCGTCGCCGTCGTCTTCGGCGGGCGCAGCAACGAGCACGCCATCTCGTGCGTCTCGGCCGGCAGCATCCTGCGCAACCTCGACCCGCGGCGGTTCGAGGTCGTCGCGATCGGCATCACCCCGCAAGGCTCGTGGGTGCTCACCGACGGCGACCCGGCCGCGCTGGCGATCAGCGACCGGCAACTGCCCGAGGTGACGTCCGCGTCGGGGACCGAGCTGGCGCTGCCGGCGGATCCGGGGCGCAGCGGCCAACTGGTTTCCCTTCCCCCCGGCGCCAGTGAGGTGTTGGCCTCCGTCGACGTGGTGTTCCCGGTGCTGCACGGCCCGTACGGGGAGGACGGCACGATCCAGGGGCTGCTCGAACTCGCCGGGGTGCCCTACGTGGGGGCCGGCGTGTTCGCCAGCGCCGCGGGCATGGACAAGGAATTCACCAAGAAGCTGTTCGCCGCCGAGGGATTGCCGATCGGCGACTACGCGGTGCTGCGCCCGTCGCAGTCCACATTGTCGCTGCAGGACCGCGAGCGGCTGGGCTTGCCGGTGTTCGTCAAACCCGCCCGGGGCGGCTCCTCGATCGGCGTCAGCCGGGTCTCGAGCTGGGACGAGCTGGACGCCGCCGTGGCCGCCGCCCGCGACCACGATCCCAAGGTCATCGTCGAGGCGGCCATCGCCGGCCGGGAGCTGGAGTGCGGGGTGCTCGAAATGCCCGACGGCACAGTGCAAGCCAGCACGGTCGGTGAGATCCGGGTGGCCGGGGTGCGCGGGCGTGAGGACTCGTTCTACGACTTCGCAACCAAATACCTCGACGACACAGCCGAATTGGACGTGCCCGCCAAGGTCGACGACGAAATCGCCGACGCGGTGCGCGAATTGGCGATCCGCGCATTCAAGGCCGTTGACTGCCAAGGGCTGGCCCGGGTGGACTTCTTCCTCACCGAGACCGGGCCGGTGCTCAACGAGATCAACACGATGCCGGGCTTCACCACCATCTCGATGTACCCGCGGATGTGGGCGGCCAGCGGCGTGGACTACCCGAGTCTGCTGGCCACCATGGTGGAGACGGCCCTGACCCGCGGCGTCGGGCTGCGCTAGCCGGCGGGCGGTCCGGGGTTGACCGGCGCCGCCGCGATGCGCTGCTCGATCACGTCGGAGAGCCGCTGGATGGGCGCCGGGCCCGAGCCCGACGGCAGCGTGAGCGCCACATACACCGGGCGGTCCACCGTGTACCAGGTGGATCTGCCGGCGTCCCCGGCGGATTGCGGGTCGGGACGCACCGCGAACCACTGCACCCGGTCGACGACCTGGATGGGGGATCCGGCGACGAACTCGGCCGGGCGGTCCAGGCCGCAGCGCAGCACCACCGGCTCGCTGTCCGGCCCGGTCCGCCAGGCCGCGGCGCCGGCCGGGGCCGGCTGCTCGAGCGGGGCGCGCTGATAGTCGCCGAGCCGCTGCGGCAGCGCGTCCAGCAATGCGCGGCAGGCGGCGTCCCCGGCGTGCGGCGCCGGAAAGGCCGCTACGGCAACGGGTTGCGGCGGCGCCTCGCGGGTCGCCGCGATCGCCAGGATCACCCCGATCGTCGTCACCGCCAGCGCGACCGCGACCATGATCACCGCCCGCGGGGGCCCGCCGTCGGCCTCCGATTCGGTTGCCACCGCCCGCGCACCTCCTTGTCTGTCGGGCCACTGTTACCCGGCTTCCCAGTATTGGCGGTCGGCCCGCCCGGGCGACAGCCCTATGGTGGTGGCGTGCGGGACGAATCGACGCTGCGGCAACTCGGCGAATTCGGCGTCATCGACCGGCTGGTGGCCGGGCGCCGGCAGCCGGCCGCGGTGACCCTCGGGCCCGGCGACGACGCCGCGCTGGTGACGACCGGCGACGGCCGCGTGGTGGTGTCGACCGACATGCTGGTGCAGGACCGGCATTTCCGGCTCGACTGGTCGACGCCGCACGACATCGGCCGCAAGGCGATCGCGCAGAACGCCGCGGACATCGAGGCGATGGGCGCGCGGCCCACGGCGTTCGTGGTGGGCTTCGGCGCTCCCGGCCAGACCGCGGCGGCGCAGGTGGACGCGCTAGTGGACGGCATGTGGGACGAGGCGCAGCGGGTGGGGGCCGGCATCGCCGGCGGCGATCTGGTCAGCTGCCCGCAGTGGGTCATCTCGGTCACCGCGCTCGGCGAGCTGGACGGGCGCTCCCCGGTGTGCCGCGCCGGCGCCGAACCCGGCGCGCTGATCGCCGTGGCCGGCGACCTGGGCCGATCCGCGGCGGGATTTGACCTGTGGCGCAATCAGATTGGCGGGTTCGACGAGCTGCGCCGCCGGCATGCGGTGCCGCAGCCGCCCTACGGCCAGGGTGCGGTGGCCGCGGCCGGGGGAGCGCAGGCGATGATCGACGTCTCCGACGGCCTGATCGCCGACCTGCGGCACGTCGCCGAGGCGTCCGGGGTGGGCATGGACGTGTCCACCGCGGCGCTGGCCGCCGACCGTGACGCGGTGGCGGCCGCGGCGGCCGCGGTGGGCGTCGACGCCTGGCCGTGGGTGCTGACCGGCGGTGAGGACCACGCCCTGGTGGCCTGTTTCCCCGGGCCCGCGCCGGCCGGCTGGCGCATCATCGGGCGGGTTCTCGACGGCCCGGCCCGGGTGCTGGTCGACGAGCGGGAGTGGAGCGGCCCCGCCGGCTGGCAGTCGTACTAGGGTGGCCCGGTGATCTCAAAGTGACCGATCCCGCGGCCGGCGGGGGCCGGCGATGACGGCGCGCCCGCTGAGTGAACTCGTCGAGCCCGGCTGGGCGCGTGCGTTGCAGCCGGTGGCCGAGCAGGTCGCCCGGATGGGGCAGTTTCTGCGGGCCGAGATCGCGGCCGGGCGCCGGTACCTGCCGGCCGGCCCAAACGTGTTGCGCGCGTTCACCTATCCCTTCGACGAGGTCAAGGTGCTCATCGTCGGGCAGGATCCCTATCCGACGCCGGGACACGCTGTGGGGCTGAGCTTTTCGGTGGCACCCGGCGTGTCGCCGCTGCCGCGCAGCCTGGCCAACATCTTCCAGGAGTACACCGCGGACCTGGGCCACCCGCCGCCCTCGTGCGGCGACCTGACGCCCTGGGCGCAGCGCGGCGTGCTGCTGCTGAACAGGGTGCTCACCGTGCGCCCCAGCAACCCGGCGTCGCACCGGGGCAAGGGCTGGGAGCCGGTGACCGAGTGCGCCATCCGGGCGCTGACGGCGCGCCAGCAGCCCCTGGTGGCCATCCTGTGGGGCCGTGACGCCTCGACCCTGAAACCGATTCTGGCCCAAGGTAATTGCGTGGCCATCGAGTCGCCGCACCCGTCTCCGCTGTCGGCGTCGCGGGGGTTCTTCGGGTCACGGCCGTTCAGCCGGGCCAACAAGCTGCTGGCCGAGATGGGCGCCGACGAGATCGACTGGCGGCTGCCCTGACGCTCGGCCGGCGCCCGTCACGCTGGCGTGACGCTCGGCCATGGCCGCCACGCTGGCGTGACGCTCGCGGTTGGGCCGCCGGACGCTCGCGGTTGGGCCACAGCGGCGACGCGCCGGCTACGCGCCCGGGAAGTTCACGTCCTTGGTGACGGCCTCCCACTCGTCGATCGACGCCGACATCGCGGCGATCTTGTCGCGCATGGCCTTGAGCACGTCGCGTCCGAGCAGCAGCCGCAGCGGCGGCTCGTCCAGCCCGGTCACCATCAGCACCGCCTCGGCCACCTTGCGCGGGTCGCCGGGCAGGTGGTCGGCGAACTGCTTGATCAGGTCCTTGCGCGCCGCGACGTCGGTGTAGTCGGCGATCGGCGTGCCGGACTCCTTCATCGATCGGGTGGCCCAATCGGTGCGGAAGGCCCCCGGCTCGATCGCGGTCACCTTGATACCCAACGGGCGGACCTCGGCGGCGAGCGCCTCGGTGACGGCCTCCAGCGCGAACTTGGTCGACGAGTAGTAGGCGTTGGGCGGGTTGGCCACCAGGCCGGTCATCGACGAGATGTTGACGATGTGCCCGCAGCCGCGGGCGCGCATGCCCGGAAGCACCGCCTTGATCATGTCGACCGCACCGAAGTAGTTGACGTCGAACAGCTTTCGCACCTCGGCGTCCTCGCCCTCTTCCACCGCCGACAGGTAGCCGTGCCCGGCGTTGTTCACCAGCACGTCGATGCCGCCGAACGCCGCGTCGGCCGCGGCCACCGCGGCGGCGATCTGGTCGCGGTCGGTCACGTCGAGCGCGACCGGCAGCGCCAGCTCGCCGAATTCCTCGGCAAAACCCCGAACGGCGTCGGCCCGTCGTGCCGTCACCACCACGCGGTGGCCGGCTTGCAGTGCCGCACCGGCGATTTCGCGGCCGAAGCCGGTGGAGCATCCCGTGATCAGCCAGCGTGCCATCGCTAGATCGTCCCTTCGGGTAGGCGGCGCAGATAGCCGGCCCGGCGCTGCGCGAGTTCGGCGGCCCGCTGCTGCGGGCTCACCCGCGGCAGGTGCGCCACCTCGGTGTCGAGCCGGTCCAGCTTGACGACGCGGCCGCGGGCGCCGAGGTCTTCGCGGGGGCCGGGCTCGCCGAACTCGGCCATCCGCAGCGTCAGGATGGCCTCGCGCAGGCCGTCGGAGTCGATCCAGTTGGCCACGCCCGGATCGGTGGGCGCGATCACGTAGGTGTAGCTGCCGTCCTCGTTGGCGACCGACTGCGCCTTGTTGAGGCTGCCGGTGCGGTCGACGATGTCCAGGGTGGTGCCCCAGATGTTGCTCAGCGGCACCGTGAAGTATTCCGCGCCACCATCATTCACCTCGACGACGAACGCCTCGTCCGGTGCGAGGTCGAACCGGCCCATCACGTACACCTGGTTGCGCATCGCGCCGGCCTTCTCCGCCGACCAGGCCAGATCGAAACGGTTGGCCGGCATCTTGTA
>Ga0164242_10001560_pt1 | contig 27168 bp, 31 predicted proteins | sample OricomgcompostMG_FD_108783 | JGI IMG/M metagenome (GOLD analysis project Ga0164242, IMG submission 108783) | Miracle-Growth compost microbial communities from Emeryville, California, USA - Original compost - Miracle growth compost (MG) ...
CTGCCGCTCAATCTCGAGATGGCGGCAACGGAGGAGATGCTGGAGATCGCCCTCCGCCACAAGCCGCACGCCGCCTGCATCGTGCCCGAGAAGCGCGAGGAAGTGACGACCGAAGGCGGCCTCGACGCCGCCGGGCAGCATAACCGGCTGCAGCCGATCGTCTCGCGCCTGACCGACGCCGGCATCCGCGTCAGCCTGTTCATCGAGGCGAGCGAGCGCCAGCTCGAAGCTGCCTTGCGCCTCGGCGCGCCGGTGGTCGAGTTCCACACCGGCGAGTATGCCCACGCGACCGGCGAGCAGGTCGCCGTCGAGCTGAAGCGCGTGGCCGACATGGCCGCCCTCGCCGCCAAGAACGGCATCGAGCCGCACGCCGGCCACGGCCTGACTTACGAAAATGTCCAGCCGATCGCTGCGATTCCGCAGATCGCAGAACTCAACATCGGCCATTACCTGATCGGCGAGGCGATCTTCGTCGGGCTGGAAGCTTCGATCACGCGGATGCGCGAGCTGATGGACGCTGCGCGGTGATTTCCTGTTCTTTCGTCATTGCGAGGGGCGAAGCCCCGCGGCAATCCACGGCAGGTTCGTGCGGCTCTGGATTGCTTCGCTTCGCTCGCAATGACGAAGGAAGAAAGTTGGTGCTGTGATCATCGGCCTCGGCTCCGACTTGTGCAGCATCGAGCGGATCGCCGCCGCGCTCTCGCGCCACGGCGACCGCTTCGAGCGACGCTGTTTCACCGAGGTCGAACGCGCCAAAGCCGCCCGCCGGCCGTTCACCCGCGCGGGCACTTACGCCAAGCGCTTCGCCGCCAAGGAAGCGTTCTCCAAGGCGGTCGGCACAGGGTTCTACCGCGGCGTCTACATGAAGGACATCGGCGTGGTGAACGCCCCCTCCGGCGCGCCGACGCTCTCGCTGACCGGCGGAGCCGCGAAGCGCCTTGCGGAAATGGTCCCGGACGGCCATGAGGCCGTTATTCATCTGACTCTCACCGACGACCATCCATGGGCCCAGGCTTTCGTGGTGATCGAGGCCCGCCCCCTGTGAATCCAGAGACTTCCGACCGCACGATGGACGACCAAGCTCCCGAGACCAAAGCTGCCGAACCCGCGGTCGAGACGGCCACGCCCGGCGGCAAGAAGCCCGAGCAGAAAGTCGACTGGCTGCGCGAAATCCGCGGCCTGGCGCTGATGCTGCTGGCCGTGCTGGCGTTCCACACCTTCGTCGCCAAGCCGTTCTACATACCCTCGGGCTCGATGGAGCCGAACCTGCTGGTCGGCGACCGCCTGGTGGTGAGCAAGTATCCCTACGGCTGGAGCTGGGTCTCGGCGAGCTTCCACGTGCTGCCGCGCGGCCACTGGCGCATCGCGCCGAAGACCCCCGAATACGGCGACATCGTCATCGTCGTGCCGCCGGACAAGAACGAGGATTACATCAAGCGCGTGATCGGCCTGCCGGGAGACCGGATCGCGGTGGTGGGCGGCCAGGTCATCCTCAACGGCAAGCCGGTGCCCAAGCAGGTCGAGCCGCCGGTGCAGATCCCGCAGGATTCGCAAATGTGCGATGGCGAGCCGTGCCTCGCTGAATTCGCGCTCTACCGCACGATCCTGCCGAGCGGCAAAGTGGTGTACGAGCCGCCGACCTATCGCGAGACGCTGCCCAACGGCGCGAGCTATCTGGTGCTCGACGACATCAACGGCAGTACGGGGGACAATTACCCCGAGACGGACGTGCCCGAAGGCCACGTGTTCCTGATGGGCGACAACCGCGATCACTCGGCCGACAGCCGCTTCCCGGCCGGGCCGGGCTTCGAGGGGCTCGGCGGCCCGGTGCCGATCGCCAATGTCGGCGGGCGCGCCGAGTTCATCACGTTCTCGCTCGACGGCTCGACCGGGTGGAACCCGCTGAGCTGGTGGAAATCCTTGCGCCCGGGCCGCGCCTGGACCAGTCTGCGCCCCGAAATCAGGGGCAAGGAAAAGGCTGGATGACCGAACCCGTCGAGGACAAGGACGCCGAGCGAACGATCGGCTCCAGCCCGACGCACATCGCCAATCCGGAACTGCGCAACGAAGCCAAGCGCGCGGTCGTGTGGGTCGCCGTGGTCGGCATCGCGGCGCTGGCTGTTTATGTCAGTCAGGCGCTGTTGGTGATCTTCGGGGCGATGGTCTTCGCCGCCATGCTCGACGGCGGGGCGCGGCTGCTCGGGCGGGTGCTGCCGATCGGGCGCGGCTGGCGGCTGGGCATCGTGATCGTGCTGACGATCACCTTCATCGTCTGGCTGTTCTATTTTGCCGGTTCGCAGATCTCGCAGCAGGCGGCGCAGCTTCCCGCCCTCGTCAGCGAACAATTCGGGCGCTTCATCGCCTGGCTGCAAACCAAGGGCTTCGCCGCCAGCCAGGAAGATGTCGGCAAGCTGGCCGGCACCTTTGCCAGCGGCGTCGGCATCGTCACCCGAGCGATCGGGGGGATTCTCGGCGCCGGGGCGACGCTGGTGCTGGTGGTGACGATCGGGCTCTATCTCGCTTTCGAACCCCGGCTCTACGAACGCGGCCTCGCCTGGATGCTGCCACAAGAGCAGCGCAGCGATTTCTACGAAACGGCCAACCGCATGGCCTTCACCCTGCGCCGGCTGATGGCCGGACGGCTGTTCGGCATGGTGTTCGAAGGTTTCTTCATCTTCCTCGCGCTGGCCGTTTACGGCGTGCCGATGGCGGCGCTGCTCGGGATCATCACCGGGCTGCTGGCCTTCATCCCCAACATCGGAGCGATCATCTCGGGCGTGCTGATGGTGCTGGTCGGCTTTTCCGGCGTCACCGAAATAGGCATCTACACCATCGTCGTCTATTTCGTGGTGCAGAACATCGACGGCAACATCGTCGTGCCGCTGATCGCCCGCCGCACGGTGGACCTGGCCCCCGCGCTGGTACTGGCGTTCCAGCTCATCATGGGCATCCTGTTCGGCATCCTCGGCCTGTTCCTGGCCGATCCGTTGCTGGCGATGACCAAGGTCTGGCTGGCGCGTCGGTCCGAAATCGCCGACCGCGGCCGTGAAGCAACCCTGGCGAGCGATGGCGCGTAAGTTCCTCTACTTCATCGTTTTCTGCGTTCTTCTGGTGCTTGCGGTGCTGTTGGCGCTGCGGCTCTGGCCGACGGCCCTCAGCCGCCTCGCCTTCGCGCCGAAAGGACATTTCGAAGCGCAGGCGGCGCTGTCCCGCAACGCCTATGAGGACCCGGCGATGTGGTTCGCACGGCCCGGGCTGGCCAGCGACCCGACGCGCTGGCAGCCGCCGGGCGCATCGGCACAACCAACCGGTAACGCGCCGCCCTTCGCGGTGTTCTTCGTTCACCCGACGAGCTACCTCGATCACGATCACTGGAACGCCCCGCTGGACGACGGGCCGTCGCAGGCGAGAGCGCGAATCTTCCTCAAGGGCCTCGCCAGCCCGTTCGGCCAGGCGAGCGAGATCTGGGCGCCGCGCTATCGCCAGGCCGCGATCGGGGCATTCCTGAGCCATTCGGCCGACGCCCGCCAGGCACTCGACCTCGCCTATGGCGACGTCAGCCAGGCGTTTGACGCTTTCCTCGCCCATATCGGGCCGGACACGCCGATCGTCCTCGCCGGGCACAGCCAGGGCGCTCTGCTGATCGACGAACTGCTGAAGAAACGCATCGCAGGCACGCCGTTGCAGGCGCGCATCGCCGTGGCCTACCCAATCGGCTGGCCGCTCTCGGTAGCGCACGACTTGCCCGCGCTCGGCCTGCCCGCCTGTCAAGCGGCCGAGCAGGCGGGATGCCTGGTCACCTGGTCGAGCTTCGCCGAGCCGGCTGACCCGGGCATGCTCCTCGAATGGTACAGGAACTCAGTTGGCTACGACGGCCGGCCGCGCGGCGACGGCGGCGTGCTGTGCGTCAACCCGCTGACCGGCACACCAGGCGGCTCGGCGCCCGCCTCGGCCAATCTCGGCACTCTGGTGCCGAACGACGATCTGTCGAGCGGGCAACTCGTCCCCGGCGCCGTCGGGGCGCATTGCGGATCGCGCGGGCTGCTGCTGCTCGACAATTCGCCCGACCTCGGGCCTTACGTGCTGCCGGGCAACAATTACCACGTCTATGACATCCCGCTGTTCTGGGAAAACCTGCGGCTCGATGTCGCGCGGAGGATGCGGACATGGGCAGCGCAGCACCGCTGATCGCCGCCAGCGCTGCCGAGCTGCGCGCCGCGCTGCCCGACGGCGGCGTGCTGCTCGGCCTCGACCTTGGGACCAGGACCATCGGCACCGCCTTCGCCGACGCCGGCTGGCGCTTCGCCACCGCCGGCAAGACCCTGCCGCGCGGCAAGTTCTCGCGCGATCTTGAAGCGCTGCGGGCGCTGGCGGAAGAGCGGCACGTCGCCGGGATCGTGCTCGGCCTGCCCCTCAACATGGACGGCAGCGAAGGCCCTCGCGCGCAATCCGCCCGCGCCTATGCCCGCAACCTCGCTCCCCTCGGTGTGCCGGTGCTGTTGTGGGACGAGCGCTGGTCCACCGCCAGCGCCGAACGCGACCTGATCGCGCAGGACGTCAGCCGCGCCAAACGTGCCGAACGCATCGACAGCCACGCCGCCGCGGTGATCCTGCAAGCCGCGCTCGACGCTCTCGCCGGGGCCATATTCTAACCGCGGCGCAAGACCAGAATGAGGCCTTCGGGCAGCGGCCCGTCATGCGGCAGCGCAAAGCGCGGCGCATCGGCGCGCGCGCGATCGAGAATCGTGAGCGAGATACCCGGCTCATAAAGGATCGCGTCGGCGGCGCCGAGCAACTGCAATTGCCGCAAGGTCAATCCGTCGGCCGTGTGCGTGCCGATGGTGAGTTCGAGACGCTGCGGCGCCGTCTGGGCGTCGGCCCCCCGCAGCCAGTTGGAAACCGCGTTCCTGCCATGCTCGACGAAAGGATCGAGCGACCCGCCCTGCTCCAGCGCGGCGTCGAGCGCGCGGCGGCGCTCGGCCGCATCCGGCCAGCGCTCGCGCAGCGCGGCGCGCGCGGCTCCGAGCGCTTGCGCCAAACGCCCCAGCCCGTCGGGCAGCAGCGCTTCCAGCCGCAACCGCAAGTGCTTGGCGAGACCAGCCGATGCGCCCTCGGTGCCGATGGCGATCTGCACCGGATCGCGATCGAGGATGCTCGGCGTGGTGAAATCGCACAGCGCCGGGCGGTCGGCGACGTTGACCAGCAGGCCAGCCCGGTGCAGCCGCACCACCGCCGCATCGGTCTCCTGCACGTCATCGAGAGCCACGAACGCCAGCCGTGCGCCGCGCTCGATGCCCACTTCCAGATTGGCGACGACTTGCCCGCCGGCGCGCTCGACCAGACGGCGCTTGGCCTCGGCCGCAACCCCCTCTCCCAGCACGATCACCGGCTGGCCGGCAATGCGATGGAAGAGAGGCAGGCTTTTCATCCGAGCCACTCCGGCACCCGCTCGGCGGCGTAGATATCCTCCGGCAGGATGCGATCGGCGACGACGGCATACCTGTCACCATCAACCAGCACTTCGGGCACGAAGCCGCGGCTGTTGTAGCTCGAAGCCATCGTTGCGCCATAGGCCCCGGCGGTGCGGAACACCGCAAGGTCGCCGGCCGCTAGCGCATCGCAAGCGCGGTCGCGAGCGAAAGTATCGCCGGTCTCGCAGATCGGCCCGACGATGTGCGCCGTCATCCGCTCGCCGGTCGGCGTGACTGCATCGAAATCATGCCACGCACCGTAGAGCGCGGGCCGCGCAAGGTCGTTCATCGCGGCATCCACGACCACGAACGGCGTCCGGTTGCCGTTGCGCTTGACGCGGATCACCCGCGTCAGCAGCACGCCCGCGTTGCCGGCAATGACCCGGCCGGGCTCGAACATCAGCTCGACGTCCCAGCCCTTGGTCACTCTTGCGACCATCGCGCCGTATTCGGCCGGACTCGGCAGCACTTCGCCGGCCTTGTACGGCACGCCGAGGCCGCCACCGAGGTCCACGTGGGTGACGGTGTGCCCCGCGGCGCGCAACATCGCCAGCAGCGCACCGACCTTTTCGAACGCCAGCTCGAGCGGCTTGAGGTCCGCCAGCTGGCTGCCGATGTGCACGGCCAGACCGCGCATCTCCAGGCCGGGCAGCCTGGACAGCCGGTGGTAGATGCCGGCGGTCAAATCGTACGGCACGCCGAACTTGTTGTCCGCCTTCCCGGTCGAGATCTTCTCATGCGTGCCCGCGTCGATGTCGGGATTGACCCTGAGCGCGCAGGCCGCCCTCAAGCCCTTCTCTTCGGCGATGTGGGCAAGTTCGAGCCCTTCTTCCTCGGACTCGATGTTGAACTGTCCGATCCGCGCGTCGAGCGCCTCGCCCATCTCGCGCGCGCTCTTGCCGACACCCGAGAAGACGACCTCCGACGCCGGGATACCCGCCGCCAGCGCCCGCTTCATCTCGCCGCCGGAGACCACGTCGGCGCCATAGCCCTGCCGGCCGAGCACGCGCAGCACCGCCAGGTTAGGGTTCGATTTCACCGCGAAGGCGATGTGCTTCTTCGGAATCGCGGCGAGCGCCTCGCGGAACACCCGCGCATGCCGCTCCAGCGTCGCGCGCGAATAGACATAGACCGGCGTGCCGACTTCATCGGCAATCCGCGCCAGCGGCACATCCTCGGCAAAAAGCTCGCCGTTCCTGAGCTGAAAATGATCCATGGGTCAGCCTTCGGGCGGCAAGTCGAAAGGATCGTCCTGGCGCTCTTCCGAGCGCGTGCGCAGCTCGACGCTGCGCTGCGGCGCCGTCTGGGAACCGGGCTTGAGCAATTCCGCTGCCGTGGGCTTGTGATCGCTGCCATAAGGCGCCGGCGGCAAGGCCGCGCCCGCGACGGGCTTCAGGTCCTTCTTCTGCGCGCAGGCAGCAAGCAGTACGAGCGGCACGACGATAAGCAGGCGGCGATTCATGAATCCATCCCCAGCGCGCGGCGTGCTTCGGCGATGCGGCCCCGTACCCGCTCCGGCGCGGTTCCGCCATGACTTTTGCGCGCGGCGACCGAGGCTTCCACGGAAAGAACGGCGAACACGCCCTCGCCCACACGGCTGTCGATGGCCTCCAGTTCGGCCAGGGAAAGAGCATCGAGCGCAACGCCCTTCGAGTCCGCCAGCTTCACCGCCGTGCCGGTGATGTGATGCGCCTCGCGGAACGGAATGCCAGCTTCGCGCACCAGCCAGTCGGCAAGATCGGTGGCGGTGGCATAGCCTAGCTCGGCCGCCTGGCGCATGCGCTCGGTACGGAACTCCGCCTCGCCGACCATTCCGGTCATCGCGGCGATCGACAAGCCTAGCAGCCCCACCGCCTCGAACACCGGCGGCTTGTCGTCCTGCATGTCCTTCGAATAGGCAAGCGGGAGACCTTTCATCGTCACCATCAACGCGGTTAAGGCGCCGACGATCCGCCCCGAATGGCCGCGCACCAGTTCGGCGGCGTCAGGGTTCTTCTTCTGCGGCATGATCGAGCTGCCGGTGCTGAGCGAATCGGGCATCCGCACGAAGCCGAACGGCTGGCTCGCCCAGAGGACGAACTCCTCGGCCAAGCGCGAGAGATGCAGCGCGCATTGCGCGGCGGCCGAGAGGTAATCGAGCGCGAAATCGCGGTCGGACACGGCATCGAGGCTGTTCGCCGTCGCCCGGTCGAAGCCGAGCGCCTGCGCGGTCATCTCGCGATCGATCGGGAACCCGGTTCCGGCCAGCGCCGCGCTGCCGAGCGGACATTCGTTGAGCCGCGTGCGGGCATCCTGAAAGCGCGAACGGTCGCGCCGCAGCATCTCGTAATAGGCCAGCAGATGGTGCCCGAGCGTGACCGGCTGCGCCGTCTGCAAGTGGGTGAAGCCGGGCATGATGCTCTCGGCGTGCTCCGCGGCACGGATCACCAGCGCTTTTTGCAAGGCCGCCAAACCCACGTCGGCCTGATCGATGGCGTCGCGGACCCACAGTTTGAAGTCGGTCGCCACTTGGTCGTTGCGGCTGCGCGCGGTGTGCAGCCGGCCGGCCGCCGGGCCGGTCAGCTCGGCGAGCCGGCTTTCGGTGGTCATGTGGATGTCTTCGAGGTCCCAGTTCTCGGGCACCCCGTCGCGCTCGTATTCGGCGGCGATCTGGTCGAGCCCGCGCTCTATCGCCACAGCATCCTCGCCCGAAACGATGCCGCAGGCTCCGAGCATGGCGACATGGGCCTTGCTTGCCGCTATGTCCTGCCGCCACAGCGCCTTGTCGAAGGGGATCGAGGCGTTAATCTCGCGCATGATCGCGGCGGGCCCTTCGGCGAAGCGCCCGCCCCACATCTGGTTGGAGCCTGCCATGTCCCGCTTGCCGTTGCTTTCGCTCACGCTGCCGATCGTCCTCTTGGTGGCGGGATGCGATAGGCAAAGCGGGGGAGAGGCGCAACAGCAGGAAAACCCTGCCCCCGCACGCTCCGCCGCGGCGGCGGACCCGGAGGCGCTCAACGGCACGCTCGACCGCAGCCATGCCGGCGAGCCACTGCCCGACGCGACGATCGAAGGGCCCAATGGCGTCAAGCTGAAGCTGGCCTCGCTCAAGGGCGGCCCGGTGCTGGTCAACCTCTGGGCGACCTGGTGCGCACCCTGCGTCAAGGAGATGCCGACGCTCGACAAGCTCGCCGCCGAGCCCGGCATGCCGCGCATCCTGGCGATCAGCCAGGATCTGAAGGGCGCCGAGGCGGTCAACCCGTTCCTGCAGCAGCACCCGTTCCTGCACTTGCAGACCTGGCTGGACCAGCAGGCCAGCCTCTCATTCATGTACGGCGGGAACCTGCCGACCACCGTGCTCTACGGAAAGGACGGCAAGGAAGTCTGGCGGATGATGGGCGGCTACGACTGGTCGAGCGACAAGGCCAAGGCACTGCTCGCCGAGGCGAAGGCGTGACGGCAGGGCCGCGCCGGCATGTGTGAGCTGTTCGCGGTCTCGAGCGACCACCCGACCGTCCTGCGCTATCAGTTAAGGGCTTTCGCGAAGCACGGCGGCGGCGAGTTCCACAATCGCGACGGCTGGGGCATCATGTTCGCGCAAGAGCGCGACGCCTTCCTTTTCCGCGAACCGGCCGCCGCCAGCGAAAGCGCGCTCGAACGTCTCGTTGCCAGGCATCCGCCGCCGGCAAGGCTGGTTGCCGCGCATATCCGGCTGGCGACCGCCGGCGGTGCGCTGCTGGCCAACACTCATCCGTTCCACCGCTCACGCAACGGTCGGGTGCTGCACTTCGCGCACAACGGCAGCCTGCCGCACCTCAAGACCCGCTTCGCCGCCAGCAAAGCCGCGGCCGGCTGCATCGGCGACACCGATTCCGAGCTGGCTTTCCTCCTGCTGCTGGAGCGTCTCGAACCGTTGGAGCCCGACGGAACGCCGGAAGAGCGCTATGCGGTATTCCGCGAGTTCTGCGCGGAAATGCGCGAAGAAGGCACCGCCAATTTCCTTTTTGCCGACGGCGAGCAGCTCTTCGCTCACGCCCACCGGCGCCGGGCTCAGGGTAGCGAAGCATTCGGACCGGGGCTTTCGCTGCGAGTCCTCAAGCCCGAGGAGGATTCCTGGTCGACGCGCGGAGCAAAGATCGCAGCGACACCGGAAAACTGCGTGCTGCTGGCCAGCGTTCCGCTGGACAAACGCAAATGGAGCGGTCTTGCCGAGGGCACCACGGTGCTGATCGAGCACGGCAGGGTGCGCTGCCAGGATTAACCCATGTGCGTTTGCTTACGAGAGCATCTCGCGGGCCTATGAATGGCCGATTTGAAGCGTTGTTTTGCGCAGCCCTGCCGGAATTGTGATGAGGGAATAAAACCGCTCATGAGTTCGTATTCCATCCATGGCCCATCTCCAGCCGACTGATATTTTATCGGAACTGCCGCCGGTGCGGCGATATGCGCGGTCGCTGACACGCGACGATAGCGCAGCCGATGATGTCGTCCAGGAAGCTCTGCTCAAGGCACTGGAGAAGCGGAATACGTTCCAGCCGGGGGGCTCGGTGCGAGTCTGGCTGCTGGCGATCGTCCATAACATTTTTGTATCCACGCAACGCCGGGCACGCGCCGAAGAGAGGCGTAACGCACGTTTTGCCGAGTCGATGATCGACCACCTCGACCCCGATCAGGAGCATTCGGCCTATCTGCAGGAGGTGGCGGAGGCCTTTGCCAGGCTGCCTGACCCGCAGCGGGCGATATTGCATCTCGTCGCCGTGGAAGGACAAAGCTATCAGGAAGCCGCAGCGATCCTCGGCATCCCCGTTGGTACGGTGATGTCACGATTGAGTCGCGCGCGGATGGCATTACGGCGCGCGCAAACCAGAGACGCAGATCGGGAACTCAGGGTCATTGGGGGGCGCGATGCTGGCTGAGACGATCAAGCAGATGGAGATCGACGCATATATTGACGGCGAACTCGATGCCGCGGGCCGCCTGAAGGTGGAAGACTACCTCGCCCAACACCCTGCCGCTGCAGCCGAAGTGATGGCCGATTTGCGGGCACGCAGCGCATTGCAACTGCTGGCGGGTACGGAATCGAGACCCTCGCGTTCGCTGGCGAGCGCCATTTCTCAGCTCCGGACGCAGAGCGGTAGACGTCCGATCTGGCGCCGGCGGGCGCTTGGCGGTGCGGTAACGGCGACGGCCGGGCTGATCGCGGTCCTATGCCTGCTGCCGGAAACGTCCTCTCCTCCGGCCTATGTGCGGTTGGCCGTCGCTTCGCATCGCTCGATCAGCGACCGCCCCTCGGGCGTCGCGATTTCGCCGGTTTCCAGCCGAGCTCGAATCCTCCTTTCAGCGTCGCGGATCGCCGTGCCCAAACTGCCGTCCGATTGGCATGTAACGGATGTTCAGTTGCTCAACGCAGCGAAAGGGCCCGCAATGGTGCTGGCGGTTCGGACGACGGAGGGGCGTGAGCTTTCCATCTTCGCCGTTCGCGAACGCTCATCGGCTCCCGAGGAGCCCGATACGGTCCGCGAAGGCGCGCAATCGGTCGCCTATTGGAGCGCCGGAGACATCTCCTATGCACTCACCGGGGAAGAAGAGCCCGGCAAGCTGGACGCCACAGCCGATGCTCTTGCCGATTCCTGGCAAACCTGATCCCGATGAATGATTTTGGGGCTCGCCTCGGGCGCAAGCGTGAGCGCAGTCTCCGTACGTGGCGATTCTCAAAGAGGATAACGGGCGACAAGCATTTCCAGCCGCCACCTGATGTCGGCATCCAGAGCCCTCGCCGTCCGATAACTCCCCTTGTCAAAAATCGCCTGCTCGACCATTTCGTCGTGTCGCGCTCCCATCAGGCCGTTGATGGCACTCAGGAAGCGGGACATTCTGTAAGCAAGGTCGCTATGCTCAAGCGAACGTAGCGTGTCGTAAAACGAGACCTGCTGGCTTACCAGCTTTCGCATCGCATGGAATTCGGAGCCGGTGAGCGTTTGTTGCTCCAGCATCTTTTTCAAACGGCCGATCTGCGCTTTGCGATAAGCGAGAAAACCGCTCGCGGTATCAAGTCGGACAGCGCCGACTTTGCGCTTGGTCGCCTTCCAGAGCGGCTGCGCAAGCAGGCCGCGGAGCAATAATCCATAGCCAAGCACCGCCCTGCGGTGACCATTGCGGAATGCATCTTGCAGGTGTCCCATTACCGCGACGGTGGCGTTGAACAGCCAGGGCGCTCCATGGCCCTTGCCATAGAGCCTGAGCGCGAAGCGCAGATGCTTATATCGCGCTCTGATATGCTTGTAGGCGATGCGCTGCTCGCGGCTGAGATCGCCTTCCCGCAGAAGGAGCGTCACCAATTCCAGCAGGTCGTCCCGGACGACCCCGTCGCGCCAAAACTGCCAACAGAGCGCGAAACAATCGCGCATTGTCTCATGCGTGCAATGGAGATCGATCGGATCTGGCAGGCTGACGATGGGATCGACAATGTCGTCCACTTCCACCGCTTCGAACAACGAGCGAAGCGTTTCCGGGGGAAAGCTTTTCCACGCAGGGCGGGGCTGCCTCTTCACGATTGGGGACTCTCCGGGTGATGGGAGAGAGTGTGCCGGTTCCGATACGCGGTCATCGTCGGGATCAGCGTGAACAGCGCCTTCATGCCCATGCCGGCAACGTAGGCGAAGCCCGCGCCGGTCAGGCCAAACCAATGAACAAGGATCACCAGGATAACGCCATAGCCCAGCGCGGCGAGCCCTTCGGCGACCAGCGCGGCCCGTTGACGGTCCGCCATATACAGAAGCGATTCCAGGGGGAAACTCACCATGGAAACCAGCAGCGAGACCGCCATGATCTGCAACAAGCTGAACGCCTCCAGATAACGCTGACCAAAAACAAGGGTGATGAGGGGCTTGCCCCCGACGACCACCAGCAGCACGACGAGTAGGCCGATGCCGCCGGCCAGGAGTCCGCTTCTGACCGCCAGCCGCCAGGGCTGCTGGCTGGCCGGATCGAGGCGCATGATCTCGGGATAGAAGCTCTTCGCCATCAGGTCGGCGGGCTTGGCGGCCGAGTCGAAGAAGGTCGAGGCGATCTTGAACAGACCTGCGGCGACCGGGCCTAGCATGGCGCCGACGATGACGTTGCTTGCCGGGCCCCAGGCCGACCAGATCGAATGCGCGAAATTGGTCGTCCAGACGAAATCCCAGGCTCCCTTGATCCGTCGCGCCGGCGTGAGCAGGCCCGGTCGGAGCGCGTGACGGATGTTCCGGCGGTGCAACTCGCGCACCGCAAAGAACCACAGCAGCAGGTCGCCGACCAACTCGGACACGTACCACGTGACGACGAACCCGACGAAGCCGAATCCGGCGACATAGGAAGCGATGCTGCCGGCCGCGCGCAGCAAGGGAGTCGCCAGTTGCTGCACGGCGATATGATCGAACCGGTCGAGCGTGCGCAGGATACCGGTCGGCGTGGCTGCCGTCATCGTCGGGATCAATGTGCAATAAAAAAGCGCAAGATAGAGATATCCGGTGTCGATCCCGACCCATCGCGCCACGAACGGCAGCAGCACCACGCCCGCGGCGAAACCGACGACGCCGCTGGCGAGATCGAGGCCGAACGAAAAACCCGTGATATCGCGGAACCGGTCGGTATCCTGGCGGACGAGAGCAGGCGCGCCGAAACGGACGATGAACTGCCATGTCTGGAACTTGACCAGTGCGCTGACGCCATCGGCATAAGCGTGGATGATTGCCAGCAGCCCGAACAGGGCGGCCGGCAATGCTCGGCCGGCGCAGCCCAGGGCGATCAATCCAAGCAGAGCTCCGCCCAGCTTTCCGGATCCCAGATAGGACGCGTTGCGAAGGATCGCGCGAAACACGCCATCCGAGAACCACTGCTTCATTGGGTCCGGCGCGGTGACGAGGCCGGCGTGCCGTCCCGGTTTTCCAGAAATGCCGCGATCGCCTCCCTGGCCTTCGCCTGCACTGTCTCCAGCGGCTCTTCCGCGTCGAGATCGACGATCGGCGCGCCTTGAAAGGTCAGGTGCGAAAGCTGGTCGATCTTGCGCGCGAGCGCGTCACGTCGATGATCGGGCTTGCGCGCATGGGCGACATCGAGGCCGACATTGAGGCGGATCACGAGGTCAGGACGGTTGGCGACCATCGCCTCGAAGTGCCGCCGCTCGCGGACGGCCAGCCAGCCGATCAGGCCGGTTGGGCGCGCCTTGCCAAGCCCCAAGCCATCCATTGAGCCGGGCGAATCGAGCTGCGGGAAACGGTCGGCGATGATCGTGTTGCCCGCTTGGCGCAATCTCATCATGCGCCGGAAGCGGCGAACCCGCCGTACCGAGAATGCATAGATTCCGATCGCCGTCGCCAGGCCGGGGCCCTTGCCGGTTTGTGCGGTCTGCGCCTTCTGGTGCAGCGATCGTTCGAGCCGGTTTCCGAACAGCGGCAGCCGTGCCAGCGCCCGCCCCATATTGCCGCTCTGCTTGCCAAGATGGCAGACGACCGTCGGCCGCGACTCTGCAAGCCATGCCTGCAGCGCGTGCGTCATCGTCGACTTGCCGGAACCGTCACAGCCGACGACCGCGATTATCGGAGGGAGGGAGGAAGGGGCCATTGGCTGCTTCAAGGTCCTCTGGTTATTCATGATCGTTCATAGGCCGAAGCGCAGCATGTGGCAGGGGGGTGATCTTTATCGGGTGGAAGCGCGGGAGCGCGGGTTCGGGCAGTCAAACACCGCAACCGCGTCGGGCTGGCGATCGCGACCTCGGCGATAAGGCTATTGAACGGATGAACCGCTCATATTTTCATCGATCGCCGACAAGGCAGCTTCGAGCACCTCGGTATAGGGCATTCTCGAATCGATCTCGAATATCGAGGAGCCGTTATACCCGATGCGCGGCATCGTATCGATCTTGTCCCGCAATTCGGAGATGGGGTGATCGGGTTTCCTGGCAAACGCCGTATCGGCGTCGACCATCAACCGCAAGACCATTGCCGGTCTCTGGGTGGCCATCCAGTCGTACAATTCCTGCTCCCGCATCGCGAGCTTCCGAACGATCCTGCTGCTGCTGCGACCGACCGCCAAACCTGGGCCGTCATAATGAAACCCCGGAACTTCGGCTTGCGGATAACGCTCGGCGATAACCAGCACGCCACTGCGCGCGCGCTTTATCAATCGGCGCAATTGCCCGGCGCGCCATACGGAAAACAGGTACATCACGATCGCCGTGAAAAGCCCAGGGAGCTTTTTCTCCATGTCCTGCGCGCGCCGTACCTTGGCCGCAAGATAGCGCTCGAGGGCGATCCCGATGACGGGAAAGCGCTTGATCCTGTCGCCCGTTTCGCCGGACACGAGCCCCATGTAGCGCCGCTCCGCCAGCCGCGTCTTGCGCAATGCAGCGGTGAGATCGGCCGTCAGACGGGTCTTGCCCGAACCGTCGCACCCCACGACAGCTACAACTCCCGGCAGATCGCGAGGTTCGGCGAACCGCACGGTGGCCCTACCTGGGTCTGCAGCGGTTTTTGGGTTGAGAAAAGGATATTCCGAATTCACGTTCGCAGCCCATCGCCTTCAAGGGCCAGATCGCTTCGATGAGAGCCGGGCGCCGCATTCGGTTTGGCCGGCACAAGGGTCCGGATCGCATTTAACGCCGCTTCGAGAACCTCGGCATACGGTCGGCGCGCGTCGAGATCGACGATGGGGGCGCCGTGGAAATCGAGCGTCGGGATTACCTTCACCTTCTCCCGCAGCATCGAAAGCTTGTGATCGGGCTTTCGGCTGTGCGCGGTTTCAGCATCGATGTTGAGCCGAATGACCAAAGCCGGCGCGTGGCTCGCCATATCCCGATACAGACGCAACTCGCGAGCAGCGAGCCAGCGGACAAGGCCGCCAGCCGGGGCAGCCGCGCTAAGCCCAGGCCCGTCGAAGTGGAAGCCCTGCACCTCGGCTTGCGGATAACGGTCAGTAATCGTCATCACGCCGCTGCGGCTCAAAGCGAGCATCCGCTGAAATTTGTGCCGTCTCCAGCGCGACAATAAGTAGATCGCTAGAGCCGTCGGGATATCCGGCGACGCTGGCTTGTCATCTTCCGCATGTGCTCGCGTGCTCTTGCGTACCAAATAGCGCCCGATCGCAAGGCCGATCAGAGGCATACGAACAATGAATCTCAGGATGTTCCCCGAGTCTTGGCCGAGATAGAATAGTTGGATCGGCCAATTATCTCGTAGATTCATACATAGATCGGCCGTTAAATTCGATTTCCCCGCACCATCGCAGCCAACAACGGCAACGATCAAATTCGAATATTGATGAAAATTTTTATTAGGAAAATTTTTCATTATTATTCTTGCACTGAGCTCTTCATAGATATTAGCGAGCCACCCGCTGAACCTACGGCGAGATGGCGGGCCGTTTCGGCGCGCGACCGATGCGGTCGAACTTCAACGATGAGATATACGCACCAACCAGGGTTGTTATTCCCGGGAATTCCGTCTGCGGCATGCGACGCCACATTTGCAGACTTGGCCGTCGCGGCCTGGTGGGCGGTGACGGGCTCGAACCGCCGACCCTCTCGGTGTAAACGAGATGCTCTACCAACTGAGCTAACCGCCCCACGGCGCGGAAGCCGCGGATTTAGCGGCGTTTGAAGGGGGGTCAAGCGAGACCGGGATTCGTTTGGCAATCTACCGATGTGCCGAATGTGAGAAGTTGGGGCGCAATCATCGTGGTCGAATCAGAGTCGCGTTGGTCGAGAAACGCACCGGCAAACGCCGCCTTCTTATAGCTCACCATCAGCTGTGCACCCTCGGGTGCACAGCTGATGGTGAGCGCTCTTACAGGCGCATCTTGAGGCCGATGAAGTAAGCCCGGCCGATCGAATCATAAGTCGAGATGGTGGAGTTGCTGGCAGCGTTCGAGGCCGTTGCTCCGACGATTTCCGGCTGGGCGTTGAACAGATTGTCGATGCCGGCCCGGATCTCGAGTGCGCTGTTGATCTGATATTGGCCGAACAGGTCGAACTGAACGTGCGGATCGGTCGCATAGACGCCCGGCGCAGAGTTCGGCGAGGGATCGATCTTCGGGAGATAATTCCCCCGTAGACCGACGCTGCCATGGTCCCAAAGGTAAGTGACCGTGCCGAACAGCTTATAGTCGTAGGACAGCTGTTCGAGCGTGCCCTTGTAGCTGACGAAGGGAGCACCTGCGAACGCCTGTTGCTTGTATTCGAACAGGATATTGGCCGACGCATTGATGTTGAGAGCGCCCGGAATGGCGCTCAGCCCCATGGCGTCGAAAGGCAAGGTCCAGTCAGCGGTGAGGTCGAGACCCGAGGTCTTGGTAGCGCCCATGTTGAGGAAGGGCGTTTTCAGGGAGCGGTCGGTGCCGCTGCCGATCGCGCCCTTGTTGCCCGCGGAATCATAAGGATAGCGCTGGATCAGGTTGCAATAAGGATTGCCCTGGAGGATCTCGTCGCCGGTGACGCTGCCAGCTGCGGACGCTATCAGCGGGTTGTACAGGGGATTCAGGCACTGGTTGTAAATCAAGGTGCCCGAGGGAGCGCTGATCGTATCCTTGAGGTTGATCGAATAGTAATCGGCGGTCAGGGTGAGCCGGTGAAGCAGCGGTGTCTCGAACGGTGAATTGATGACCGCGCCCAGCGTGATCGTATGCGCCTTTTCGGACTTGAGGCCAGTGTTCCCCTGGGTCAGCCCGATCGAATAGGGGAAGGCGAAGTTGTAGCCGAGCTTCCAACGCAAGTTGCTGAGCCGCGTCTGGTCGAGGTTAGGGTCAGTCACATCCTGCGCAATCGCCGAGGGATCCTCGCCCAGCGTGACGTACGGATAGCCGCCATCGCGGACGATCAAGGCCTTGCACGCCGCCTGCAGGTTGACGAGGTTGGGGTTGGACGGTGTATTGCCGAACGACGGCGTCTCGCCGGCCACGTTGATGCAAGGGTCAGCGGACGCGATCAGGCTTCCGGCGACAGGGGCGAACAACTCGTAAACATTCGGCGCGCGGTTGGCGAGCTGGTATCCGCCACGGAACCGGATCCAGTCGTTGACCTTCCAGTTACCGAGGATCTTATACGTGCCGACCGTCCCGGACAGACTGTAATCCGAATAGCGGCCGCCGACTTCCAACTCGAGCGCCCGGATCAGCGGGACATCCTTGACGAGCGGGATAAGCATCTCGCCATAGATTTCCTTGACGTTGATCGAGCCCTTGGTCTGGTCGGGCAAAACGATCTGGTTGACCACGCCGGTGCTGTTCTGCTCGCCACTGTTGCCGGTGTCGGGGGCGTAGGCGAATGACTCGCTACGATAGGTTGCGCCCGCGGCGAACCTGACCTCGCCTGCCCACCAATCGAACAGCTTGCCCTGCATCGTGCCTTCCACGATGTTCTGCTTCAAGGTGGTGATGTTGTTGAGCTCCAGCGTCGCGTAATTCTTGCAGTCGTCGGACACCGTGACGCTGTCGCCGTTGGCGGTTCCCCCGGATGGCACGCTGCCGTCGGCGTTGAAGAACGGGATGCCGCTGGTGCAAAAATTGGGGTTGAAGGTCGCCTGGCTGCTCCACCCGGCGCTATACGGGCCGCTAATACTCGTCGAATGGACGCCGGAGGAATTGGTGCCGCTGATGAGCTGCTGCAGGTTAGCGTAGGAGATCGCGCCTTGCGGCTGGCGCGCCACGACGCTGGTATTGCCGTGCGAGCCGTAAAGATCCCAGGTCCAGTCGCTGATTCCGACCTCGCCCTTGAGGCCGACGGTGATCTGATAGATGTCGCTGTTCGTCTGGGTATAGAGATCGCCGAGGAAATTGAGGCCGCGGTTAAGCGTCCACGGTTGCGCTGTCCCGGGCACACCATTGACGTCGGCCCGCGAATTCAGAAGAGTCGCGAGTTGGGCGCTGACGGGGTGGAAATTGTTCTGGTTGGCACCGAAAGTGGGCGAAGCCGGATCGTCGTTGGCCTGGTCGTAGGGAACCATGAACGCCCAGATGCCGCTCGCGGTGCCGGAGAAGCTTTGCGCGTAGGCGGAGCTGTGCGTGAAATTGCCTTCCACGTAGGCGGTAACCGCATCGGTGATGTCGTAATGTGCCGATCCGAAGATCGAATAGCGCGTCAACGGAACGTTCACGAGCGCATAGGGATCGTTGAAGCCCAGAGTTTGCTGGTTCGTGCCGGTCGTCGGAGGATTGAGTTTGAAGCCGGCGCCGCCCACCAGCTGGTTGAGCGGCCCGGTATAGGGCGCGGCCGAATCGTTGGCGTAATTGGCATTGAACAGGCTGCCATCCGGATTGACGCCCCAAGTGATGCCATTGACCACCGCTTCGGTGATCGGCAAGCCGCCGCCCGCGGCCGAAGTGTTCGGATCCTTCCAGCCGTTGGTGTAGAATTTGCGGTTCTTCTGCCAGGCTTTGCCACGCTTGGACCAGCTCACGCCCAGCATGGCGTTGCCGCGACCGTCGCCGAAATTGCCGCCGACGAGACCGCTGATCTGCGCCGTCTGGTTGTCGCCCGCATCGGCGATGCCGTATTGAGAGTTGAGCTGAAGCCCTTCGAAATTGTCGCGGAGGATGAAATTGACGACGCCGGCGATGGCGTCCGCGCCATAGACCGCCGCCGCGCCGCCGCTGATCACCTCGACATTCTTGATCGCATCGGTGGGGATCGTGTTCACGTCCACCAGTAGCTGGCCATTGACCGGCTGGGCGCGGCGGCCGTTGACCAGCACCAGGGTGCGGTTCGCACCGAGCCCGCGCAGGTTGAGCGTCGCCGCGCCCGGCGCTTGGTCCGGTCCGGTGAATGCGGTGCCGGCGCTGCTCGCCAGCGCCGAGGATCCCGAGCCCGCCTGGGAGAATTGGGGGAGCTGGTTGAGCGTCGATTCGACCGTTACCGCCGAGCGGCTTTCAAAGGCCTCGGGCGTGACCGTCACGATCGGGCTGTTCGCCTCGTAGTCCCGGCGACTGATGCGCGAGCCGGTCACGACAATTTCACTCTGCGCCGCCGGCGGCGAGGCCTGCTGGGTCTCCCCCGAGGGCTGGTTGCTGACGCTCGGCGTCGAATCCGCATCCTGTGCGAAGGCAGGCGCGGCGCCGACGAGCATGGCGATGCCGAGCGCGGTGAACGCCACGCTACTGGCCAGGTTCCGCTGATGGATAGTGCGCATCGGTGTACTCCCTGTTGGCTTTGTTTTGTTTTTATGTGGTTTTATGGTCAGCGCTGTTCGCGCGAAGAAAGTCCGTCTCGTCCTTCACCTGACGCGCTTCACGACCAGCACACGGCCGCGGCCGGTAAAGGACATGCGGTATCCGCCGAACCCCGATCCCCTTATCTCGACCGGGTAGCGAGTGCTCTTCCGCAAGCGCATCGGAATTCCGGATGCTTCGGTCTGCTGCCAGACCTGGCCGTTATCGAGCGTAAGCGTGAGGAGCCCGAGGTGATCGGCGCTCGATCCTGTGACGCTGGCGCTGATGCGTTGTCCCGTCTGACGCAGCTTTGGCCGTTCGGCTCGATCGGCGACCTGTTCGGCGCCGAGACTTTTCGAACCATGCGCCGGCGCGGAGGCGGCCGAGCGAACGGAAGGGCTCGCTTCGGCGCGCGGAACCTGACTGTTTTCGTTTGTTACGCGGCCGCCGCGCAAGGCTCGCTCACTTTCTTGCAAGGCGCGCCGAAGACAGGCGATTTCCGCGTCCTTCGACGACATGCCCGCACAGTCATCCGAGGTCGCGATAGGGCCGTCCCGGGTCTGAGCCGAGGCCGCTTGCGGTAGCGCGCCGAGCGCCAAGGCAGCGATCCAGGCCACGGCAATGCGTTTTTCCGCCCCTCGCGCGGCACCCGCCGCGTTGTCACGCAGCCTCCATGATGCCACGAGGCATCCGGCGGCTGAAGTGAGGAAGGCGCCGGATGCCTGCGTGACAGCCATCACACCCGACCGTCGGGCGAATTGCGGGATGCGGTGAAACCGGGTATTGCTTGCCGGCCGCTCGGCACGGCGAAATTCATGGTGGGCAAAGCCATCGCCACAGCTACCGTCGACAGCATAAAAACCTCCCCAGGCCTTCACTCCTTACGACGCATCGTGCAGAGGCGGCGGCGCCGAGCCGCACTCGCTACCCTGACCGAACCCGCCGAGCGCTTTCGCTTTAGTGCGAAGGCCGGAAGAAGATTTAAGGTGGGCAGATGAGACTGAGATGGGCAGTCGATGAACGAGCCATATCTGGCGAATTAAATTCAGATGAACTCGCGCGAATGGTTGGTCTTTCCGAGGGTTAGTATTAGCCTTCCGGCAGAGCGATAACCAGACGGGGAGGACGGGCATGGGCTCAATCGGATGGTTCCGGCCCTGGAGCTTGCGCGCCAAGCTGGGCGCTTCCGCATTCGTTAGCCTGATCACGACGGCGGCGCTTACGGGGCTCCTATTGCTCACCGCCTGGACAGCAAGCACGGTCGTCAACACCGCCTCTCTCACTCACCAGAAGGTGCGCGTCTACGGCGATCTGGAGACCGCCGTGCGCGAATATCAGGCCACGAGTTATCAAAGCGTGCGCGAGCCTGGCCAAGAAGGTCGGGCCAAGGTTGAGCGGGCGCGGCGGAATCTCGAGCTCTCGATAGTCAAAGTCGGAAATCTGCCGACCAGGAACGGCCACGACCGGCGCGTGGTGGAGGAGGTGAGCCGTCAGGCCCGCATGGTCCTGCTGCACTTCCGCGACGCCAGACAGCTGGTGAAGCAGGTCGACGCGCAATGGCGACTGGGGGGGTCGAAGGCGGCGCTTCGCGAGGTCAACCGCTTGTCGGCGCCTGCTTTCGCGCTCGAGAGCATGTTACGCAGCGAAATCCGGCGCGGCGATCAGGCGGTGACCGAGGCAACCCAACGGGCGCAGCGCCTGATCAAGATCGCCGTAATCGCCGCTTTGGTGGGTCTTTTTCTAGCCGTCAGCTTCTCGCTGATCGTTCAGTTCCTGCTCCACATGCGCTTGCGCCCGGGTCTCTACCGGCTCGAGCGAGGCGCCCGGGCGTTCGGCTCCGGCGATCTCGCGCATCGTATCAACCTTGCCGGCACCGACGAGTTGGCGAGCCTGGCGAACGCGTTCGACCGAATGGCGACGACGATCTCGGAGAAGCAGGCCGCTTTGCACGAGGTCCAGGTCGGCCTCGAGCGGGCGGTGGCAGCCCGGACCGAGGAACTCGAGAACGCCAATGCCAAGCTCTCCGCATCAGACGAGCGCCGCCGGGCATTTCTGGCGGATGTCAGCCACGAATTGCGGACTCCGATCACGGTGATTCGCGGGGAGACTCAGGTAGCCTTGCGAACGGCGGACCGACTCGATTTCGATCCGCACGAGGTCTTCGAGCGCATCCTCCAGCAGACCCGCGATTTGAGCCGGATGGTGGACGATCTCTTCCTTATCGCGCGGGCCGAGGCCGGCGGCCTCCCTTTGAAATGCCGCGTGCTCGACCTTCAGGAGATCGCCGCCCGAGTGGCCGCGGACTTTGCCACGCTGGCGAGCGAAAGCGGCGGCTCTATCCGGGCGGTGCCCTCCGCCGGCGTCATGGCCTTCGTCGATCCGGATCGCGTCAGGCGAGCGCTCGGATGCCTCATCGAAAATGCTATACGTCATTGCCAGCCCGGGGTGAGAGTCGAAATCGAAGTGCATGCTGCTGGGGATGCGATCCTCATGGCGGTGGACGACGACGGACCCGGCATCAACCCGGCCATCGCCCATGAGTTGTTCGAGCGCTTCCGTCGCGGGGAAACGCGGGGCGAAGGTTCCGGCCTGGGTCTCAGCCTCGTCAGCGCCCTTGTTGAGGCCCATGGTGGACGCACCTATCTGGAAGCATCTCGCCAGGGCGGCACCCGGGCAGTGATGGAGTTCCCGCGCGAGGTGTCGGCAAGGGCCGCTGCCTGATGCAGGTTTTGCTGGTCGAGGACGACGAGCGCGTACGACGCTTCGTGCTGCGTGGCCTCGAAGCCGAAAGCTATACGGTAACCGTCGCTTCCAACGGCCTCGAGGGGCTGGCGCTTGCAACGTCCGGGGATTTCGATGTGATGATCCTCGATATCATGCTTCCGGGTTTGAGTGGCCTGGAAGTCTGTCACCGGATGCGTCAGGCGGCGATCGGCACACCGATACTCATGCTGACCGCTCTTGATCAGATCGAGGAGAAGGTCGGCGCCTTGCGACGGGGCGCGGACGACTACCTTACCAAACCGTTCGATTTCGACGAGCTTCTCGCCCGGGTAGAAGCTCTCGCGAGGCGCAAACGCGGCTTTTCGGTCGAACCTCCCAGCGTGCTGGAAATCGGCGATGTGCGGATCGAGCGCGACGCCACGCGAGTGCTGCTAAAGGGCGAACCGGTCGAGTTGACCGCAAAAGAGTATCAACTGCTCGATCTTTTGATGGGTTCGCCGGGCAAGATGTTCAGCCGCACCCGCATCCTCAACAAGGTGTGGGGGTACGATTCCGATCCGCTGACCAATGTGGTCGACGTCTACATCCGCCGCCTGCGTGCCAAGATGGGCTGGGATTCGGAAACCGGCTGGATCAGAACGATCCGCAACTATGGCTATCGTCTCGATCCGGCCGATTCGTCACCCTCTGACGGAAAGGACAAATGACCCCGGATCATGCGGCCCGGGCCTGCCAGAGCAGCCATAGGCCGATGGTCAGGAACAGCAGCGCGGCGACGGTCTTCACTGCTTTGAGCGGGGACCCGCTTGATCAGTCCCGCGAAGGGCTCCAAGGACGGCAAGGGTACGGCAGCTCCCGGCTAGGCTTTCGGCTTGCCCCACTTCGTTTCGACCCACTTGCGGAAGCGGGCTCTGGGATCCTCCAGGGAAGCGTGAGCTTCTCCGACGGCTTGAACCCGTTTCACCTCCGGCACCCACCGCATGATCGTGGCTTCGATGGTCCGTTTCAGCGTGGTGATGCCCGAGGGGCACCCTCCGCAGGCGCCGCCCATCCTTATCCACGCGGTCCCTTCGGCCGTATCGAAGCGGACGAGAACGGCTTCACCGCCGTCCGTCGCCAGCAGATGCCTGACATAGCGTTCGAGCACGTCTTCGATGTGCTGCTCCACTTCGCCGAGCGGGGCCTCGGCTTCCGGCGGCGATACCTCGCCGGCATCGGATTCGGCCCACTCGACCAGCGCCAGGGTGATCGCGGGGCGCAGCCTGTCCCACGATGTTGCCGGTCCGCTCCGAACCACCGTGACGAAATCCCGGCCGATCATCACCCGATCGACGCCATCGACGGCAAGCAGCCCGGCAGCCATCGGATGGGAGGAGCCGTTATCGCGATCGAATTCCAGCGCGGCGCCCTTCGTGAACGTCTGCCCGGATCGCACGCGCAGCGCGTTGGGGTTAGGGGTCCGCTCGAATTCGACTATTCCCATCGATCGTTCAGCCCACGAACTCCGCCGCTGCGGCGATGGTCACCGGAGAAGAATTCGAATGTCTTAGGCTCCACTCTCGATAGCCCCGAAGAGCGCGGGATAGCGGTGGCGAACCGAGACCGGGTCGATCGCCTGAGCGGCCTGGGCCATCTCGTGACGAGCAACCTCCCAATCCGCTGCCTCAAGCGCCTTCTCGATGACCGGAAAGAAGTGGGCTTCTTCCCACAGGATGTGATGGCGGTACGCGCCCGACAGCTCCCTGCCGGAGCGGACGAGATCCTCGCGCAAGTGAACGGCGCCGCGCTCCGCGACATCCTTGAACACGCGAACCACTCGGGACGTGTTTGCTGCAAGCTCCCTGTGCTGCCCGTCCAGTTCCTGGAGCGGACGAGCCTTTGAAGCATCCCGCTCCTGCAGCAGGTCGAGCAATCGGTCTTCGCGAGGGTGATGCCATACGTCGAGATAGTCTTTGCAGTACGCGAGGCTGTCGGAGAGAACGTCATAGTCCGGCTGTTCGGCGTTTTCGAAGATCGCCAGTTGCTCGTCGAAGCTGGTCAGCATCTTGCGCATGTGGTCGTGCTCGGAGAGGAGCGATTGGATCACGTCATTCATGGTTTGTCTCGCATCAGGCTGCCGCTCGGCCGTTCCCATATCCAGCCGGGCGGATCGCTGGCCGGGAAGGATTCGTCCGACGCTTCATCGACGATGTCCGGAACTGCCCGCCACACCGACACGCGCACCAGCGAACTGTCATCGGCGTATTCCAGCAGCATCCGCCTGACCCGGTCCTGCCAGAGAGCGGCGAAGCGGTTCTGCTCGTCGCCATCGGCCTCGCCGGCCGCGGCCTTCGCGAACAATGGCATCATTCGGGGGTCCGGCGGGACCGCCGCCGTGTCGAGATCGAGCACGACCGCGCGCCCGTTGTCGCACCGGCGCAAGGCTATGAGCCCCTCGATCGGGGCGTCGAACCTAAGCAGATTGCGGCGCGCGAAGTGGCGAGCCACCTCGATGCCGCCGAAGCCGGTTTCGGGCGCTGCCCCCGTGATCAAGGTCGCGACAGACGCAATCACGCCGGTCGTTCCCTGATCGCGCGGCCCGCGCACATGCACCTCGATTGCGCCACGTTCCGGAGTGTCGTCGCCATAGAGATGAGCCAGACCCCGGCGGATCATGAGCCATGCCCCGGCGACGGTCGGACACGAGTGACCGGCCAGCTTCACCGCGTCGGCATAGCCGTAGGTGAGCGTGCCGTCGCCGGCCGCGCCGAGGAAGCGGGCCAGAGGATCGCGGAGCGTGATCATGGGCGCGTCTGCGAAGAAAGAGGGGAAGTCCATGGTGCCTGTTCCGATGCTTGCGTTCCGCTGCAGTCAGTCTCGCCAATAGCCGTTCGCAGCGGCGACGGTCTGGAAGTGAAGCGCGATCACTTGCGATGAAGCGATGAGCTGCGCCGTGTCCTGCTCGTAACTGGCCCGCAGCTTGTCGCGCAGCTCGGCCGAAGGCTGGGTGAGCTTGACGCCGACACGCGCCAGCTTGGCGGCGAGCTCGAAGCCTTCCTGCGGAGTGGCCGTCTTGAGCGAAGGTAGCCAGGTCTCTGCCATTGTCGTTCCTTTTCATCTAATCCAACGGTTTGCCGTCCGAAGCCACCGCAGCGCCGACAGGGCCCATCCGCGGCGCCAGGCGGTGCAGCAGGGCGTTGAAGCGGCGCCACTCGCGGCTTTCTTCATGGCGCAGGACCGCGCAGGCACGCCCGGCCAAGCGGCAAGCCTCATCCCCCTGCCCCACATCGGCCAGAGCCTGGAGTCCGGCGAGGAGAATGGCGCTGAGCGCGGCGGTGGTCGAAAGCTGCTCTCGGGTCGCGGATTTTTCGATAGCTGCCATGATCTCTCTCGACTGCTGCTTGCTCCTGACCGCGGCACCGGCGTGCCGGTGCCGCGGAGGATATCGCTCAGGCCGCCTTGGCCAGCTTGCCGATCTCCACCTGCCAGACCTGCGGGCCGGACTCGACGTAGGTCCAGGAGAACTGCTGCGGGTATACGGCCTCAAGCTGATAATACAGCGGTTTGGGATCGTGATCGTTCACCAGCACGAACGACGCGCCTGGCGCCAGAGCGTGAACCAGCTCGAATATCTTCGCGTGCCGCTGCGCAGGCATCAGCGTGCGCACGTCGATAGTGTCGGTTCCGGTCGATGCTTGTCCCATGGTCATTCTCCTTGCTTGAGTAATTATGGATGGCGGCGTCACCAGCCTCCGTCGCCGATGCCGAGGTGCGCCTTGGCGGCCGGAGACATCATCTCCGGGGTCCACGGCGGATCGTAGGTGAGCTCGACGGCGGACGACACGACTCCGGGCGTCGAGGAGGCGGCAGCGCCGGCGCCCCCGCGCAGGTAATCCGTCGCCGGGCAGCCGCGCGTCGTGGTGGTCATGATGACCTGAACGGCGCCGTTCTCGATCTCGACGCGGTAGACCAGGCCGAGATCGACGATGTTGTAGCCGAGCTCAGGGTCGATCACGCGCCGCAGCGCAGTCATCACGCCATCGGCCAGCGCTTCATCTTCCGCGTCGCTCATCGCGCGGCTTCCCTGGCGCCGCCAACCCTTATCAGTATCCGGTAAGTGGTTCCGTCGGGCTCGAAGGCGCCGCGCCAGCTATGGCCCCGCTTGGCCAGCTCCGGCAGCAGGAACATCGGCTCACGGCAAAGCAAGGCGCAAAGCACCTCGCCCGGCTGCATCTCTTCGGTGGCCGCGAGAATCCGGACCATCGGTTCGGGCGGGTCGAGATCGCGATTGTCCATCTCGCGCGCCGGCTCGGGCCATGCGCCGTCGGTATCCCCCTGTGCGGCGGCCGCTTCTTCCTCTTCGCCTGCGGTGGCGGCAGCCGGAGAGAAGAGCACTTCCCAATCGCCATCGCCGATCTCGCGAGCCTCGGGCGTGAAACCCTTGGAACCGAGGACGTGAAACAGCGGCACCGGCTTGAAGGTAGCCAGCAGCCGTAGCCCTTGCCCCGGCGCCAGCGTATTTACCGCCGCCATGATTTCCCCGAACGGCTCGCCTCCAGCGCGAAGGGTCGGCCGCACATCCACGTCCACGAATGTCGTCATCGGAAATTCCTCCTCAAGCGCGTTGAACCATGGAAACCAGCATGCGCGGCCGGTGGGCGCCTTCAGGCAGCCGCGTGGCGCCGCGCACGTCGGCGAGGCGGCGGATGCGCACCAGTTCGCCGGTGATCGCTCCGGCCGCGAGCAGCATGGCCGCGGCGCCGACCCGCGCGAGGCCCGGCGCGCCCGCCAGCAGCGCTACGACGGCGAAGTCGGTCGCCCCGAAATAAAGCCAGAACCA
>Ga0164242_10001561_pt1 | contig 27167 bp, 25 predicted proteins | sample OricomgcompostMG_FD_108783 | JGI IMG/M metagenome (GOLD analysis project Ga0164242, IMG submission 108783) | Miracle-Growth compost microbial communities from Emeryville, California, USA - Original compost - Miracle growth compost (MG) ...
CGCACCATTTGCTCGGCCCCGCACCATTTGCTCGGCCCCGCACCAGTTGGTCGTCGGCGCACCGGTTGCAACTGGTGCGCGGACGTGTAGGTGTAGCGGGATCGACGAACTGGTGCGGGAAGGCGCCGGCCCGCGGCTTGGGTGAGCGCTGCGTACGGTCCGGGGGTGCGCGACCGAGCGGCGGTCTGGTCGGGCCGCTCGCCGCACCAGTTGGTCGCCGGCGCACCACTTGCTCGGCCCCGCACCAATTGGTCGCCGGCGCACCGGTTGCAACTGGTGCGCGGACGAGAAAGTGGTGCGGCGTCGACGAACTGGTGCGGGAACGCCCGCGGGCCGGAGCAACCGGTACGCCTTCGAGCGGCTGGCGCGGGAAGGACGCACCCGGACGACGACCGGGAGGTCAGCAGACGACGACGTCCACGCCGCGATCGCGGAGCCGGGCGACCTGTTCCGGATCGGCGTCGGCGTCGGTCAACACCGTGGTGACCTCGGAGAGATGACAGATCCGGGAGAAGCCCACCTCGCCGAACTTCGAGGCGTCGGCGACCACGATCGCCTTCTTCGCCCGGGTGACCATGATCCGGTTGATCGCCGACTCGTCCTCGTCGTCGGTGGTCACCCCGGCCTCGGCCTCGATCCCGGTCGCACCGAGGAAGCAGATGTCGGGCGTCAGCTGACTGAGCGTCTCCGAGGCCAGCGATCCCACCAGCTCATAGCTCTGCGGGCGCGCAACCCCGCCGCACACCACGATCTTGATGAACGGGCGGACGGTCAGCTCGGTCGCGATGTTGAGCGCATTGGTGACGATGGTGACCCCGTTGTGCAACGGCGCGGACGTGGGGATCGCCCGGGCGATCTCGACGGTGGTGGTGCCACCGTTCATCGCCACGGTGCAACCGGGCCAGAGCATCTGCACGGCCCGCTCGGCGATCCGGGTCTTCGCCTCTGCCCGATTGCTGGACTTGTAGCGCAACGGCAGGTCATAACTGGTGGAGTTCGGTACGGCGCCGCCATGGGTCCGCGACAGCAACTGCTGCTCAGCAAGATGGTCGAGGTCCCGGCGGATGGTGGCCGCGGAGACCCCGAAGAACTCCGCAGACTGCTCGACGTCGATCCGACCCTGCTCCACGAGGCGTTCGAGCAGGGCAGTCAAGCGTTCGGCTCTCGTCATCGCGCCTACTCTCGCCCACACGTTTTCAGCATGATATGTTCATATCTGCTTGTTTGGCTATCAAACAAGCACAATTCAGACAACGGAGGATGTAGTGGCCACCTCTCCCCAGTCGGCGCCCGGATCGTTCGTCACCGCAGAAATCGCGTCCCAGCCCGACGTCTGGTCCCAGGGCATCGACCTGGCCGGGCAGGTTGCCGACCAACTGCCCAAACCAGGCGAGCGGGTCGCATTCGTCGGCTGCGGCACCTCCTGGTTCGTCAGCCAGGTGATCGCCGCCTGGCGGGAATCCGCCGGCCTCGGTGAATCCGACGCGTTCACCGCCACCGAAACGCCGATCCATCGGCCGTACGACCGGATCGTGGCGATCACCCGATCCGGCACGACAACGGAGGTGATCGATCTGCTCAACGCAGTGAGCGGAAAGATCCCCACCGTCACCCTGACCGCGGTGCCGAGCAGCCCGGTCGCCGATGCGTCGGACGACCTGATCGACCTGTCCTTCGCCGACGAACAGTCGGTCGTCCAGACCCGGTTCGCCACCACGGCGATGATGCTGTTCCGGCAGGCGTACGGCTTGGTGCCGGCCGGCATTCTGCAGGCCTGCCGGGGGGCGACCACGGCGGACCTGCCCGCCGAACACGTCGGCGCGGAGCAGATCAGCTTCCTCGGCACGGGCTGGACGATCGGGGTCGCCAACGAGGCTGCCCTGAAGTTCCGCGAGACGTCCTCCAGTTGGGCCGAGTCGTACTCGGCGATGGAATACCGGCACGGTCCGATCAGCATCGCCCAGCCGGGCCGGCTGACCTGGATGTTCGGTGACGCCCCGGAAGGGCTGGCCGAGCAGGTCGCCGAGACCGGCGCCGGCTTCGTCGATCATGATCTTGACCCGATGGTCGACCTGGTCCTGGCCCAACGGGTCGCCGTGGCGCGTGCCCTGCAGCTCGGCGGAAACCCCGATCAGCCGCGGAACCTCACCCGCTCGGTCGTGTTGTCCTGAGCGGAACAGCAGCGAACAGGTGACCAGGGAAACAGGACCCGACGTGGAATCCGAGCCCCAGGAGTTGGTGGCGGCCGTCGATCTCGGCGGGACCTTCACCAAACTCGGACTGATCGCCCCGGACGGCACGGTTCGCGCCGAAACCAGGGTGCCGACCCGGCTGACCGCCCTGACCGACGGTGACGGCGGCGCCGGGACCGTCGACTGGCTGGGCGAGGAGATCAGCGCTTTCGCCGCGGCCGAGGCCGAGGCCATCGGAGTCCGTACGGTCGGCTTCGGGGTCGTCGTCCCAGGCATCGTCGACGCGGAGGCCGGGGTGGTCGTCTCCGCGGCCAACATCGGCTGGGCCAACATCGAGCTGGCCGGCCCGTTGGCGGCCCGGCTCGGACTACCCGGAGGCATCGGTCACGACGTACGGACCGGTGGACTGGCCGAGTGGCGGCTGGGCGCCGGCCGCGGGCTGAACAACCTGCTGTTCGTCCCACTGGGTACCGGCATCGCCGCCGCGGTGGTGGTCGACGGCCGCCTGCTGGAGGCCGACGGATATGCCGGTGAACTGGGACACATCCGGGTCCCGTCCGCGGGTGATCAACAGTGCGCCTGCGGACAGATCGGCTGCCTGGAGATCGTCGCAGGAGCCGCCGGCGTGGTACGCAACTACCAGCGGTTGGCCGGGCCGACGACCGAAGCGGTCAGCGCCGAACAGATCGCCGAGGAGGCCCGGGCCGGGGGTCCGGAGGCCCTCGGCGCTTTCGAGATCGCCGGTACGGCGCTGTCGGAGGCGTTCGTCATCGCCCTCACCCTGCTCGGTCCCGAGGCGATCGTGATCGGCGGTGGCCTGTCCGGCGCCGCCGATCTACTGCTGCCGATCATCGAGGCCGAATTCGACCGCCGACTCACCTTCCAGCGACGTCCCCGGTTGATCACCTCGTCCTTCGGCAGCCATGCCGGTCTGGTCGGCGCCGGCCTGCTCGGTTGGCGTAGCGTCGCAGCCGAGCGACAGTGACCGTCACGGCGCGTGACGCCATGATCATCGTCATCCCGGGAGAACGAAAGGAACGCCGATGTCCACCCGACGGCTGAGATGCAGTCATCTCGTCACCCCGAGCGGTGTGCTCCGGGATGCGATGGTGATCATCGACTCCGAGCGGATCACTGCGGTCCGGTCCTTCGATCCGGAAGATCAGTTCGCACTCGCCGAACACGCCCCGATCGAGGTGATCGACGGTTGGGTCGTGCCGGGCTTCGTCGACACCCACACCCACGGCGGCGGTGGAGCCGATCTGGCAACCACCGAGGTCGACACCGCCAGGTCGGTGATCGACTTCGCCCGCTGGACCGGGACCACCAGCCTGTTCGCCAGCCTGGTCACCGCGCCGCTGGATGTCCTGGAAGATCAACTTCGCTGCCTGGCGCCGCTGGTGGACAGCGGCGAACTCGCCGGCATCCACCTCGAGGGACCCTTTCTCTCGTACGGAAAACGGGGCGCCCACGATCCCGAACTGCTGCGTGATCCCGATCCGGCAGCTGTCGACCGACTGCTGACCGCGGCAGAGGGCCGACTGTCCATGATCACCATCGCCCCGGAACTGCCCGGAGCGCTCGACGCGATCGCTCGGTTCACCCAGGCCGGCGTCGCCGTCGCCGTCGGACACACCGAAGGCGATGAACGTTCGACCCGCGCCGCGCTGGACGCCGGCGCCCGGGTCGCCACCCACCTCTTCAACGGCATGCCGCCGATCCACCACCGCCAGCCGGGTCCGGTGCCGGTGCTGCTCACCGATGATCGCGTGCTGGTCGAACTGATCTGCGACGGCGTCCACTTGCATCCCGATGTGATCAGGATGGCGGTCGATGCCGCCGGCACCGACCGGGTGGCGCTGATCACCGACGCGATGATCGCCACCGGAATGGCCGACGGTGACTACCGCCTCGGCGGACTGCAGGTCTCGGTGGCCGCCGGAGTGGCCAGGTTGCAGACCTCAGACGGCAGCCAGGGATCCATCGCCGGATCAACCCTGACCATGGCCGGCGCCTTCGCCTTCTGCGTGCAACAGGTCGGCCTGCCGGTGCCCGATGTCGCGGCGATGGCGGCGACCAGCCCTGCGCGGCGGCACGGACTGAAGGACGTCGGCGCCATCGCGCCCGGCCGGCGGGCCGACATCGCCGTCGTCGACGAACAGGGCAACCTGCGGCGGCTGATGTACGCCGGCCAGTGGCAGCACGACGGTGATCAGCACGACGGTGATCAGCACGACCGTGATCAGCACGACCGTGATCAGCACGGCCGTGATCAGCTTGCCGTGAACCGGGAGGATGCGTGACCCTCGCCCGACTGACCGATCTGCTCACCCCGGCCGTCGAGCAGCGGCACGGTGTGGGCGCCTTCAACGTGTTCAGCATCGAACATGCCGAGGCCCATGTCGCCGGCGCCGAACAGGCTGCGGCTCCGGTTGTGCTGCAGATCTCGGAGAACGCGGTCAAGTATCACCGAGGACTGGAACCGATCGCCCTGGCCACCCTCTCGATCGCCCGATCGGCCGCCGTTCCGGTGGTCGTCCACCTTGATCATGCGACCGACGACGATCTGGTCGACCAGGCGATGGAACTCGGTTTCGGATCAGTGATGTACGACGCGTCCCGGCTGGACTACGACGCCAACGTCGCCGCGACAGCAGCAGTGGTGAGCCGATGCCACGCCGCCGGGATCGACGTCGAGGCCGAACTGGGCGAGGTCGGCGGCAAGGACGGCGTGCACGCACCCGGCGCCCGGACCGACCCGGGCGACGCCGCCCGCTTCGTCGCGGCCACCGGTGTCGACGCACTCGCCGTCGCGGTCGGCTCCTCCCATGCGATGACAACCCGGACCGCGAAACTCGATCTCGAGTTGATCACCGCGCTGCGCGAGACGGTGGGGGTGCCCCTGGTGCTGCACGGATCGTCCGGCGTACCGGACGAGGAGATCGCCCGGGCGATCGCCGCCGGGATGACCAAGGTCAACATCGCCACCCATCTCAACGTCGTGTTCACCGGTGTCGTCCGTGACCTGCTGACCGCCGACCCCGGACTCGCCGACAGCCGCAAGTATCTCGGACCCGCCCGGGACGCGGTGGCTGCCGAGGTTGCCCGGCTGTTGGGGGTGCTGACCACCCGCTTGATCGACTAATCTTGCATCGTTCCAGATTCCGGGCTCTCGTGTGGTCCGTCGGGGTCGGACGAGAACTGCGGAGGTAGGGGAGACGACGTGCGGGATCTGATCGACACCACCGAGATGTACCTCAAGACGATCTACGAGCTTGAGGAAGAAGGCATCGTGCCGCTGCGGGCGCGGATCGCCGAGCGGCTGCATCACAGCGGCCCCACGGTCTCCCAGACCGTGGCCCGGATGGAGCGCGACGGGTTGCTGCACGTCGAGGGCGACCGGCACCTGGAGCTGAGCGAACTCGGCCGGCAGCGGGCGACCCGGGTGATGCGGAAGCATCGGCTGGCCGAGCGACTGCTCACCGACGTGATCGGGCTGGAGTGGGAGCTGGTGCACGACGAGGCCTGTCGCTGGGAACACGTGATCTCCGAGGAGGTCGAGGAGCATCTGGTGAAGCTGCTGCAGGCGCCGACCGACTCGCCGTACGGTAATCCGATCCCCGGGCTGTCCGAGCTGGGCGTGGATCAGGAGATCGACGGCTTCCGGACCGGGAACGAGCCGCTGGTCGACGTGATCGACTCGGCGACCGGCAACGTCCGGGTGAGGCTGGTGCGGATCGGTGAGGAGTTGCAGAAGGACGTCGAACTGATGGCCGACCTGCGCGCCGCCGGCATGACACCGGGTTGCGAGGTCGAGGCAGGACCCGGCGGTCTGGGGGTACGACTCAACCTGGACAACGGCACCCGTTGCGATCTCGATCGGACGGCCGCCGTCCATCTGTTCGTCAGCAAGATCTGATCATCCGTCCGCCGCCGTGAACCAGTCAGCGAACCGATCCCGCCTCGACGACGATGCGGCCGGCTGGTCTGCCTACCTGGCCGAGTTCCACGAGAAGCGGCCGGGTGCGGTCGAGGCGGTGTTGTCCCAGGCCGCGGCCGGCGACACCACGCCCTACCGGTGGCTGGCCAGGGCGATCCCGTCCCGGGTGCGTACGGTGCTGGATCTGGCCTGCGGGTCCGGTGCCGTGTCCCGCGAACTCGCCGCTCGGGACCGTACCGTCATCGGTATCGACCTGTCGGCAGCCGAACTCGCGATGGCCGCCGAACGCGGCCCCGGCCCCTGGGTTCGGGGTGACATCCGCCGGTTGCCGTTCAAGGACGCGTCGGTGGACGCCGTCACCGCTTCCCTCGGCCTGGTCGTCGTCCCGGAACTGTCGGAGGTGTTGTCCGAGGTCGCCCGGGTGCTCAAGCCCGGTGGGGTACTGGCGGCCATCGCGCCCGCACTGCGGGGTATCGCACCCCGGGATCTGCGGGTGCTGGGACGGATCACCGCACGGCTGCGGGCCAAGCCGCAGTTCCCCGGCGCGGTGGAGATCGCCGGCTTCCGGCGGAGCCTGGAACAGGTCGGGCTCCGGCGGGTGGAGGACGCCCGGGAACGGTACGGCTTCTGGGTGACTTCGCGCGTCGACGCGGAGACGGTGATGAAGGCGCTCTACCTGCCCGACACCCGCTGGTCGCGGGTGGAATCGGCGATCGAACATCTCGAGGACAGGATCGCCGTACGCGGCCCGGTCGAGTTGGCGATCCCGATGCGCCGGGTCGTCGCCATCAAGTAGCCGGTCGGCCGTACCGAGGCGTGAGGAGTCGGCGTGCGGGTACAGGAATAGAACTCGTCGCCGCCGGCGTTGACCAACCGACGGCGTCACACGAGACGTCAGACAGAACGTGATGAGGAGCTGATATGGCAACGGTCGAGATCACCGCCGACACCTTCGAGAAGACGATCGCCGAGAACGACATCGTCCTCGTCGATTTCTGGGCGGACTGGTGCGGTCCGTGCAAGATGTTCGCTCCGGTGTTCGACAAGTCGTCGGAGAAGCACGGCGACGTCGTCCACGCGAAGCTGGACACGGACGCCAACCAGCAGCTGGCCGGTGCACTCGGCATCCAGGGCATCCCGACACTGATGGCATTCCGCGAGGGCGTGCTGGTCTTCAACCAGGCCGGTGCACTGCCCGCGAACTCGCTGGAAGAGGTCGTCAGCGCGGTGAAGAATCTCGACATGGAAGAGGTCCACGCGCAGGTTGCCAAGATGAAGGCCGAGCAGGACGAGGCCGCCAGCTGAGGCGCACGCCGCAGTGAAGAAAGGCAGTGAAGAAAAGGGACCGGTCGACCGACCGGTCCCTTTCTTTTCGCCTCCGGCGGGTGCGGAGAGCGGGTTTGGGATCGCGAGCGCCCTCGGTGCGATTCGAACGCACGACCTACCGCTTAGGAGGCGGTTGCTCTATCCCCTGAGCTACGAGGGCCCGAACCACCAGGGCCAGGCGCGGCCTATCTTGTCACATCGCTGAAAGGCCGCTGTCGCCACCGAGAGAGCCCCGCTCGCGGATGTGGGTCTGCCGGGATCCGGAGGCTACATTTCTCGGTATGCCTGGATCGGTGACCGTACGCAGCGGCGGCAATGTCGTCGTCGCGATCGCCGTCTGGCTGTTCTGTGCGGTGGCCCTGGTCGACGGGATCCTGCGGGGGACGCCCGGTTACATCGTGCACGTCACCCTGGTCGTCGCAGCGGTGTCGTTGGCCGGCTGGATCGTGTTCTTCCGGCCCCGGCTGATCGTCGCCGACGAGGGCCTGACCATGATCAATCTCGTCCGTACCTACCACATCCCGTTCGGCAGCCTGCAGAGCTGGAAGGTCGGCGGGACGATGCAGGCCGAATTCCGGCTGGAGGGCGACCGGATCCAGAAGGCGACCTCCTGGGGTGCTCCGGGCGTACGGAGGCAGCGCCCGGCATTGTCGGCGGTGATGGGTCGCAACCGGGGTCCGATCCCAACACCCGGTACGGCCGGGATGGCCAATGCCGACCTCAGATCGGTGACCGAGCTGGCGGTCGAACACCGCGAGCGGGAGTGGCAGCGGGCCCATCCCCACGGCGAGGAAACGGTTGCCCGCAGGACCTGGAACTGGCTCCCCGTTGCTCTTCTGGTAGTACTGATCCTGGCCAGAGTTGCAGTTGGGTAACAAGTGGTCGGGTTCCGGGTTCGCGAGATAGGATACGTCGGATTGTGGGCGGAGTCTGGGGTCCAACGGATTCGCTCACTGTGGCCCAGTGTCGCTTCGGGAATGACACGGGTGTCGGGAATTGAGAGGATAGTACGTCGAATGATCGCCAGGTGGATTTGCCGTGCTCGGACGCCGGCGACAGCTCGGAAGGCTGAGCTTCCAGCGTGATCGCATATCTCGTCCGGCGGGTCATCAACTACATCATCCTGACCGTCATCGCGACACTGCTGACATACGTCCTTGCCAGCTACACCTTGAATCCCGAGGCTCGGTATCAGGGCCGGAACCCACCGATGAGCCCCAACTCGATCCACAACATCCTCGCAGCCCTCGGCCAGGACCCGAATGTGCCGGTGGTGAAGCGGGCGATCACCTGGTTCGGGAATATCATCCTGCACGGCGATTTCGGAATGCTGTACAACAATCAGCCCGTGGTGAATTCGATCATCACTCGTTCCGGAATCAGCCTGCAATTGCTCCTGGTGGGCACATTCCTCGGCGCTTTCCTCGGCGTTGTGTTCGGTGTCTGGGGCGCCGTTCGGCAATATCGGCTCAGCGACCAGGTGGTCACCACGCTGTCCTTCCTGGTGCTGTCCACCCCCGTCTTCGTGTTGGGCGTGTTGCTGATGATCGTGGCGACCCGGTTCAACGCCGCGGTCGGACACCAGGTGATCAGTTTCACCGGCCAATACACGCCCGGCATCAGTGGTGTCGGCCCGGTGGTGTTGGACCGGATCAGTCACCTGGTGCTGCCGACCATCGCTCTGGTGATGACCGGCGCGGCAAGCTACTCCCGCTACCAGCGCAGCGTGATGCTGGACGTGCTGGCGAGCGACTTCATCCGCACCGCCCGGTCCAAGGGCCGCCGCCGGGGCTCGGCGATGATCCGGCACGGCGTTCGGGTGGCGTTGATCCCGATGTCGACGTTCTTCGCCTACAACTTCGGCCTGCTGGTCACCGGTTCGACCTTCCTGGAGACCGTGTTCAGCTGGCACGGTATGGGTGAACTCGCGCTGACCTCGATCACCCAGCACGACATCAACGGCGCCGCCGGATCGGTCTGTTATGTGGCGATCCTGGTGCTGCTGGCCTCGACGCTGTCGGAGATCCTGTACGCGGCTCTCGATCCGAGGGTGAGGGTGTGAGATGACGAGCCAACCGATTGATGACGTCGGCCTTGACCTGACCGCACCGGAGGAGATCCCGGCCGAACGACGGCGGCGGGCCAGCCGCGGCCTGCTGATCTGGTTGCGGATGCGCCGCAGCCCGCGGTTCTGGATCGGCAGCACGGTCGTCGGCCTGTTGATCCTCTGGGCCGTGTTCGGCCCCTTCCTCTATCCATGGAAGGCCAACCAGCAGGATCTGTTCAACACCGCTTCGCCGCCCACTGCGTTGCACTGGCTGGGCACCGACGCGGTCGGCAACGACATGTACGCACTGGTGATGGCCGGTCTGCGTACCTCGTTGGTCATCGGCCTCACCGCCGGCCCGGCAGCGACGCTGATCGCCGCGATCGTCGGATCCTTCGCCGGCTATCTCGGCGGCCGGGTGGACGCGGTGATCAGCTGGCTGATCAACCTGCTGCTGGTGATCCCGTCGTTCTTCATCCTGATCATGGTCACCCCGGCGCTGAAGCACTTCGTCACCGTCGGCCTGATCATCGGCATCGCAGCCTTCGGCTGGATGGTGATGGGCCAGGTGGTCCGCGGTCAGGCCCGCTCGCTGCGGCAACGCGACTTCGTCCGGGCCGCCCGCTACATGGGGATCAGCACACCCGAGATCATCGGCCGGCACATCATCCCCAACATGGCCTCGCTGCTGATCATCGATGCCACCCTCGGCGTGGTCGCCGCGGTGATGAGCGAGACCGCGCTGTCCTACTTCGGCTTCGGCATCCAGCCGCCGGCCACCTCGATCGGCACGCTGCTGGCCAACAACACCCAGGCAGCCACCACGCAGCCGTGGATGTTCCTGTCGCCTGCCGTGGTCCTGGTCGTTCTCCTGTTCGGCGTGAGTCTGGTCGGTGAGGCCTTCCGCGACGCCATCGATCCGACTTCCGGAGCTGCTCGTGACTGACCTCAGCACATCGATCGCGGCGGGCACCCTGCGCGATCAGGCCGATCCGGCTGCCGGCGCACCGCTGCTCGAGGTCGAGAACCTGTCGGTCGACTTCCCGGCACCGAACCAACCCGGCGGCGTGGTGCACGCGGTCCGCGGCATCAACTACCAGGTGCGCCAGGGCGAATTCCTCAGCATCGTCGGCGAGTCCGGCTCCGGCAAGTCCGTGTCATCGATGGCGGTCATCGGCCTGCTGCCGTCGTCGGCCAGGATCTCGGGAAGCATCCGGTTCCGCGGTCAGGACCTGCTCGCCAAGGACGACGACGCCATGTCCCGACTGCGCGGACGGGAGATCGCGATGATCTTCCAGGATCCGCTGTCGGCGCTGACCCCGGTCTACAACATCGGCTGGCAGCTGACCGAGGGCCTCAAACTGCATGACCGTGGCCTCACCGACCGTGCGGCGAACGCCCGGGCGGTCGAATTGCTGAGGATCGTCGGCATCCCGTCGCCGGAACGGCGGATGCTGTCCTTCCCGCACGAGTTCTCCGGCGGCATGCGGCAACGCGTGATGATCGCCATCGCGATCGCCAACGATCCGAACCTGATCATCGCCGACGAGCCGACCACGGCGTTGGACGTCACCATCCAGGCACAGATCCTCGAGGTGCTGCAGAAGGCCCGCGAGATCACCGGTGCCGCGGTGGTTTTGATCACCCACGACCTGGGCGTGGTCGCCGGCAACGCCGACCGGGTTGCGGTGATGTACGCAGGCAAACTGGTCGAGACCGGCACCATCGACGACATCTTCTACCGGCCGGCGATGCCGTACACGGCCGGGCTGTTGCGCTCGGTGCCCAACATGCAGACGGCCGGCAACCAGCGGCTGGTTCCGCTGGAGGGCAACCCGCCGTCGCTGGCCAACCTGCCGCCGGGTTGCCCGTTCGAGCCGCGGTGCCCGGCCGCGATCGACCGGTGCCGGGAGATCGAGCCCGAGTTGGCGCCGGTCCCCGGTGGCCGGGCCGACGAGCAACTGGCCGCCTGCATCCGGTCCGACGAGATCGCCTCCGGCCGGTTGCTGATCTCGGAGATCTTCCCCCGGCCCGAGGCGCAGGAGATCAAGCGCTCCCGCGGTGCCGAACCGGTGATCCGGGTGGAGAACCTGGTCCGGCACTTCCCGCTGACCAAGGGCGCGGTGTTCCGGCGCCGGGTCGGCACGGTCAAGGCCGTCGACGGCGTCAGCTTCGAACTCGCGCCCGGCGAGGTGCTCGGCCTGGTCGGCGAATCCGGCTGTGGCAAGTCGACCACGGTGATGGAGGTGCTCGAGCTCGCCAAGCCGCAGTCCGGGCGGATCCTGATCAACGGGACCGACGTCGGCGAGTTGTCCCGCGCGGGCAAGACCTCGATGCGCAAGGAGATCCAGGTCGTCTTCCAGGATCCGATGGCGGCCATCGACCCGCGGTTCACCGTCTACGACATCGTCGCGGAGCCGATGCGGGTGCACAAGGTGCCCGAGCGGGACAAGGAGAAGAAGGTCGCCGAGATGCTTGAGCTGGTCGGCCTCGACCCGGCGACGGCATCGCGGTATCCGCACGAGTTCTCCGGCGGTCAGCGGCAGCGGATCGAGATCGCCCGGGCGCTGACCACCGACCCGAAGATCCTGGTCTTGGACGAGCCGGTCTCGGCGCTCGACGTGTCCATCCAGGCAGGTGTGATCAACCTGCTGGAGGACCTTCGGGAACGGTTGTCGCTGTCGTACCTCTTCGTCGCCCACGACCTGGCCGTGGTGCGTCAGGTCGCCGACAAGTTGGCCGTGATGTACCTGGGCCGGATCGTCGAGTACGGCGAGGCTGCGAACATCTTCGCCGAACCGAAGCATCCGTACACCAAGGCCCTGATGTCGGCGGTGCCGATTCCCGACCCGGAGGTCGAGCGGAACCGCCGGCGGATCCTGTTGGAAGGTGATCTTCCGAGCCCGGTGGAGGATTTCACCGGGTGTCGGTTCGCGGGCCGGTGCCCGCTCTATCAGCTGGTCGACGAGGACCGGCAGAAGCAGTGTCGTTCAGAGGACCCCCATCTGCACGACGCAGGCGGCTCATCGGTCGCTTGTCATCACACCGATCAACACCAGCTGGTCACCGGTTGATCGCGATGGCTACCCACGATTTCGGTTCGACCGCGAGGCGGGCCACCATCAGAAAGGGAAATTCTATGAAAGCACGAAAGGCAACGCTCGCAGCTACCGCTGCACTGTTGGCGCTGTCTGCCGCGGCCTGCAGCGGTACGGCAAGTCCGGGCGACCAAAAGGCGTCCAACCAGCCGTCCGTCGGCAGCACCGCATCGGCTGGTCTGCCGACCACCGACTACACCAAGCTGCCGTACGACCAGGTCAAGCAGGGCGGGACCCTGACGCTTGCGGTCAGCCAGTTGCCGACCAACTGGAACAACAACACCGCCGACGGTGCGCTGGCCGACACCTCGACCATCGAGGGTCCGTTGCTGGGCAGCGGTTCCACCTGGGCCGCCGACGGCTCCTTCAAGGTCGACCCGAACTACGCGGAGTCGATCAAGGTCGTCAAGGACAGCCCGACGGTCATCGACGTCAAGCTGAACCCGAAGGCCGTCTGGAGCGACGGTTCGCCGATCACCTACAAGGACATGGTCGCGACCTGGAAGGCGCTGAACGGCAAGAACACCAAGTACAGCCCGGCGGCGACCACTGGTTTCGAGGACATCACCGAGATCAAGGAGGTCGGCGGCGACCAGTTCCACTACACCGTCACCTTCGACGGCCCGTACGCGGAGTGGTGGAGCTACGTCTACCCGTTCTTCCCGCACCAGGTCGGCGACACCCCGGACGCGTTCAACAACGAGTTCAAGAGCCACCTGTACCCGACCAACGGTCCGTACGTGATCAGCAAGGTCGACCAGAACGGCGGCGTGGTCACCGAGGTCCCGAACCCCAAGTGGTGGGGTCGCAAGCCGAAGCTCGACAAGATCGTTTTCCGGGCCATCGACCAGGCCCAGACCGGTCAGGCCTTCGCCAACGGTGAGATCGACTGGATCGACACCGGCGCCTCCGTCGACGTGCTGAAGCAGGCGGAGTCGCGGTCCGGCGCAGTCGTGCAGCGTTCCGGTGGTGTCACCTACACCCACCTGACCATGAACGCCGAAGAGCCGCCGCTGACCGACATCAACGTCCGTAAGGCGATCTTCTACGCGATCAACCGGCAGCAGTTCGCGTCCATCACCCAGAAGGGTCTCGGCGTTCCGCCGGTCACCGTCGGCAGCGGCGTGCTGCTGCCTGGTCAGGCCGGGTACCACAATGTCGAGGACCAGATGTACCCGTACAGCAAGGAGAAGGCGCAGGAAAGCCTGAAGGCCGCCGGGTACACCATCGAGAACGGCAAGGCCATGAAGGACGGGAAGCAGCTGACGCTGAGCATCGTCACCCCGGCCAACACGCCGACCAACAACCAGCGGTGCCAGCTGATCCAGAACTACCTTGGCCAGGTCGGCATCAAGGTCAACATCAACAACGTCCCGCTCGACAAGTACTTCGCCGATTACGTCGTGACCGGCAAGAACAAGAACTTCGAGCTGACGTCGTTCTCGTGGGTCGGTACGCCGACCCCGCTGTCCGGTGCGAAGTCGATCTACACCCCGGCGAACTCGGGGCAGAACTACTTCGGCATCTCCACCCCGGAGCTGGGCAAGCTGTTCAAGCAGGCGTCGCAGACGCTCGACACCCAGAAGCGGCTGGACATCATCAACCAGATCGACAAGGCGATCTACGAGGAAGCGGTCATCGTGACCTTCACCGCAACCCCCAACATCGGCGTCTCCAACCCGAAGTTGGTCAACTACGGTGAGGTCCAGTTCGAGACCACCGACTGGACGCAGGTCGGCTTCAAGTCCTGAGGCAGGCTGCAACTCTTCGAGCCGAGGGCCGGTTCACGTCGCTGATGTGGACCGGCCCTCGGTCTGTTCGGAGCTATCCGACCGTCAGGTCGGTCTGCCGCTGTTCGCCGGAGACCAGTCTGAGCCTGCCCTGCTTGGGCACGACAGCAGCGAACATTGCGCCGTAGGTCGCGGTCGTCGTCCGGTACTTGCCCGGGTACGCCTTGTGCTGCGGTGATTTCCGGGCGAAGGTGATGTGCCGCCCGTGCCGCGCGATCAGTGTCTCGTCGTAGTCGAAGCAGCCCAGTGCCAGATAGCCCTCGGTGATCGCGATCGCGATCACCAACGGGCCGGGCCGATAGCTGCGGGTCACCGTACCGACCGGGGCAGCCTGCTTGCGGATCGCGGCCAAGGTCGTGGCGTACCGCTGCCGGACATCGGTGTCGGCGAACATCCGGCCCTGGGCAGAGGTCGGATCACCCAGTGCCTTCGCGACCAAGGACGGGACAGCGTTGGGGACGGCGGGATAGCCGGCGACGTCGGGCGCTACCGGGCTGAGCGGATGATCATGGTCGAAGGCCGGGACGTCGGAGGAGTGCAGTCCCGCCCCGTACACCCGGAGCCAGTCGGCGGCCGGGCCGCTGCGCTGGTAGAGCGCAAGATCGCGCCACCCCCGCCGGGTGCTGCTGTAGTCGGCGACGGTGACCAACTGCTGTTGATCATTGCCGGTTGTCGACCTGACCGGGTAACCGACCGAGTTGGGCAGGGTGTACTCCTCGGCGGTCTTCGGCGCCTTGAGCCGGTCGCCCAGGTCGATGGTGGCCAGGTCCCGGTCCAACAGCGGCCCGGCTTCGATGGTGCGCAGCAGATCCCGGTTCCGGGTCCGCGTCGCCTCGAACAGCCGGTGGGCATAGCGGTCCTGGAGCGCCTGCACCTGCTCGGCGGTGATCTCCGGTGTCGGAGAACCGTCGGAGCCGCAGCCGATGATCGTCGGCAGCGTCAGTCCGGCCAGGCCGGCGGCGAGCAGGGCACGGCGATCGAAGGACCTACCGCCGCTCATTCGCCACTCCAGTGATGGTGACCTACCGTCGAGTGCCTCAATATCTCATGTCATCGCGCGTCCAATACGATCTGGGAGATATGAGCGGACTGGATCTGGCACGGCAGAAGATGACCGAGGCAGGAGTGGCGCCGGAAGCCATCGAGGTTTTCAGCCACTACTACGCCCAACTGGAGTCTGGAGCGACCGGGCTGATCCCGGAGGACACCATCTCCCCGCTGACCGACCCGGATCGGCTGGCGGATGTGGAGATCAGCGACGCCGACCAACAGGCGGCGCTGGCCCGGACCGTCATCATCAAGTTGAACGGCGGACTGGGCACCTCGATGGGGATGGAGAAGGCCAAGTCCCTGCTGCCGGTCCGCGGAGAACGCACCTTCCTTGATCTCATCGTCAGTCAGGTGCTGGCCGCACGTCGGACGTACGGCGTCGACCTGCCGTTGCTGTTCATGAACAGCTTCCGCACCCGGGACGACACCCTGGCCGCGCTGCAGCCGTACGGCGACCTGGCGGTCGACAAGCTGCCGCTGGACTTCCTGCAGAATCGCGAGCCGAAGTTGCTGGCCTCCGACCTGACGCCGGTCGAATGGCCGGCGGACCCCGGCCTGGAGTGGTGTCCGCCCGGCCACGGGGACCTGTACACCGCGCTGCTGGCGTCCGGTGTGCTGAAAGCTCTCCTCGACGCGGGCTACCGGTACGCATCCGTGTCGAACTCCGACAACCTCGGCGCGGCACCGAACGCCGCGATCGCCGGCTGGTTCGCGGCGTCCGGGGCGCCGTACGCGGCAGAACTGTGCCGCCGGACCAAGGCCGACCTGAAGGGCGGCCACCTGGCGGTCCGGAAATCCGACGGTCGGCTCATCCTGCGCGACACCGCGCAAACCCCGCCGGACGAGATGGACTACTTCACCGACCAGGACCGACACCCGTTCTTCCACACCAACAACCTGTGGTTCGATCTCCGGGTGCTCCACCAGACACTGCTGGACCGCAAGGGCGTGCTGGGCCTGCCACTGATCAAGAACATCAAGACCGTCGACCCGACAGACTCCTCCACCCCGGAGGTGATCCAGGTGGAGAGCGCGATGGGCGCGGCGATCGAGGTCTTCGACGGGGCCACCGCCATCGTCGTCGAACGTGACCGGTTCCTGCCGGTCAAGACCACCAACGATCTGCTGCTGCTGCGGTCCGACAGCTATACCGTCGAAGACGACGGCACCGTGGTCAAGGCCGCCGTGACGACCCCGCTGATCGACCTGGACTCGCGGTACTTCAAGAAGATCGCCGACTTCGATGCGCATTTTCCGTCCGGGCCGCCGTCGCTGGTCAACGCCGAGAGCCTCACCGTGAAGGGCGACTGGACGTTCGGCGCGGACGTACGGGTGGAGGGCGCGGCCCGACTGGACGACGACGGCCGGCCACACACCATCCCCGACGGCTCCGTCCTCAGCTGACCCGGGCCGCTGCCCACTAGGACCTGCGGGCGTAATCCTGGGCGGGGACGGCGAACGCTCCCCGGCCGGGTGGTCGGGGAGCGTTCTGCGGTGATGATCCGTAGAGGTGTGGATCAGATCCAGGGGCGTCGGGTCAGAGGACGCTGGCGACGTCGTCGAAGGCCAGTCGCGGATTGCGGCCGAACCACGGGTTCTCGCCCGGCTTGCCGATGTTGACCACGACGAGGGCCTCGTGTCGACCGTCGGGGAAGAACTCCTTGCTCACGGCAGGAGCGTCGAATCCGGTCATCGGACCGGCGGCCAGACCGGCAGCGCGAACACCGATGATGAAATAGCCGATCTGCAGGCCGGCGCTGAGCCTGGCCATGGCGGTCCGGGCATCCTCGTTCTGGGCGAGCGAGTCGCGGTAGGCGATGCCGGCGTGCGGGAAGACCTTCGGCAGCTCTTCGTGGAAGTCGGTGTCGGCGGCCAGGATCGCCGTCACCGGCGCGGTCGCGGTCTTCGCCCGGTTGCCGTCGCTCATCAGCGGGAGCAGCCGCTCCTTGGCCTCCGGGGAGCGGACAAAGACGATTCGTAGGGGCTGACTGTTGGCGGCGGTGGGCGCGAACTTGATCAGGTCGTAGATGGCCTTGATCTGCTCGTCGCTGACCGGCTCGTCGGAGAAGGTATTGGCCGTCCGGGCTGCGCGGAACAGCAGGTCTTGTGCGTCGGCGGCCAGGGCGAGCTGGTCGGTGAACTCCGCCTCGAACTCGTCGATGGCCGCTTCGGTGAGGGGGGATGTGTCGGTCATAATCACTTGAACCGTCAAGCAATACCCAGTGTTCCCGGCACCAACCCGGGTTCAGCTGCGACTCAGGTGGTGATCAGCACGACCAGATTGCGCGGTCCGTGGACGCCCTCGACCCGGTCGAGTTCGATGTCGCTGGTTGCGCTCGGCCCGGAGATCCAGGTGAGCGGTCGGCCGGCATCCAGCCGCGACACCGCCTCGGGAACCGTCCCGACGATGTCGTCGGCCGCCACGACACACAGATGGGTGTCCGGGATCAGGGTAATGGCACGACGGCCCTGGAGTGGCCCGCCGTCCAGCACGATGGTCCCGGTCAGGGCGATCCCGACCGCGCTGCCGGTGATCACCCCGTCGATCTGGTCGAGATCCTTCGGCGTCAGGTACGGAGCATCGCGGACCACCCGACTGGTCACCGTGGTCAGCCATCCCGGGTCGAGATCATCCGGTACGACCGCCGAGCGGATCCGGCGGTCGGCGAGGACCTTGCCGATCACCCGGCTGAGCTCCGCGCGGTCGATCACCTGGACCTCGGCGCGGTAGTCGCCGACCCGCTCGGCGAACAGTTCCACCAGACCCGCACGATCCAGCCCCAGATCGCTGGTGTAGGTCCGCGGAACCTGCGGCGCGACAGCGTCCTTGATCGCGCCGCGGACGGCCGCCAGAACCTGCTCCTTGCTGCCCATCGGCCTGAGGATCGGGTCCCCGGTCATCGGCCGGCTCCGCGGGTACGCTCCCACCACTGGTGGAAGGACTCGTCGGGAATCGGCGGAAGATCGCGACTCGAGGTCCAGCCGCCGAGCAGTCCCGGCAGCCGGCGGACATGTCGGGCGATCGGAGCCGCCCTGCCCGCGAGCCTCTGGGCCCGCTCCAGTCGACGATGATCGGCAAAGGTCCACGCGGCGATCCGCATCGCGAGTGCTTCGGCGTTCGGCCGGCCCGAGTCGGCGCGTTCGTCGACCACCTCGGCCCGTTGCTCGATCAACACGGTCGGGATGTCGATCTTGACCGGGCAGGCCTTGTAACAGGCACCGCAGAGACTCGAGGCGTACGGCAGTGCCGCATCGTGTTCGTCGGAAACGCCGTGCAGCAGGGGATTCAGGATGGCGCCGATAGGGCCCGGATAGACCGACCCGTACGCATGCCCGCCGACCCGCTCGTAGACCGGGCAGACGTTGAGGCATGCCGAGCAGCGGATGCAGCGCAGCGCCTGCCGGCCGGTGTTGTCGGCCAGCGCACGGGTCCGGCCGTTGTCCAGCAGGATGATGTGCATCTCCTGCGGACCGTCGCCCTCGGTCACCCCGGTCCACATGGTGGTGTACGGATTCATCCGTTCCGCGGTCGAGGACCGGGGGAGCACCTGCATGAAGACCTCGAGATCGGCGAAGGTCGGCAGAATCTTCTCGATGCCGACCACCGACACCAGGACGTCGGGCAGGGTCAGGCACATCCGGCCGTTGCCCTCCGATTCCAACACCACGAGGGTCCCGGTCTCGGCGATCGCGAAATTGGCGCCGGAGAACCCGACGGAGGTGTTGAGGAACTTCTCCCGCAGATGCAGCCGTGCCGCCTCGGCCAGTCGGCGCGGCTCGTCGGTGAGGTCTTCCGGGGCCGGCCTGCCCACCTCACCCATCCGGTCGAGGAAGATCTGTTTGATCTCCTCGCGGTTGCGATGGATCGCCGGCACCAGGAAGTGGCTGGGGGTGTCCCCGCCGAGTTGGACGATCAACTCCGCGAGGTCGGTCTCCCAGGCATGGATGCCCTCCTCGGCGAACGCCTCGTTCAGCCCGATCTCCTGGGTGGCCATCGACTTGACCTTGATCACATCGGAGGCCTGGTGGGCGCGGACGATGTCCAGGCTGATCCGGACCGCTTCGTCGGCGTCGGCGGCCCAGTGCACGATGGCTCCGGCCGCCGTCGCGGCGGCCTCGAACTGTTCCAGATGACGATCCAGATCCGCGAGGGTCCGGTCCTTGATCATCGCCGCGGCGGTGCGCAGGTCCTGCCAGTCGTCCAGCTCGGCGACCGAGCGCTTGCGTTTGTCCCGGATCGTCCTCGTGGCACGGCCGAGGTTGCGCCGCAGTTGATCATCGCCGAGCGCGATGTGGGCCGCCTCGGTGAACGCGGGCATGCCGAGGAAGGCGACTCCGGGCCTGGGGTGCAGGGTGGAATCCGTCTTGGCCATGATCAGCTCCTGGTCATTCCCGGCCGGCCAGGATCTCGGCCAGGTGCATCGACCGGACAGGGGATTTGCGGCGGCTGAGCAGTCCGCCGAGATGCATCATGCATGAGGAATCGGAGGTGCAGATCACCTCGGCGCCGGTGGACAGCGCGTTGTCGATCTTGTCCTCACCCATGGCGGAGGAGACCTCAGCGTTCTTCACTGCGAAGGTGCCACCGAATCCGCAGCATTGCTCGGCTTCCGGCAGTTCCCGCAGTTCCAGGCCGTTGACCGCTTGCAGCAGCCGGTAGGGCCGGTCACCGACACCCAGCAGCCGCAGCGAATGGCAGGTCGGGTGATAGGTCACGGTGCCGTTGAACGTGGCGCCGACATCGGTGACGCCGAGCACGTCGACCAGGAACTCGCTGAGTTCGTAGACCGGTGGCAGATGCACACCCGGGGCAACGCTTCGACCGTGATGCCGCAGCATCCCGGTGCACGAACCGGACGGTACGACCACGGCATCGGCATCGGCGAACGTGTCGGCGAAACTGCGTACCATCTCGCCGGCCGGCCTGGCGTACCCGGTGTTCATGTGCATCTGGCCGCAGCAGGTCTGTGCGACCGGGAAGTCGACCTCGCAGCCGAGCCGTTCCAGCACCGTCACCGTGGCGCGGCCGACGTCGGGGAACAGGGTGTCGGCCAGGCAGGTGACAAAGATCGACACCTTCACCGGCTTCTCCTCCCGCTGCGTCATCCGGCGACCCGGCGTCGGGTCGGCCCGGGACAACCATACGAGGCGGTGACCATCTGAGGTCGGGCAGGTCAACTCCTAGGATGGGTGATCATGTCCGACCGACCGCCGCCGTGGAACGCATCGCTGGCCTACGCGATCACCGGGCAGCAATGGGTCCTTCCGGAGTCCGGCAGGCCGGATCCTGAGCTGATCGCATCCGAGATCGAGCACCGCATCCCCGGAGGATCGTCGGCGGTGCAGTCGATGATCATGGAACGGCGGGAGACCGGTGAGGTGTGGCCGTACCAGATCCCGGCCGAACTGCGGACCGAGCTGGGAGCCGCGCAATGGCTGGCCGCGCTGAGCGACCTCGCCCGACGGCTGGGCGTCGGCCCGCAGCCGGAGCGGCCGGTGCTCAGCGACCGCAGGCCTGACGCGGACGAGGAGCGGCTGCTGCGCGAGGTCCCGCCGCATCACGGCCACTGAGTAGCCCCGCGACCGAGCCGGTCGGTGCCGGTCAGCCGAGCAGCAGGCTGAGTTGGCTGCCGACCGCGGCATCGGCCAGAGCGGTCGCCTCGTCGACGGTCACCTCGACCAGCACCAGGGTGTGCGGATCGTCGGCGCCGGGGTCGAGCCCGCCGCCGGATGCAGCGGCGCGGGGGATGGTGACGACCCGGACCTGGTGCGCGATCAGTCGGGCGCGGCCGCCGGATTCCGGGTCGGCGGCGACGATGTCCACGCGGTCTCCGACCCGGAGCAGACCGATGACAGCGGCATCGGCGATGCGAACCGGTGCGATCACCGTGCCGTCGGCGACGGCGGGCCGGCTGCCGATCACGCTGAGGGTGGTCAGCACCGATCCGCGGCTGAGCGGGGCGACCAGGGTCCGGCCGATGACCGTGTCCGGATCGGTGACGGCGTGGTCCGGTACCGCCGTCTTCGGCAGCGCACGCTTGGTCAGATCGTCGGCGGCGAGTTTCCGGCCGCCGGCGAGTTGGTGTGCCGCGACTACGGTCTCGACGGCGGGTGGGTCAGGTGGGGTGGCGGCAGTGATGCCGGCGGCCGCTGCTCCCATGGCGGCGACAACCGCCAGTTTGCGGCGGTGCCAGGAGATGGTCCGGATCAGACCGGCGAAACCCGAGGAGCCCGTACGTGCCATGGGCCGAAGCTAGAAGGTCTCGGACCGCCGCAGGCTTCGTTGTCCACAGTCACGGTTGCCACAGTCACGGTTGCCACAGTCACGGTTGCCACAGTCACGGTTGCCACAGTCAGCGGTGCCACGTCACGGTTGTCCACGTTCACAGAAGGAGGCAGGCCAAAGTTCGGGCCCGGGAGCTGGCCGGCGAGACCCGACCGAGTGCTTCAGTCAGCAGCGGCCTTGGCCGGCGCCGGCGAGGAGGTGGTGGACGATGTGGAAGAAGAGCCGGACGATTCACCGGAGCCGACCGACGACCCGTTGCTCGACCCGCTGCCCGACGAACCGTTGCCCGATGAGCCGTTGCCTGATGAGCCGTTGCCCGATGAACCGTTGCCCGACGAACCCGAGTCCGCACCGTTCGTCGAAGCGCCGGCTTTCGCGCCGTTGCCGTTGGACCGGCTGTCGGTGCTGTAGAAACCTGACCCCTTGAACACCACACCGACGGCGTTATAGACCTTGCGCAGGCTTCCGCCGCAGTTGGGGCACTCGGTGAGCGCAGCATCGCTGAACTTCTGGACCACTTCCAGGTCCTGGCCGCATTCGGCACAACGGTATTGATAGGTCGGCATCTGATTCCTCTTCGGGACTCACCTGGTCACGAGAAGCCGACCACAACATCGGCCGGCTGGCACTCAAGCATAGCGACTGCTAACCGATTCTTATTCCTCGGCGGCTCCCGCCCGACCGCCGGACGAGCCGGCCGCCCCATCGCGCCTGCCCGGCGGGAGCGTCGGGAGTCGTTACGCTGTGCCGGTGCGTCGGGTGCATCGCTGGGTGCTGTTCGTCATCTTCGTGCTGGTGTTGATCGTCGGCGCGTTGTCCAGCCTCGCCGTGACGACGATCCGCTCGTCCTACCCGCAGACCTCGGGCACGATCTCCCTGCCCGGCCTGGACGCGGAGGTCCGGGTGGTCAGGAACGCCTACGGAGTCGCCGACGTCTACGCCTCCGATGCCGACGACCTTTTCGCCGCCCAGGGCTATGTCCACGCCCAGGACCGGTTCTGGGAGATGGACTTCCGCCGGCACATCACCGCCGGACGACTGTCCGAACTGTTCGGCCCGTCCCAGCTGCCTACCGACGAGGTGATCCGCACGATGGGCTGGCGGCGGGTGGCCGAGGAGGAGGTCGACCGGCTGTCGCCGACCACCCGCGGCTACCTGGATTCCTACGCAGACGGTGTCAACGCCTACCTGCGCACCCACAAGACCTCGGCGATTTCCCTGGAGTACAACATCCTCGGGCTGACCGGCCTGGACTACCAGCCCGAGGAATGGACCGCGGTCGACTCGGTTTCCTGGCTCAAAGCGATGGCCTGGGACCTGAGCGCCAACAAGGACCAGGAGATCGAGCGCGGGTTGTTGACACCCCTCTTCGGCGCCGACCAGGTCTCGGAACTGTTCCCCGGCTACGACGTCGACCAAGCCCGGCCGATCGTCGCCGAGGGCACCGTCAAGGCCGGAGCCTTCCGGCCCGGCGCGGCGGCAGGCTCGGCCCGCCCGGTCCCCCTGACCGGATCCGCAGGGCTGACCGGATCAGTGCCAGCGAAGGCAGCCGAATCCTTGCGCCGGGCAGCCGACCGGATCGGCTCCATTCCGGCGATCGTCGGTGACGGCGGCGCCGCGCTCGGCGTCGGTTCGAACTCCTGGGCCGTCTCCGGATCACGCACAACGACCGGCAAGGCGCTGTTGTCCAACGACCCGCACCTGGCCACGTCGATCCCGTCGGTCTTCGAACAGATGGGACTGCACTGCACAACGGTCGATGCCCGGTGCCCGTTCGATGTCAGCGGCTACACGTTCTCCGGCATGCCGGGCGTGATCATCGGCCACAACCAGCAGATCAGCTGGGGGCTGACAACCTCCTACGTCGACGTCGAGGACCTCTATCTGGAACAGGTCCGCGGAGACCAGGTCCGGGTGGGCGACGGCTGGCAGCCGCTGACCGTGCGGACCGAGGAGATCCGGGTCAAGGGTCAGTCCGAGCCGCACCGGATCACCATCCGGACATCCAGGCACGGGCCGCTGCTGTCCGACGTCAACGACCGGTTCGCCAAGGTCGGCAAGGCAGGAGGGACGTCGTACGCGGTCGCCCTCGCCTGGACCGCGCTCACCCCGGGGCGGACGATGGAAGCTGTCTTCGCGCTTGACCGGGCGACCGACTTCCTGCAGTTCCGGGCTGCCGCCCGGCTGCTCACCGCGCCGTCCCAGAACCTCCTCTATGCCGACAGATCGGGCAACATCGGCTACCAGTTGCCCGGCGCGATCCCGATCCGCGGACGGGGCGACGGATCGGTTCCCGTACCGGGATGGGACAAGCGGTACGACTGGCGGGGGATGATCAAGTTCGATGCGCTGCCGTACAGCTACAACCCGCCCAGCGGCTACATCGTGGCAGCGAACCAGCCGATCATCGGACCCCGCTATCCCTACCCGCTGGCCGACGGTGAGTCGTACGGTTGGCGCAGTCAGGAATTGATCAACCGGATCACCGCGGCCGGCAAGATCGACCCGAAGACCGCGGAGAGCTTCTTCTACGACGACCGCGTGCCCTACGCCGCAGCGCTGCTGCCGGCGATGCTCAAGGTCAGGATCAGCGATCCCTGGGTCGCCCAAGGCCAACAGGTACTGCGCGCCTGGGACCAACGGTCGGGAACCGATTCGGCCGGCGCCGCCTATTTCAACGTCGTCGTCCGCGATCTGCTCCGCAAGACCTTCGATGATCAACTCCCGGGGACGGTGCAGCCGTCGGCGGGTGACACCTGGTACGCGGTGCTTGCCGGTCTGATGGACAAGCCCGACGACCCGTGGTGGGATGACGTGCACACCAAGGGCGTCAAGGAGACCCGCGACGACATCGTGACCAGCGCGCTCTACCAGGCACGCAAGGACATCACGGTGTTGCAGTCGCGGGACACCTCGGGATGGTCCTGGGGACGGCTGCACCGGATCGCCCTGAAGCACCAGACCTTCGGCGACGTCGGGCTGATCGACCGGTTGTTCAACCGTGGTGACTACCCGGCGCCGGGTGGGCCGGCCGTGGTCAATGCGATGTCCTTCGACGATCGGGACGGTTTCGCCGTGACCAACGGCCCGACGATGCGGATGTTGATCAACTGGGCGGACATCGACGACTCCCGCTGGATCAACCAGAGCGGCAACTCCGGGCACGCCTACGCCAGAAACTACGACGATCAGCTGCCGCTGTGGGCGACCAACCAGACACTGCCGTTCCGCTATACCCGCGCCGCGGTGCTCGAGGACTCGACCAGCACGCTGATCTTGCGTCCGACCAGTTGAACCGGACCCTATCCCCGACTCACCGGGTGCGCCCTGCCGGGGTCGTGGCAGGCTGTCCCCATGAGTGAAACCGACGCACTGCGAGCACTGGTCACCGACGCGTTCGGCCGCGTCGAGGAGTTGGTGGACCAGATCACCGCGGATCTGTCCCCCGAGATGGCGACCTATCGACCCGATCCGGGCGCCAACAGCATCGCCTGGCTGGTCTGGCATGCGACCCGGGTCCAGGATGATCACATCGCCGAGCTGGCGAGCGTCGACCAGGTCTGGCCGCAGTGGCGCGAACGATTCGCGCTGCCGTTCGACGACGACGAGACCGGCTACAGCCAGACTCCGGAGCAGGTCGGCCAGGTTCGGGTCGCCGGAGACCTGCTGGCCGGCTACCACAAGGACGTCCAGGCGTTGACCCGCGACTACGTCGGCACACTCACCGAACAGGAGCTGGAGAGGGTCGTCGACACCAACTGGGACCCGCCGGTGACCGCCTCGGTGCGACTGGTCAGCGTGATCGGCGACATCACCCAGCACCTGGGACAGGCCTACTACGTCCAGGGCCTGGCCGAACGGGCGGGCGTGCGCTGATCAGACCGTCCCCGGCAGCGGGTTGATCTCCTCCCGACGGGTCAGAAAGTGATCAGCTGGCGGACGGTTTCGCCGTCGGCCAGCCGGTCCAGGGCGGAGTTGATCTCATCCAGCCCGATCCGGTCGGAGATCAACTCGTGCACCGGCAGCCGGCCCTCGCGCCAGAGCGCCACGAATCGCGGGATGTCCCGGGACGGCACTGCCGAACCGAGATAACTGCCGGTGATCGTCCTCGCCTCGGCGGTGAGCCCGAGAGGCTTGATCATCGATTCGGCGGTCGGAGCCGGCAGTCCGACGGTGACCGTGGTGCCGCCGGGTGCCGTCAGGCTGACGGCTGCCTCGAAGGCCCGGGGATGACCGGCGGCCTCGATGACGACGGGGGCCTTGATGCCCGCCTGGATCGCCTGGTCGGTGAGGTACGCCCCGGTCGCCCCGAGTGCGCGGGCCCGCTCCAGTTTCGCCGGGAGTGTGTCGACGCCGATCACCCGTCCGTTGCCGAGGGCGAGCGCGGTGATCAACGCCGCCATGCCGACACCGCCCAACCCGACGATGATCAGATCGTCACCCGGTCCGGGTCGGCCGGTGTTGATCACGGCACCGCCTCCGGTGAGCACCGCGCAACCCAACAGTGCGGCGACATCCGGCGGAACATCGTCGTCGACCGGTGTCACCGACCGGCGATCGACGACGGCATGATCGGCGAAGGCCGACACCCCGAGATGGTGGAAGACGGGCTCGCCGCGCCGGCGCAGGCGCGAGTCGCCGGAGAGCAGCGTTCCGGCGCCGTTGGCCTGTGAACCCGGCCCGCAGGGCAGTCGGCCGTCGGTGCGGCACTGGGCGCAGTCGCCGCACCGCGGCAGGAACGACAACACCACCCGCTGTCCGACCGCCGGGGTCCGAACCCCGAGGCCGCACAGTTCCACGACACCGGCCGCTTCGTGACCCAGCAGCATCGGCACCGGGCGCGGGCGGTTCCCGTCGACCACGGACAGGTCGGAGTGGCAGACACCGGCTGCCTCGATCCGAACCAGCACCTCACCGGCTCCGGGCGGGTCAAGATCAAGCTCGCCCACCGTGACCGGCCCGGTCCGGGCGTAGGGCCTGGGTCGGCCGATCTCCTCCAGAACCGCGCCGGTGATCTTCATCACCGGCGACGATACTGCTCCGACCCGACGGGGTCAGCCGTGCGCCCTCAGCTTTCGCACGGGGTGGGAGCGGTCTGCAGGCCGGCGATCCACTCCGGGGCCCGCCGCGGATCGTCGACCGGCTGGTACCGGCCTTCGATGATCTCGTAGCGCCACCGCGGCCCGTTGGCGATCAGCGATCGCAACGCCGCCAGCAGTCGGTCGACGTCCGAGGCCTGGCTGCCGACACCGAAGCTGGCCCGCAGTGCGCCACCCGGGACACCGAGCCGGGCCGCCAGCGGATGAGCACAGAACGCTCCGTCCCGGACGCCGATCCCGTGCTCGGCCGACAGGTACGCAGCGACCAGCCCGGCCTCGTACCCGTCAACCGTGAAGCCGACCACGCCGACCGCGTCGTAGCAGTCGTCCCAGATCGAC
>Ga0164242_10001562_pt1 | contig 27151 bp, 23 predicted proteins | sample OricomgcompostMG_FD_108783 | JGI IMG/M metagenome (GOLD analysis project Ga0164242, IMG submission 108783) | Miracle-Growth compost microbial communities from Emeryville, California, USA - Original compost - Miracle growth compost (MG) ...
ACCCGGCGCGGCGTCGAGCTCGCGATGCTGGTGTTCGCCGTGCTGATCGCGCTCGCCGCGTACGCCGACGTCGGGTTGACCCGATCACAGCGGGTGCCGCCCGACATCTTGACGTACGGGCTGGGGCTCGGCGCTCTGGTCGTGATCGCCCACCTGGCCGTACGTCGCTACGCGTCGTACGCCGACCCGCTGCTGCTGCCCTGTTGCGCGCTGCTCAACGGGCTCGGGCTGGTGCTCATCCACCGGCTCGATCTCGTCGCGCCGAAGGCAGAAAACTCCGACGCCACACTGCAATTGGCCTGGAGCGCGATCGGTATCGTCGGCTTCATCGCGGTGCTCGTGATCGTCCGTGACCACCGCCGGCTGCAGCGGTACACCTACACGTCGATGCTGCTGGGCCTGCTGCTGCTGGCGATCCCGTCGATCCTGCCGGCCCGGTTCAGCGAGGTGAACGGGGCGCGCAACTGGATACGCTTCGCCGGTTTCTCCATCCAGCCAGGCGAATTCGCCAAGGTGCTGCTCGTCGTGTTCGTCGCCGGGTTCTTGGTGGCGAAGCGCGACGCGCTGGCGCTCGCCAGCCATCGAGTGCTCGGACTCGACCTGCCGCGCGGGCGCGATCTCGGTCCGATCGTGGTCGCCTGGCTGGTCAGCGTGGGGCTGCTCGTGCGCGGCCGCGACCTTGGCATGTCGATGCTGTTCTTCGGCTTCTTCATCGTCATGCTCTTCATCGCGACCGAACGCACCTCCTGGCTCGTGATCGGCGTGCTGTTGTTCTGCGGCGGAACCTACGTCGCGTACCACTTGTTCGCGCACGTGCGCGAAAGGTTCGAGATCTGGCTGCATCCGTTCCAGCACGCGAAAGGCTCGGCGTACCAGCTAGTTCAAGGGCTTTACGGGTTCTCGTCAGGCGGGCTGTTGGGCACCGGCCTCGGCAACGGGCGGCCCGACCTCGTGCCGTTCGCCAAGAGCGACTTCATCGTGGCGACGGTCGGCGAAGAGCTCGGCCTGACCGGCCTGACCGCGATCCTGCTCGTCTACGTCGTCATCGTGACGAGGGGCTTACGAGCGTCGCTGTCGGTGCGCGACTCGTTCGGCAAGCTGCTCGCCGCCGGGCTCGCGGTGTGCCTGGCGGTGCAGGTGTTCGTGGTCGTCGGCGGCGTGATGCGGCTGATCCCGCTCACCGGCATCACGACGCCGTTCCTGTCGTACGGCGGCTCGTCGCTGGTCTCCAACTGGGCGTTGATGGCGCTGTTGTTGCGCGTCAGCGACTCCGCGCGCCGCCCCGCGCCGCCGCCGACGCCACGGCCCGACGACGCCATGACCCAGGTGGTTCGGCCATGAGACCTCCCGAACTCCTCCGCTTCGCTTCGGAGGTCGCGCCGTGAACACCCCCGAACTCCTCCGCTTCGCTTCGGAGGTCGCGCCGTGAACAAGCCGATCCGTCGCGTCGCCATCGCCTGCCTGCTGCTGTTCGCGGCGCTGCTGATCAACGCGAACGTCGTGCAGTTCGCCGACGCGAAAAACTTGCGCGCCAAGCAGGACAACACCCGCACGCTCTACGCGCAATACGACCGCAAGCGAGGCGACATCGTCGCCGCGACCGGCCAGACGATCGCGACGTCGAAGCCGACCACCGACTCGCTGAAATACTTGCGCACCTACCCGGAAGGCCCGCTCTACGCGCCGGTGACCGGCTTCTACTCGATCATCTACGGCCCGTCCGACATCGAGTCGGCCGAAGACTCCATCCTCGCCGGCACCGACGACCGCTTGTTCGTCAACCAGCTCTCGAATCTCATCACCGGCCGCACGCCGCAAGGCGGCAGCGTCATCTTGACGATCGACCCGACCCTGCAAGAGGCCGCGTACACGGCGCTCGCGGGCCGCAAGGGAGCGGTGGTCGCTGTCGACCCGTCGACAGGGGCGATCCTCGCGCTCGTCACCTCGCCGTCGTACGACCCGAACGTGCTTTCGTCGCACGACAATGCGGGCATCACCGCGGCCTGGAAAAGCCTGAACGCCGATCCCGCGAATCCAATGCTCGACCGTGCGCTCAATCAGACTTATCCGCCGGGCTCCACCTTCAAGCTGATCACCGCCGCCGCCGCGCTGTCGAGCGAAAAGTACAACCCACAATCGGTGATTCCGGCGCCGACCACGTTGCCTTATCCGAACTCGACGAAGTCGCTGACCAACTACGCGGGAGAAACGTGCGGCGACGGCAAGACGACGACGTTGATCGACGCGTTGACGATCTCGTGCAACACCGCGTTCGGCGGCCTCGGCCAGACTCTCGGCCAAGACGCCCTACGCGATCAGGCCGACGCGTTCGGCTTCGATTCCACGTTCACCGTGCCGATGAAATCGGCCGCCAGCGTCTTTCCCGCCGATCTCGACGCCGCGCAGACGATCCAGTCGGCGATCGGGCAGTACGACGTCCGCGCCACCCCGCTGCAGATGGCGATGGTCGCGGCCGCCATCGCCAACAACGGCAAGCTGATGAAGCCCTACCTCGTCAAGCAGCTCGTCGGTCCCGACCTCGCGGTTGTCGACACCACCCGCCCGACCGAGATTCGACAGGCGGTTTCCAGCGAGGTCGCAGCCGAGCTCACCACGATGATGGAAAGCGTCGTCGACCACGGCACCGGCACAACCGCGCGAATCGCCGGCGTCAAAGTCGCCGGCAAGACCGGCACCGCCGAGAACGCGCCAGGCAAGCCGCCGCACGCGTGGTTCGTCGCGTTCGCGCCCGCAGCGCAGCCCACGATCGCGGTCTCCGTTCTCGTCGAGAACGGCGGCGGAAAGAACGACGCGACCGGCGCGAGCGTCGCCGGACCGATCGCCAAGGCCGTCTTGCAGGCGGCGCTGGCGGAACAGCCATGACGCCGCGGCCAAGCGCGCCACGCCGCGCCTGCTCAGGCGTCGTCCGCCGGTACGGTGAGGGACGACGGCAACCGGTCGCGCGGCCCACCGCAGCTTTCGCAGTCACGCCCGGATCGTCCGGCCGCCCACGAGAGGGACTTCACCATGACTGAGCCACGACGGCTCGCCGACCGCTACGAGCTGGGCGACGTGCTCGGCTACGGAGGCATGGCCGAGGTGCTGCGTGGGCGCGACATCCGCCTCGGGCGCGATATCGCGGTGAAGACGTTGCGGGTCGACCTCGCGCGAGAGCCGTCCTTCCAGGCGCGGTTTCGGCGAGAGGCTCAGTCGGCGGCGTCGTTGAACCACCCGGCGATCGTCGCGGTCTACGACACCGGCGAGAGCGTGCTCGACGGCGTGCCGGTGCCGTACATCGTCATGGAGTACGTCGACGGCCGCACGCTGCGCGACGTGCTGAAGACCGAGCGGCACATCATGCCGACGCGGGCGCTCGAAATCACCGCGGAAGTGCTGAAAGCCCTCGACTACAGCCACCGCAACGGGATCATCCACCGTGACATCAAACCCGGAAACGTGATGTTGACCCGCGCGGGCGACGTCAAGGTGATGGATTTCGGCATCGCGCGGGCGCTCGCGCAATCGACCGCGACCGTGACCCAGACCGCCGCCGTCATCGGAACCGCGCAGTACCTCTCGCCCGAGCAGGCCCGTGGCGAGCCGGTCGACCCACGCTCCGACGTCTACTCCACGGGATGCCTGCTCTACGAGCTGCTGACCGGCACTCCGCCGTTCACCGGCGACTCGGCGGTGGCGGTCGCTTATCAGCACGTGCGCGAAGATCCGATCCCACCCTCACACGTCAACCGCGACGTGAGCCCGGCCATCGACGCCATCGTGCTGAAGGCAATGGCGAAGAACCCGATCAACCGCTACCAGAGCGCAGCCGAGATGCGCGACGACATCGAGCGCGCGCTTGCCGGCGTGCCCGTGCAGGCGACGCCGATCCTCAGCGACCAGACCGTGCACATGGCGCCGATCGACGACGACCGCGTCGTCCGCCGTCAGCCGCGTGGACGCCGGGCGCTGACCTACACGCTCCTCGTCCTGCTCGCCTGCGCGGTGTTCATCGGAATAGGGCTGCTCGTACGGCACCTGCTCGACACGAAAAGCACGGTCACCGATGTGAACGTGCCCAAGGTCGTGTCGCTGACCGAAGAAAAGGCGACCCAGACGCTCACCGACCTCGGCTTCGTGCCGGTGAAAAAAACAGGCCCGAGCGCCGACTACGCGAAGGGCATCGTCTACGGCCAGAGCCCGCCCGAGGGCCAGCCGTTGCCGAAGGGCTCCGACGTCACGATCATGGTGTCGACCGGCCCGGTCGACGTGCAGGTTCCCGACGTGCGGAACAAGCAGCTGCAAGAGGCCGAATCGACCCTGGAGCAGAACAAACTCAAGCTCGGCAAGACAACCCCGCAAGACTCCCAGCTCGCGCCGGGCACGGTGATCAGCCAAGACCCGCAACCAGGCGAGGCGGCCAGCGCGGGCTCCACGGTCAACCTGGTGGTGGCCAGCGGCACGGGCATCGTGCCAGACGTGCGCGGGCTGCCCGAAGACCAAGCCGAGCAGACGCTGACCAGTCAAGGCTTCACCTTCGAAACGGTCGACCAGCCCACCACGACGACCAAACCCGGAAACGTGACCAACACCTTCCCGGTCGGCGGGCAGAAGGCGCCGATCGGCAGCCCGGTGCAGATCTACGTCGCGGTGGCCCCGACCTCGGCGCCGCCGACCAGCGAAGGGCCGCCGGCGTCGGGCGGGCCCCCCGCCAGCACGCAGCCGACGCCGCCCGGCGGCAGCCCGCCCCCGGCGTCCGGCCAGCCCTAGAACGACGCGCCGCCGACCCGGCCCGAGCTACAGGGGAGCGGTCAGCGCCCCGGCTCGGGCGGGCGCGTCGGCGTCCCCGCAGCGGGCGAGCCAGTTCGCCAGCATGCGGTGCCCGCCCTCGGTGAGCACCGACTCGGGATGAAACTGCACGCCCTCGACGTCGAGCTCGCGATGCCGCATGGCCATCACGACGCCGGACGCCGTACGCCCGGTCACCTCGATGACGTTGGGCAAGGTCGCCTCTTCGACGGCCAGCGAGTGGTAGCGGGTGGCGGTGAACGGCTCGGGCAGCCCGGCGAGCACGCCGACGCCGTTGTGGTGCACCGAACTGGTCTTCCCGTGCAGCAGCTCCGGCGCCCGGCTCACGGTGGCGCCGTACGCGACGCCGATCGCTTGGTGCCCGAGGCACACCCCGAAGATCGGCACCCGGCCGGCCACCTCACGGATCAACGGCACGCACACTCCGGCGGATTCGGGCACGCCCGGCCCCGGGCTCAGCAGCACGCCGTCGAAATCGAGCGCGGCCGACGGCTCCAGCTCGTCGTTGCGCGCCACCACGCAGGTGGCGTCGAGCTGGCCGAGATACTGGACCAGGTTGAACACGAAGCTGTCGTAGTTGTCGACCACCAGAATGCGCACATAGCGAGTTTCGCAGATTCGCGCCACCCTCGCCGTCCCAGCCGCCCCGCCGTCCGCGCTACTGGGGGAGCGGGGTGGACGGCGATGGCCCCCCGGACGCCGGCGCCGACGGCGCGCTCGAAAACGGCGGGGTGTTGACGGTCACGTCGTTCCACGGCAGGTGCGGTTCGACAAGCGGGAAGATCACGAAGAACAGCAGGGCCAGCGCGCTCAACAACACGCCGAACATGCCGGCGATCTTGGCGGGAGTGCCGCCCGGAATGGCGCGCCACATGGCCGCGTACATGGGCTAGCTCCCCTTCAGCGCGGGCGGCGTGCCGTCGGATTTCGGCGATGTGGACTCCAGCACGCCGTACACCACGAGGCGGTGGGACGCCGAGTACTTCGGCGTGCACGTGGTCAAGGTGATGAGCGCCTTCGTGGGCGTCGCCTTGGGCTTGCGCGGCACCGGCAGGATCACCGCGACGTCGGTTGGCAACACGGTCTCGGAGCTGGTGACCCGGTAGGTGTACCAGGTGTCGCGGGTCTCGATCACGATGGCGTCGCCGGCGGTGAGCTCGCCCAGCCCGTTGAACGGCGCGAGGTACGTGGTGCGGTGGCCCGACACGACGAAGTTGCCGATGCCGCCGGGCAACGCGGTGCCGGGATAGTGCCCGGGACCTTTCTTCAGATCATCGGTCGACACCCCTTCGACGATCGCGTAGGAGTAGTCGGTCCCGAGCCGCGGAATGTAGATGAGCCCGATCGCGTCGCCCGGCACCGGCTTCGTGGTGGGCCCCGGCGCCGGCGAGGCCGAGGGCGCGGCGCTGGCGGTGACGTCTTCTCCCGGAAGCGTCGGCGTGGCGCTCGGCAGCGGCCGCGCCCATTGCGAGTGCAGCTCCCGCTTCAGATTCGACTGCGCGTGCGCCGTGTAGACGCCGGTGAACCACAGCTCGTAGGCGAGGAACAAGAAGACGATCACGCCGAGCGTGATCAGCACCTCGCCGGTCACCCCGATGACGCCGCGCGCGCTTGGCCTGCGACGACGTCGGTCGACGACGCCAGCCGTGTGTGCCACCCGCATCACCCGGTCGTGGTCGGCGGGCCGACCGGTGCGAACGGCGTGCGGGCCGGCGCGGACGCCGGGGGAGACTCGGGGCCAAGAGCGTCCGCGTCGGAGAGCGACACGCCGCCGGTGAAGGCCGGCATGGTCACCTCCGCCTGGGTCGTCACCTGGTAGCCCAGCTTGTAGGCCTGCACGTATTGCTTGTAGATGATGATGTCAGGCGCGTTCTCCAGCGCCTGGCGTAGCCGTGCGGTGTCGCCGATCGCGGTCACGACGTACGGCGGCGAGTACACGATCCCGTGCAGCAGCAGGGTGTTGCCGACACAGCGCACGGCGCTGGTCGAGATCACCCGCTGCCCCTGGAGCGTCATGGCCTCGGCGCCGCCGGCCCACAGCGCGTTGACCACCGCTTGCACGTCTTGCTGGTGGACGACGAGGTAGTCGGGCGGCACGGAGCCCTTCTGTGACCCCGGCAGGGGAGGGGCGTCGTCCAGGCTGACGGTGACCGCCGGCCCGCTCACCGCCGTCATGCCGGCGGCGGCCGCCACGGCGTCGGCCGCGTCACGCGCCTGGGCGACCCGGGTGTCGGTCTTGGCCGCCTCGGAGGTCGCCGCCTGCACCTGCCGCTGGAGCGCGGCCAGCTGGTTGGTGCGGTCGACCACCGTGCGTTGCTGCTGCGCGGCGAAGCTCAAACCGTCGTCGCGAGTGGTCACCCGAAGGTCGATGCCGTGCGAGGTGGTGGCGGACGTCGCGAACAGCAGCCCGGCGAGCAGCGCCGCGAACGGCACCGCCCATCGCCAGTTCCGGCTCGCCCGCGTCTCCACCGGCCGCCCTTCACCCGGTCCTCGTGCCATCGTCGCCCCGTTTGCCACGCAGCTGAATTCCTCCGGCTACGCTAGCCGAGAGCGAATGTCGCCCGTCGGCGTCCGCCGTCTTTGTCCCGCCGTCGTTATCCCGTCGCACCGCCGAGAGGGCAGCCGTGCCGAAGTCCCGCGTACGCAAGACCGAGGTCTTCACCCCGCCGCCGAAGCGCTCGGCGAAGAAGCAAGTCAGCCCGCCGTGGGTGGCGCCGACCATGGTCGGCCTGATGGTGCTCGGCGTGGCCTGGCTGGTCATCGGCTACCTGTCGGAGTACAACTTCCCCGGCATGAGCGCGCTCGGCGGTCAGGCCGGCAACCTGTTCGAGGGGTTCGCGCTTCTCGTGCTCGGGCTGGGCCTCGCGACCCAGTGGCGCTAGCCGAAGTTACACGGCTGTAGTTCCTCCACAGCGGTTGTCCACACTGGGGACAACCCTCCTAGCCGAACACTTGCCCGTGGGTGAGCGCGTGCGTGCGCGCGATCACCATCACGACGATGATCAACGCGAGCGCGACGGACGACGCCAGCTGCACGGTCGTGCGCCACTTACGCGGCGCATACGCCCACGCCGCGCTCAACGCGCCGCCGGCGATCAGCCCGCCGATGTGCCCCTGCCAGCTGATCCCGGAGAACACGAAGGTGATCACGATGTTCAGCACGATCACCCCGGCGATCGGGCGGATGTCGTACCGCAGCCGCCGGCCGAGCACGAACAGCGCCGCAAACAGGCCGAAGATCGCGCCCGACGCCCCCAGCGTCTCGGAGTTCGCCGGCGTCAGCAGGTACACGAACGCCGAGGCGAACAGGCCGACCAGCAGGTAGAAGGCCAGAAAGCGCAGGCGTCCGAGCCAGCGCTCGAGCGGCGGCCCGACGACGTACAGCGCCCACATGTTGAACAGGATGTGGGTGATGCCGTACCCGCCGCCCACCGGTGACAGGTGCAAGAACATGCCCGTGAGCAGCCGGTAATACTGGCCGGTGGCGACCCCTTGGATGACGTCGACCTGGTGGCCGTTGATCTGCACCGCGGCGCCCGGCCTGATCGAGAACCGGCCGATCGTGGGCGACCACACCAGCTCGACCACCATCGCCGCGATGTTCACCGCGATCAGCGCATACGTGACCGAGAGCGAGCCGTGCGGGGCGACCCGGCCACCGAAGCTGGTGCGGGCGACCCGCTGCGCCTGCTTGCCGCCGCGCACGCACTCGGGGCACTGAAAGCCGACCGACGCCGGGATCATGCAGTCAGGGCAGATCCGCCGATCGCACCGCACACACCGGATGTGCGCCTCGCGTTTCGGGTGGCGGTAGCAGGTCGCCAGGTCGGCGCCGGTCACAGCGGTGCCGTCGGACGCCGCGCCGCCGTCGTCCGCGTTCATGGCCGTCGGTCTTACCGGCGATCGATGGTGACGGAGTTGATGACGACGTCCTCGCGCGGGCGGTCGTTCGCGCCGGTCGGCGTCGAGACGATCGCGTCAACGACGTCGGCGCCCCTGGTGACCTCGCCGAAGATCGTGTGCTTGCGGTTCAGCCAGGTGGTCGCCGCGCAGGTGATGAAGAACTGCGAGCCGTTCGTGTTCGGGCCCGCGTTCGCCATGGCCAGCAAGTACGGGCGGTCGAACGACAGGTCGGGGTGGAACTCGTCGGCGAAGCTGTAGCCGGGCCCGCCTCGACCGCTGCCGAGCGGGTCGCCGCCCTGGATCATGAAGTCGGGGATCACCCGGTGGAAGATCGTGCCGTCGTACAGCTTGGCGCTGGTCTTCGCGCGGGTGTTCGGGTCGGTCCACTCCTTCGACCCTTCGGCGAGCTCGACGAAGTTGCGCACGGTCTTCGGCGCGTGGTCGGGGTACAGACGGAGCTCGATGTCGCCCTTGGTCGTGTGCAGGGTCGCGAATGTCTCTTCGGCCACTGGGGTGAAGTCCTCCTGGTCGGACGCCGGGGCGGCGTCGATGCGCACGTGTCCCGCCATCTTTACACGCGACACGGGAGGCGCCGGGTCGTACGGTAGAGGTCACGCTGGTTTCGCGTGCGCTTTGACAGGTTCAGGCAGCTCACACCGGAGGTCCGGATGACCGTCATGACCGACAAGATCACCGATACCGTCGCTGCCCGCCTCGGCGCCGCGCGCCAACTCATCGACGCGAAGGTGAAGCCGTACGCCGACGCGAGCGGCCGCCGGGCAGCCCGGCAAGCGGCTGCCGACCAGGCGGCCCGGCAGCTCCAGCTGGCTCGCGCGCTCATGCAAGAGCGAGTGGTGCCCACGGTGCAGCACCACGTCATCCCGGTGGCGTCGTCCGCGCTCGACAACGCTCGTGTCGCCACGGCGCCGGCGCGCAAGGAGGCGGCACGGCGGGCGCTGCTCGCCGCGGCCGCGTTGCGCGGCACGGAGTCGATCGTCGTGGTGAAGAAGCGGCGGCGCTGGCCCATGGCGGTCGGGTGCCTCGTGCTCGGCGGCGCCGTGGGCGCGGCTGCGGCGTGGCTGTCGCAAGCAGGCAAGCCGATGCAGCTCACGCCCTACCCCGTGCCCAGCGGCAACGCAGACTCGACCGTCGACCTCGACGCCGAGGAGCGTAGCCGCCACACCTCGTAGGGCTGCCGCGTCGGGCGTGCCCGTCACCCGCCGCCGATGTCTTGCATCGACGGGTAGGTGTGGTATTCGACGTCCCCACCGAGCGCAGACTTCAGCCACAGGTGGCCGGGGTGCGCCCACGTCGTGAGCAACGCCTTCGCGGCTGCCTCGTCGCAGGTCTTCTCCCAGATCGCCTGTTCGGCGGCGTCGGCGACCGCCTGCGCCTGGGTCGCGAAGTCGCTCGCTGTGGGCGGAGCGACCAGCTCTTCCAGCTTCGGCCCGGGGTCGAGCGCTTTCACCGCTTTTGCGGAGACCGTCGCGTGCGCATGCTCGTGGTCGCGCACCTGGCGCTGGATCGCGAGCACGTCGCTTTTCTTCTGGCCGTCGAAGTCTTCGAGCTCGGCCGACCGCAGGTAGGAATTCACGTGACAGACGAGTTGGGACGCTAGGCGGGCTTCGCTCACCCACCAGAACCCGTGATGGGGGCCGCCCTCGTCGTCGACCTGCGCGGTGGTGACGACGTCCGACCAGTCTTTGCTTTCGTGGTGGATCGCGTGGCTTCCGTCGCACGCGGCGCAGTGCGTGACGCCGTATCGGCCACTCTCGATCAGGATGTGGCCGGCATCCCACTCGGTGTCGTCGATCGCTTTCTTGACGGCGGTCTTCATGCGCCGCGGGGCGATTGTCACGGTCTTCGTCGCGGTCACCACGCGATCGCCGTCGGCGACCTTGAGTTTGACGACGACGTCTTCGATCGCGCAGATGCTCGTGGTCACGCCGGTGTCGCCTGCGTCGGCCGCGATCGTGTGGCCTGGCAGCGCCTCGAACGACCATTCACATTCTGGCTTCTTGACGGCGTTCTTGACGACCGCTTTGAGCATGACGCGCTGCCCGCGTTTTGGCTTCGCAGGGTTCACGGCAATATCGACGGTCATCGGCCCGGCGTTGTTCGGCGTCAGGCTCCATGTCATCGACCACGTCTCGCCACTCGGCTCGTGGCCGCCCGCGACTGAGCCGCTGATCGGGCCGGGAGTCTTGGGCAGTGGCTGCTTTTGAATGAGATCTGTGACCCCGCTGGGAAAGGCGAGATTGGTGGGCGTGGCTTCGCCCGTGACGCCGTCCGTCGTCACGACCTCTGTCGCGTCGACGGAGCCCGGGTCGAAACTGTAGTTGCCGGCGTCGGGAAAGACCACAAGACCCACTCCAGAATGGACTGCTCCCGTGCCCGTCGTCTCCGTTTGCTGGTCGAAGATGGTGTTGCCGTCAGCTTTAAGGGTGCCTTTCTCGACCTTGCGCGCGGTCACGGTCGCGCTGCCTTGCCAGCTCTGGTCATCTGTACGCTTCGAGAAATTGAGCGTCGAAGAAAACGAGAAGTCTGTGGCCGAGGTCTGCACCGACGTATGCCCGGATTGTGAATTCGTCGTCTTCTGGTCGATCGTGTAAGTGCCGTTGAACGAACCGGTCCAGCCCGTGATGTCGCCCCATGAGGGTGAGGATTCTGGCATGGACAGATGATCGCAGCGGGGTTCGACGTTGTGACAACGACGCGCCGACGAACGTATGGGCCTGTCACCAGGGCAGCGGCGAGCCCTGGATTTCCTTCGACCACAAATCTTCGATGGCGGCGACCGTCTCGGTCGGCAGCGGCGCGGCTGCGGCGTCGACGTTCGCGCGCAACTGCTCGCTCGACTTTGCGCCGGGCAACACCGACGACACGCAGCTGTGCGCCAGCAAAAAGCGCAACGCCGCGTGGGCCATGCTCACGCCGTCCGGCAAGAGCTCGCGCAACCTCTCGACAAGGTCGGCGCGCCGTCCGATGTCGGCTTGGCTCCAACGAGACCGGACGTCGGTGAAGCTGGCGTCCTTGCCATAGCGGCCGGCAAGCCAGCCGGAGTCGAGCGGCACCTTGACGATCGCCCCGACACCGCTCAGGGCCGCCCTTGCCAACGCAGGCCGTGGCTCTTGGTGAAACGCGTTCAGCAGAACCTCGACAACCTGGCTCCCCGTCGTCTCGACGACGGTGTCGACCTCGGTCGCCCAGTCGACCGACGCGCCGTAGGCGCGAATGACGCCAGCGGCTTTAAGCCGCTCGAATTCGACGTAATGGGGGGCCGTGCGGCCGTCGAGCAGGTCGGAGGCCGGGTTGTGCATGAGAATCACATCGAGGTAATCGGTGCGCAGGTTCTTCAGACTCTGCTCAATGGCCGGCTCGATTCGACCGGCGTCCCAGTTCGAGCCGCCGTCGACGGTGTGGCCAAACTTTGTGACGAGCACGGCTTGGTCGCGCCGCCCTTGGAGCGCCTCGCCGAGGATCAACTCGCTATTGCCTCCGGCGTAAGCGGGCGCGGTGTCGAAAAGGTTGACGCCGAAGTCGAGCGCTTCTCCGACCATACGCAGCGACGCTTCCCGGTCGGGGCCGATCCACACGTCGGTATTGCCGAGTTGCCATGCGCCCAGCCCGATCTCGCTGACCTCTATCCCGGTCGCCCCAAGTGGCCGACGATTCATCATGCCTCCTCCGTGCTTGTGCTGGGCCATAGAAGAGCGTACGCACTCTCCGTATTTGCTCACGACGGCCGCGCGAAACTTTCGACCGATGTGCTGGTAGAGCAGCCGCCAGTTGCCTACGACGATCTTAAGCAGCATCGTGAGGTGCCGGCGGCCCTCGACAGTCTCTATTTCGGACGAGCACAAGGCTTCCCACTGTCCCGTGCCGACCAACCATTCGACTTTCGACCGAGTTATCTGTTGGGCGGCTGAGCAGAGCGGCGACAACCACAGCCCTGCCTCGACAGGCCTGCCCATGCATCCGCAGCGTGGCCTCACTGTCCACCAGGGCAGCGAGCAAGGACGCCGACGAACCATCGAGCGCGCCCTGGTACGCGTCGAGGAACGTGCGGGCGCCGGGTGGAGATAACGGCGTCCGCCAAAGCTATGAACAAACAGGTCGTCTCCGCGAAGGCAGCGCTAGGTAATCGACCTCACCGAGAGGCTGCAGTTGGTAAGTGACAACCACCTCGCCAGCGACAAAGTCGCGGGTGGCATAGACGCCTTTACAACGCCGAGCGGTGACCGAACCGGCCTCACGTAGTAGGTCACGCACCGGCGGCAACGCGCAGCCGGTAGACGACAAAGGTGGGGACGCCGACAAGCGGGTCGAGCTCGTCGGGAAATCGCCGAAGCGCCTCCGCCGACGGTTGCGGTTCGGCGACCCGATCGACGACGAATCCGGCGTCCGCGAAAGCGTCGATCGTCACCGAGAGTGGCCGACGCCAGAAATGCTGCACGACCTCAATACCGGCCTTGTTCCAGGTGTCACTCACCAGCTCGGTCTCGAAATAGCCACCCTGCTGAGTCGCCAGCGGAGGGCCGAAAGGATGGTCGAGCGAGAGCACCACCCAGCCCTCGGGCCGCAGCGCCCGAGCGAAAGAGCGTAGCGGGATCGTCCAATCTTCGAGGTAATGAAGCGCGAGCGAGCAAGTGACGCCATCGACCGAGTTCGGGTCGACAGGCAAGGGTTCGGCGAGGTCGGCCACAAAGAACCGCCCTCGACCAGCACACCGGCGTCGAGCCTCGTCGACCATGGCGGGGCTCAGGTCGACCCCGACCACCTCGGCCCCTTGCTCGAGCAGCCACTCCGCTTGGGCGCCCGAGCCGCACCCGGCGTCCAACACAGTGGCGCCGGCCAGCTCGAGGGGCACCAACGACCGGAATGCGGGTCGCTCGAGGTAGCCGTTGAAGGGGCCGTCGTCGGTGGTCGCAGACCACACGGACGCCAACCGGTCGTAGGTCTCTCGGGTGCGTCGAGAATGATCCGCGCGATCTGCCGGCACGTCAGTCGTCACGCTCGGATCATGCCAGGCAAAGCGGGCCGCGTGGCGCAGCCACGCCTTCGCGTCGAAACCGTCTCATATGACATGACTGCGGCCGCCGCACCTCAGCCAGAGAGGGAGCCTTCTCATGGTTCCGCTCGAAGTATGCCCGGGCTGTTTTCCCTAGCGATAGCGTGAGATCGTGTTTCGTCGCAGCCGGCCACCGTGGTTATGCGCTTGGCAGCACACGGGGTTTCATCCAGGACAGGGGCGGTACGTCAGGCATGGCGTTGGTGAAACGCACGCGGTAGCCACCGAAGGTCCCCGATCCGAAGCAGTATGCGGTGCGATTGTTCGCTTTGTCGGAAAGCAAGCGTGGCCTCCGTCCTTTGGCGATGAATGCCCGAACTGCACCCGGCTGACGACGAATCAAAGTTCTGTCGCGTCGTCCGTGGCCGAGGCAAGTCCATCATCTCGGCCGGGCTCTAGATTCGCGCCCGAACTCGCCCCAGTCGAGTTGCACGGGCGCACAGTCCGTCTGGAACCACTGCGGTCGGCGCATGCGATCGATCTGCTCACAGCCGCCGACGAAGACCGCTCAACGCTTGTTTATATTGACGTGCCGCTGAGCCTCACTGGCATGATCGAGTACATCGAGAAGCTGCGTTCGGAGCGTGCCATAGGCAAAGAGCTTCCCTTCGCGATCTACGATATTCGGACGTCACGGCTCGTCGGCGTTACTCGCTATATCAATGTCGAATGGGGGCCGGCACGGGGCGAAGCAGATCGTAGGAGTTCTCCCATCTTCCTTGAGATCGGTCGCACCTGGCTGGCTGCCTCCGCTCAGGGGACGCAAGTCAACACCGAAAGCAAACTGTTGCTGCTCACCTACGCCTTCGAGGTCTTGGATGTGGGCCGGGTCAGCTTCCGCACGGATGAAGCCGACGAGCGAGCAGCCGCCGCGGTGCTTCGCCTCGGTGCCTGGTTCGAGGGCGTTCGCCGCGGACAGGAGATCGGCCCGGACGGAACAATGCGTAACTCGGCCTGCTTTTCGATCACCGCAATCGAGTGGCCCGCCGTGAAGCCCGTGCTGCTGCAGCGGCTTGCGGCCCGCTAGCTGCGCCGAGGTGCCCCGCCTTGGGCGTGCTCGATCGTGGAAACATGGATCGGCGCGTCCAGAACCAGCGTCTAGACCGGGTTCGTGACGACCTGTCGATCGCCCGCCGCTGAGTCGATAGCCGTGCCGGCAACCACGGACAACCACCATTCCGACGACGTCTGCCCCGGCAAGGTCTCAAGGTCCAGACGTGGTTCGCCCAACACCGTGCCCACCAGTTCCGGTGGGCCCGCCCGGAAACGCACGGTCGCGATAGACAGCGCGCGAACACCCGGTCGTATCATGCTCGGTGGGTGAATCCGATGCAGTTCGCGCACGCGCCGTCATGGCGACTATCGGCCGGAGACGGCCAGGCTAGTGAGCAGCTGTTGCTGTTCGTCCGCGACGCTGCGGGGCTGCGTGTTCCGCCCGATCCTTTGGTGCCGCCACCGTTGCTTGGCGACGTGCCACACACCACGGAAATGACTCCTGACCAGCAGCGTGCTGCCGGATCACAATGGTCAGCCTGGTGGCGCGACGCGCTGGACCTTGAGATCGCTCGGCATCGTCATGATGGGCGTGACGATGCGCTGAACCGACACGAGCGTGCCCGTCAGAAGATCAGCGACCTCGAAGCGCTGTGCGATCCTCCGCATTTCACCGCTCTGGCCGACCGCCCTGAACTGCAAGCCGCGGCCAGGGCGAGCATCGAAGAGTTCCGCCGCTGGACGTCACGAGCCCGTCGACAACCGAATGGCGATCGGCCATCGAGCCCTTTGGATTGGGCGTTGATCAAACAAGTCGCCGAGGACGTCGCGTTCGACCATGCGGTCAGCCCAGACCGAGTCCGCGCCAGTATCACCGTTCTGCCCGTCCACGGGACATGGTGGCGGCGGATCGCCCCTGGACTGGTGATCTGCTCTACCGCCGCGGCCGCCGAGCACACGACCGCGCAGCCACTGTTGCACGACGCGTTCGACTCGCATGTGCGCGGTGCCGCCTGAGCCGACTGCCTCAGGCACTCGGAAGGTGAATATCCACGTGCGCGAACGCCCTGGATCTGCGGTCGGCCCTTCCGCGAGTGTGCACTCGAAGGGCGGGCGAAGCCGCTGGCGAGGTGGTGGTGGAGACGAGGGGAATCGAACCCCTAACCCCCGCCTTGCAAAGGCGGTGCTCTGCCAATTGAGCTACGTCCCCGAGACGCCGCGCCGCGGAGAGCCCGGCGGGTCGGCGCCCGCCGTCACGAGTTGGACGGCTCCGTGCTGGTTGCCTCGATCCACAGGTCTTCTTCGGCTTGCGCCGCTTGCACCCGACGGTAGACGAACAACCCGCCGATCGCGGCCAGCGCCAGCAGGAGGAGCTTCTTCACGGGATTCACCTCAGCTCGGAGCTTCGGGGGTGGGCCTGGGAGGACTTGAACCTCCGGCCTCATCCTTATCAGGGATGCGCTCTAACCGACTGAGCTACAGGCCCGGGTTTCGTGCCTAGCGAGGGTATCCCACCCGCGCCGCCCTGCCCAATCGGGATCAGGGCACGTGTGGGCCGCGCCTCACGGGTCGGTGAGCGTCACCTCGATGCCGCCCACCAGATCGGAGACCAGGTTATAGATCGCCGCGCCGAGCGTGGCGAGCGCGGTCATGAGGACAACGTTGGTCGCGCCGACCACCGCGACCACCCCGACGATCCGGGTGCCGGTGAGCGGGTTGTGCAGCGCGGGACTTGCTGTCGTGGGCGAGACCGAGTTGACGATGCTGTTGATTTGGTCCCAGACCCCCATCTTGCCAAGCACCGCGTAGATGATCGCGGACGCGACGACCAGCACGACGAAGATCACCAACGTGACCACGAACGTGATCTTCATGACGGTCCACGGGTCGATGTGCTTGATCACCAGGCGCGCGCGCCGCGGCCCGCGCCGCGCCACCGACACCCGCGGCGTTCGCGCGGGTGTGCCCCCCGCCGGCAACGAGCCGGACGTCGCCGAGCTAATAGGCATCGTGCCGGCCGCGAGGCCTGTGCCGCCCGCCGCGCCGGTGGACGCCGGAGCCTGCGTCGCCGTCGCGTAGCCTCCCCCGCGCCCGGCCCGGCCCGCATCGGCGTGACCGGCGGCTCCCGATGTGGCAGAACTGGGCCCAAGGCCGCCGGCGTCTGCCGGCGTGCGGGACCGCGTCTGATCGTCAGGCGGCGAGGCCGCCGGGTAGCGCGGGCCTGGCCGGTTGGGATCGCTCACGAGTCTCCCTAGTCCGGATCAGCGGGGTCGGTGCGTTCCGTTGACCCCGCGACCTTATCCGCCTCGGCGTCCATAGTGTCTTGCACCCGTGACGTCGCGTCGGCCGACTCGCCCGAGACCGACGCCGCGGCGCCCGCCTCGTCACCGCCCGAATCGCCGCTCAGACCGTCGTCATCACCGTCGTCGAGGTCGTCCGCCTCGTCTGCCGACTCTGGGTTGCGGGTGACGCCCACCACGGCGTCGCCGTCGGAGAGGTTGATCAACCGCACGCCCATCGTCGAGCGGGAGGTCGGCCGCACCTCGTCGGCTCGGGTGCGGATCACGCCGCCGCCGGACGTGATCGCGAAGACCTCGTCGGTGGGGTCGACCATCAGCGCGCCGACCAGACCGCCGCGATCGTCCGTGAGTTTCGCGGTGAGCACGCCTTGACCACCGCGGCCTTGCAGCGGGTAGTCGTCGATCGGGGTGCGCTTGGCGTACCCGCCGTCGGTGGCCGTGAAGACGAACGCGTCGGGCCGCACCACCATCATCGCGAGCAGCTCGTCGCCGTCCTTGAACCGCATGCCGATCACACCGGACGTCGCGCGGCCCATCGGCCGCAGCGCTTCGTCGGTCGCGCGGAAGCGGATCGACTGCGCGCGCCTGCTCACGAGGAGCAGTTCGTCGTCGGGCGAGACCAGCCGGGCGGAGATGACGGCGTCGCCCTCGCGCAGGTTGATCGCGATGACGCCGCCGGTGCGGTTGGAATCGAAGTCGCCGAGCGCCGTCTTCTTGACCAGGCCGTCGCGAGTCGCCAACACGAGGTATGGCGCGAGGTCGTAATCCTTCAGCGCGAGCACCTGCGCGATGGTCTCGTCGGGCTGGAGCGCTAGCAGGTTTGCGACGTGCTGGCCGCGCGCGCTGCGCGCCGTCTCGGGCAGCTCATAGGCCTTGACTCGATAAACCCGGCCCTTGTCGGTGAAAAACAGCAGCCAGTGATGCGTGGTGGTCACAAAGAAATGCTCGACGACGTCGTCTTGCCGAAGCTGCGCGCCGATCACGCCCTTCCCGCCCCGTCGCTGCGCGCGATAGAGGTCGGTTTTCGTGCGCTTCGCATAGCCGCCGTTGGTGATGGTGACGACGACGGGCTCCTCAGCGATGAGGTCTTCCATGTTGACGTCGCCGTCGAACGGCACGATCACGCTTCGCCGCTCGTCTCCATGGCGATCGACGATCTCCTTGAGCTCTTCGCCGACGATGCGGCGCTGCCTCGGCTCGTTCGCGAGAATGTCGTTGTAGTCGGCGATTTCGGTTTCGAGCTTCGCGAGGTTGTCGACGATGTTCTGCCGCTCGAGCGCGGCCAGCTTGCGCAGCTGCATGTCGAGAATCGCGGTCGCCTGCACCTCGTCGACGTCGAGCAGCTCCATCAGCCCGGCGCGCGCCGCCTCGGCCGAGGCCGAGGCCCTGATCAACGCGATGACGGCGTCGAGCTGATCGAGGGCTTTGACCAGACCCCGGGCGATATGCGCGAGCCGTTCGGCGTCTTGCAGCAAATACCGAGTGCGGCGGATGACGACCTCAAGCTGATGCGTGACCCAGTGCTTCACGAAGCCGTCGAGGCTGAGCGTGCGAGGCACGTTGTCGACGAGCGCCACCATGTTGCAGCCGAACGTGTCTTGCAGCTGCGTGTGCTTGAACAGGTTGGCGGTGACAACCTTCGCCACCGCGTCACGCTTCAGCACGATGACAAGCCGCTGGCCGGTACGCGACGACGAATCGTCGCGAATATCGGCGATGCCCGCGAGTTTGCCCTCGTTGACAAGTTCGGCGATACGCAGCGCGAGGTTGTCGGGGTTCACCTGGTAAGGCAGTTGGTTGATCACCAGCAGCTGCCGGCCGCGATTGTCTTCTTCGACCTCGATGACCGCGCGCATCGTGACGGATCCGCGCCCTGTCCGGTAGGCGTCCTCGATGCCGCGGCGGCCGACGATGAGCGCGCCCGTCGGGAAATCTGGGCCTTGAATATGCTGCATGACCGCCTCGAGCAACTCCTCGCGAGTCGCCTCGGGGTGTTCTAACGCCCATTGCGCCGCCGCCGCCACCTCACGCAGGTTGTGCGGCGGGATATTGGTGGCCATGCCGACCGCGATGCCGGCGGAGCCATTCACCAGCAGGTTGGGAAACCGGCTCGGGAGGATGAGCGGCTCGTTGGTCTTGCCATCGTAGTTGGGCGTGAAATCGACGGTGTTCTTGTCGATGTCACGCACCATTTCCATCGCCAGCGGCGCCATGCGGCACTCGGTGTAGCGCATGGCCGCCGGCGGGTCGTTGCCTGGGGAGCCGAAGTTTCCCTGGCTATCGATAAGGGGGTAGCGCAACGACCACGGCTGCGCCAACCGCACGAGCGCGTCGTAGATCGCGCTGTCTCCGTGCGGGTGGTACTGGCCCATCACGTCGCCGACGATGCGCGCGCACTTGTTGTATCCGCGATCGGGTCGGTAACCGCCGTCGTACATCGCGTACAGCACCCTGCGATGCACCGGCTTCAAACCATCGCGGACGTCGGGCAGCGCGCGTCCGACGATGACGCTCATCGCGTAGTCGAGGTAACTGCGCTGCATCTCGCCCTGCAGGTCGACGGGCTCGATACGACCGTGGTTCGGCGGAAGCGTGGTGTCGTTGCTCACTCGGATTTCCTCCTTGGCCTGCGCACGCAAGCCAATCGGCGCGGGCTAGATGTCGAGAAAGCGAACGTCTTTCGCGTTGCGCTGGATAAACGACCGTCGTTGTTCGACATCTTCACCCATCAAAATGCTAAAGATCTCGTCAGCTCTCGCCGCATCGTCGAGGTTGACCTGAAGCAACACGCGTTGCGCCGGATCCATCGTGGTGGACCACAACTCTTCGGCGTTCATCTCGCCAAGGCCCTTGTATCGCTGGATGCCGTCTTTCGGCAGCTTGCGCCCCGCCTCTTGCCCGGCGCGAACAAGGCCGTCACGCTCGCGGTCGGAATACGCGAAATCGTGGCCGCCGGTGCTCCACTTGATGCGATAAAGCGGCGACTGCGCGAGGTAGACATGGCCGGCTTCGACAAGCGGCTTCATAAACCTAAAAAGCAACGTGAGCAGCAGCGTGCGGATGTGCTGACCGTCGACATCGGCGTCGGCCATCAGCACGATCTTGTGGTAGCGGAGCCGCTCGATATCGAATTCGTCGTGCACGCCGGTGCCGAGCGCCGAGATGACCGCCTGAACCTCGTTGTTTTGCAGCACACGGTCGATGCGCGCCCGCTCGACGTTGAGGATTTTGCCGCGGATCGGCAGGATCGCCTGTGTGCGCGGGTCGCGGCCTTGGCGGGCGGAGCCGCCGGCGGAGTCGCCCTCGACGATGAAAACCTCACACTCTTCGGGGTGTGAGCTTTGGCAGTCGATCAGCTTTCCGGGGAGGCCGCCGCCGCCCAGCAGGCCCTTGCGGTTGCGGGCGAGATCGCGTGCCTTTCGCGCGGCCACTCGCGCCGTGGCCGCCTGGATTCCCTTCCGGACGATGTCTTTGCCCTCGCTCGGGTTCTTCTCGAACCATTCGCCGAGCTTGTCGTTGCACGTCGTCTGCACGAACGACTTCGCCTCGGTGTTGCCCAGCTTGGTTTTCGTCTGGCCCTCGAACTGCGGTTCGACGAGCTTGATCGAGACAATCGCGGTAAGACCCTCACGAACGTCCTCGCCGGAGAGACGGTCTTCCTTCTTCTTGATGAGATTCCAGTCTTCGCCGAACTTGTTGACCAGATAAGTCAGCGCGGAACGGAAACCCTCCTCGTGAGTGCCGCCCTCGTGAGTGTTGATCGTGTTGGCAAAGGTGTGGACCGACTCGGCGTAGCTGGTGTTCCACTGCATGGCCACCTCGAGACTCATCCCGTTTCCGGAGTCACTTGCCTCGAAGTCGATGATGCTGCGGTGCACCGGATCCTTGGCGGCGTTGAGGTGCTCGACGTAGTCGACGAGGCCACCGTCGTAGCGGTACGTCACCTCGGACATGGGGGTGTCGGCGGACCCCGCCTCGTCGTCGGCAGCGGTGTCGGGCGCCGGACGCTCGTCGCGCAACGACAGGGTCAGACCCTTGTTGAGAAAGGCATATTCGCGGAACCGGTTCGCCAAGGTCTCGAAGCTGTATTCGGTGGTCTCGAAAATCTCGGCACTGGCCCAGAAGGTCACCGTGGTGCCGGTGTCGCTCGTCGCCTCGCCGCGCGAGAGCGGCGCCGTCGGCACGCCCAATCGGTAGCTCTGGCGCCACACGTATCCGTCACGCTTGATCTCGACGTCGAGCCGACTCGACAGCGCGTTCACCACGGAGACACCGACGCCGTGCAACCCGCCCGAGACCTTGTAGCCGCCGCCACCGAACTTGCCGCCCGCGTGGAGCACGGTAAGAACGACCTCCACCGCGGGCTTCTTTTCGATCGGGTGCTCGTCGACCGGGATGCCACGACCGTTGTCGGCCACCCGCACGCCACCGTCGGCCAACAGCTCGACGTTGATCGTGTCGCAGTAGCCGGCTAACGCCTCGTCGACCGCGTTGTCGACGACCTCGGTGACCAGATGATGCAGGCCGCGTTCGCCAGTGGAGCCGATGTACATGCCCGGTCGCTTGCGGACCGCCTCGAGCCCCTCGAGCACCTGGATCGAGCCGGCGTTGTACGTCGCCGGCTCAGCCGGTTGGGCCACCTCTGCCACTGCCGTCACCCCGGCCACAGGTGCCGCTGGGATGTCGTCGGGTGCTTCTTCGGTCATAGCTGCGCTGGACTCGTGACTCACGGGTGCGGTTGCCTCCTGCCCCTCGCCACCGCACCCGGGCGGGCACATGTGGTCTGCGGCGCCTTTGCCTCGCCTGCGCTTCGTGGGGCGCACAGAGCCGCTGTCGTGTGAGGATTGGCTTCCAGTGTAGTCGGTGCGGGCCCAGAAACCTGCCTTCGGCGGTGCTAGCCGTGCATCTGCGCCGCTTTCGCGGGGGCTTGTGGATCCCCATACCTCGCCCGGGGCTGAGGCGGCGCCCTCGCCGCCTCTACGCGGACGCCGCAGCCACCCGCACCCCCCAGAAGATCCTTCAGCCGTAGGTGTCGCGCGGACCGGGACCGCGCACCCGCAGCGGCCCTCGCCGCCAGTCGGGGCCGGTCGGCCCGCGCACCTCGATCCGGGTGACCACGCCGCGCCCGACCACCTCGTCGAGGCGGCCGTGCAGCTGCGCCACCAGGAGCCGTACCTGGGTCGCCCAAGCGGTCGACTCCGCGACGAGCATCAACACGCCGTCGTCGAACCTCTCCGGGCGGCAGTGCGCGGCCAGCTCCGTGCCGGCGATCTCGGCCCAGCGCTCGGTGACGCCGACCACGGCGACCGGGACGTCCCAGCCTCGCTCGGCCAGCAGCCTGCCGAGGGTCTCGCCGAGGGCCTCCGGATCGGCCGGATCCCGGCGCGCGCCACCCGTCGTCCCGCCGGGCCGCGTTCCAGCCGCACGCCTGCGACGTGGCAACGGCGCGGCGCCCCGCGCCCTGGCCTCTTCGCGCGAGCGCGCCAGGGTCGCACGGGCCAAGTCGATCCCCGACAGCGGCCTGATCATGACGGGATCGTCCGCGTCGTCAACACCCGCCCCACCGGCGTCCGGGTCGAGCTCATCGGACACGGCGCACCTCGCCGTCCATGACGTCGACTCTCGCCCCGGCCAGCACCTCGGGAACATCGGCCGCGACCGCGGCGGTGATGAGCACCTGCTCGGCGGGCGCCACCAGCTCGGCGAGCCGGTCGCGGCGGTCGGCGTCGAGCTCGGCGAACACGTCGTCGAGAATCAGCACCGGCTCGCCTCCGTCTGCGCACAGCAGGTCATAGCCTCCGAGCCGCAGCGCGAGCGCGAGCGACCACGATTCGCCGTGGCTGGCGTAGCCCCGCGCGGGCAAGTCGTTGATCTTGAGCAACAGCTCGTCGCGGTGCGGGCCGACCAGGGTGATCCCGCGCTCGAGCTCGTCCGCGCGCGCCCGCGCCACGGCGTCGAGCAAGGCCGCGGCCAGCACCTCGCGGTCGCCCGAGGCCTCCGGCCCGAGCGAGGCGACGTACTCCATCGACGTGGACGCCGAACCCCGGGCGACCGCCGAATACGCCTTGTCGACCAACGGCCGCAGCGCCTCGACCAGCTCCAGGCGTGCGGCAAGCAGCTCGGCCCCGGCGCGGGCGAGGTGCGCGTCCCACACGTCGAGGGTGCGCAGGTCGGGGCCGCCCGAACGGCGCGCCAAGCCGGCGGTCTTCAACAACGCGTTGCGTTGCCTGAGCACCCGGTCGTAGTCGGCGCGCACGGCGGCCATCCGTGGCGTGCGGGCCACCAGCAGGTCGTCGAGAAAGTGCCGCCGCTCGCTCGGGTCGCCCTTCACCAGCGACAGGTCTTCGGGCGCGAACAGCACGGTGCGAAGCAGCCCGAGCACCTCACGCGGGCGCGGCGCCGGCGCCTTGTTGACCCGTGCCCGGTTCGCCTTGCCCGGGTTGATCTCGATTTCGATCAGCGCGGCCCGGGCGTCACGCACCACGTTGCCTCGGACGACGGCCCGGTCGGCGCCCGCCCGCACCAACGGCGCATCGCTGGCCACGCGATGGCTGCCGAGCGTCGCGAGGTAGCCGACGGCCTCGACCAGGTTGGTCTTGCCTTGCCCGTTCGGCCCGACCAGCGCCGTCACACCGGCGTCGAGCGGCAACTCGACCTGCTCGTAGGAGCGGAAGTCGGTGAGCGAGAGATGCGCGAGACGCACGGACGACGACCAGTTGCCGCGGCGGGTCAGCCGCGGTGTTCAGTGGCGCCGCCGATGACGCCGGAGCCTTCACCGGTCTGCGAGCCGGCCGCCGTCTCCGGCAAGATCGCGTGGCCGCCGAACTGGTTGCGCAGCGAGGCGACGACCTTCATCGTCGGCGAGTCGTCTTGGCGCGAGGCGAACCTGGCGAAAAGCGAGGCGGTGATGACCGGCATGGGCACCGCGTGGTCGATCGCGGCTTCGATGGTCCAACGGCCTTCGCCGGAGTCTTCCGCCCATCCGCGAACCTTGTCGAGCTTGGGGTCGGCCGACAACGCGGCGTCCATCAAGTCGAGCAGCCATGACCTGATGACGGTGCCTTCGCGCCAGCTCTTGATGATCGCCGGCACGTCGGTGGTGACGGCGGCCGCGGCGAGCAACTCGTATCCCTCGGCGTAGGCCTGCATCATGCCGTACTCGATGCCGTTGTGAACCATCTTGGCGAAGTGCCCGGCGCCCACGGCGCCCGCGTGCACGTAACCGAATTCGCCGGGCGGCTTCAACGCGTCGAACGCCGGTTTGACCATCGCGACATGTTCGGGATCGCCGCCGACCATGAGGGCGTAGCCGTTCTTCAGCCCCCAGACCCCGCCGGAGACGCCGGCGTCGACGAAGCCGATGCCTTTCGCGCCGAGCTTTTCGGCATGCACTTGATCGTCGGTGTATTTCGAGTTGCCGCCGTCGACGACGACGTCGCCCGGCTCGAGCAGCTCGCCAAGCCGTTCGATCGTCGCGCGCGTCGGCTCGCCGGCCGGCACCATCACCCACACCTTGCGCGGCGCGGTCAGCTTCGCGACCAGATCTTCGAGACTGGCCGAATCGCTGACGTCTTGGTTTCGGTCATATCCGACGACGGTGTGCCCGGCGTCGCGCAGCCGTGTGCGCATGTTGCCGCCCATACGGCCGAGCCCGATGATGCCGATCTCGAAGTTGCTCGCCATATGCACCCATCCCTCGTCGTTGTCCGCAGCTGAAAACCTACGCCCGACCGGGCATCGTGATCCCGGGGTGGAGAAGCTCAGCCGGACAGCCGCACCGGCATGAGCAGATAGCGATACTCGTCGCCGGACGCCGCGCCGTCCGATTCCTTCGAACCACGCAAGATCGCCGGCTTCGTCGGCAGGGTGAATTCCAGCAGGGTGGTCTCCGAGTCGACCGCGCCGAGGCCGTCGAGCAGGTAGCCGGGATTGAACGCGATCGAGAACTCGTCGGTGGCGCCGTCGCGGCTTTCGAAACGAGCGTCTAGCGACTCCGACGCCTGCGCGTCCTCGCCGGCACCGGCCTCGAGCAGCACTTGATCGGCGGTGAAGGTCAACCGAACCGGGGTGTTGCGCGGAGCGACGAGCGACACCCGCTTCACCGCCTCGACGAAGCTGGCTGTCTCGACGTGGGCGTTCGCCGCGGAATCGTCGGGCAACAGCGACCGGTATTTCACGTATTCACCGTCGAGCAGCCGTGTCGTGGTCCGTCGTTGCCCGCTCTGACCGTCGGCGCCCTTGCCTTCGAAGCCGATCAGGCCCTGTCCGGCCGCTCCGTCGCCAGTCGCCAACGCGACACTCACCTGGGCGCCTCCGGTCAGCGCCTTCGCGGTGTCGGCAAGCGTTCGGGCCGGCACCAGCGCGATCGCCGACATGCCCGGCCGCTCCGGCTGCCACCGAAGCTCTCGCACCGCGAGACGGTAGCGATCGGTCGCCGCCAGCGTGACCCGGTCGTCCTCGATCTCGAGCCGGACGCCGGTCAGCACCGGCAACGTGTCGTCGCGGCCGGCGGCCACGGCCACCTGCGCGACGGCGGTCGCGAAAACGTCGGCGCCGACGGTTCCGGCGATCGCCGGCATGTCCGGGAGGGTCGGATAGTCGTCGACCGGCAGGGTCGGCAAGGTGAAGCGTGCGCTGCCGCACGAGAGCACGACGCGTGCGCCGTCGACTGCGACCTCGACAGGCTGTGACGGAAGGCTCCGGCTGATCTCCGCGAGCAATCGACCGGAGACCAAGGCCTTGCCGGCCTCCGCGACGTCGACGCTGATCTGCGCGTTCGCCGAGACTTCGTAGTCGAAGCTCGACAGGGCAAGCCCGTCGGAGACCTCGAGCAGCAGACCCGCGAGCACCGGCACCGGCGGCCGCGGCGGAAGGCTGCGGGCCGCCCAGGCCACCGCCTCGGCGAAAACGTCTCGTTCGACTCGGAACTTCATGCTCCACCGCCCGCATAGTCGCTCGTGCCGGCGGGGTGAACCGAAAGGCTCAAGGCGGCGCGAGCCCGCACCGATGAAGGCCTTACGTCTTGTGTCATATCAGTTCCTTGTCTCAAAGGACGTCGTCATAGGCCCGGTGGATGCTGGGGATAACCAGCGTTCGCGCAGGTCAGACGGCGGGTGGTACGGCCGGCTAGCTGTGGACGAAGGTCGTGGCCGCCGGAGTGAGCTGGGGACTGCGCAGATCGTAGCGAGCGGTAGCCACACCTTGTCCCACGTTCGATCAGTGCTGCCCACCGATCCTGGCGGCTGGTCCACAACGTTGTCCCCAGGCTGTGCACAGTGACGACGAAGGACTAGTGCGTCGGTCACGGCAGTCACAGGGATCACGAGGGGCACAGGAGGGTCATTTCGTCTGTAGTTTGATGCGGTTTGTGAGTTCTGTCACCTGGTTGTAGATAGATCGACGCTCAGCCATCAACGACCTGATTTTCCGGTCGGCGTGCATGACCGTGGTGTGGTCGCGGCCGCCGAACAGTTGGCCGATCTTCGGCAGCGACAGGTCGGTCAGCTCACGGCACAGGTACATCGCCACCTGGCGGGCGGTGACCAGCACGCGGCTGCGAGACGAGCCGCACAGGTCTTCGAGCGTGATGCCGAAGTATGAGGCGGTGGCGCCCATGATCGTTGCCGCGGTGATCTCGGGGCCCTGGCTGTCGGGGATGAGGTCTTTCAAGACGACCTCGGCCAGCGAGAGATCGACGCCCTGGCGATTGAGGCTGGCAAACGCGGTGACCCGAATCAGGGCGCCCTCGAGCTCACGAATATTGCTCGCTATTTTGCTGGCGATGTATTCCATGACCTCGTTCGGAACGTTGAGCCGTTCCTGGGCGGCCTTCTTTCGAAGAATCGCGATACGCGTCTCGAGCTCGGGCGGTTGGACGTCCGTCAGCAAGCCCCACTCGAATCGGTTTCGCAGCCGATCTTCGAGAGTGACGAGCTGTTTCGGCGGCCGGTCGCTCGAGATGACGATTTGCTTGTTCGCGTTGTGCAGTGTGTTGAAGGTATGGAAGAACTCTTCCTGGGTCTGCTCTTTGTTCTCCAAGAACTGGATGTCGTCGACGAGCAGGACGTCGACCTCGCGG
>Ga0164242_10001563_pt1 | contig 27145 bp, 32 predicted proteins | sample OricomgcompostMG_FD_108783 | JGI IMG/M metagenome (GOLD analysis project Ga0164242, IMG submission 108783) | Miracle-Growth compost microbial communities from Emeryville, California, USA - Original compost - Miracle growth compost (MG) ...
CACAGCCCGCGGAAAGCAAAACCGGTGGCCGCAAGGCGTCCGGTATCGGGGCGTAGCGCAGCCTGGTAGCGCACTTGCATGGGGTGCAAGGGGTCGCGAGTTCGAATCCCGCCGTCCCGACCAGTAAAATCAAGGGCTTACGAGAGAAATCACGTAAGCCCTTGTCCTTTTCTGCCCCGTGTTTTTGATTTTGCCCCGTGTTTGCCCCGTGTCTGAGTCCTGCTGTGGGGTAGGATTAATTGTGGTCACGCAAACTCGACTTGGACATGCCCGGCGCGTCGATGCGGCTTGCCAATGACAATCTTCACATCCCGACCCAGGCGGGTCAGGCAGTCCAGCATCTTGGACTCGCTGATGCCTCGGAACTGACCGCGCAGCATGCCGGATAGCTTTGGCTGGGTGATACCCAGGATATCGGCGGCCCGCTGCTGGCTCCACTTCCGGGCCTTGATGATCTCCCCGATCTTGGCGGCAAGCTGGGCCTTGCGCTGCATGGCTTCGGCGTCGGGAGTACCCAGGTCGGCGTAGACGTTGCCGCTGCTCCGTTCGATGTCGATCATTTCTGCTGCTCCTTGGCGTGCTCTTGTGCCGCCTTCAATCGTTCCCGGATGAGGTCCATGTCGGGTTTCGGGGTTGCAATGCCGCGCGTGGACTTCTTTTGAAAGCAATGCACCACATAGACTGCATCACCGAACTTGACCGTATATACGGCCCGGTAGGCATTGCCCTGGTAGTCCTCGACCATCTCCACCACCCCGGCCGATCCAAAGCCTTGCATAGGCTTGGCGTCGGGGTGCTTCTTGCCATCCTGGGCCAGGTGCAAGGCGTAGCCAAACGTGTCCTGCACGTCGGCCGGCATGGCCTTCAAGTCCTTTTTGCTGGACCCGATCCAGTACAAGTTTTTCATCCATCCTCCAAGCCTAAATTATACCTATATGGGAATAATCAGGCAATGGGCGTCTGGGCGCCCTGATCCCGTTACAGGATCCCACTCTCGGCAAAGCTCAGGGTCTTCTCGCCCGCCACGATGATGTGATCAAGCAAGCGCACGTCGACCAGCGCCAGAGCGGATTTGAGATGCGCCGTCAGGTTCCGATCCGCTGCGCTCGCCTCCGGGCAGCCGCTGGGGTGGTTGTGAGACAGGATGATGGCGGCGGCATTAAGTCGCAGCGACTCTTTGACGATTTCTCGCGGGTACACCGAGGCCTGGGACAGCGTGCCGCGAAACATCCTCTGATCTTCAATTAGGCGGTATTGCGAGTCGACGAACAAGACCCAGCAAACCTCATGATCTAACCGCGCCATTCTGCACTGCAGGTACGTCTTAACCACTTTTGGGTTATCCAGCGGCAGGCCAGCATGATGCATTTGATCGCGCAATATTCCCTGCGCCGTTTCGATGATTTGCTCGTACGATGCCAGGTGATAGTCGCCCATGACGTCCCGCACCATTAATGCGCTGTAGCTGTTGTCGGGGATGTTTTCCGCCAGGGTCATTTGACGTTGGTTGTTCATTTTCTCTACTCCAGTAAGGGTTTTATGCGGTCAACTGCTGCTGGCCTTGAAGGTTTGGTGCCGGAGCTTTTGAATTTCGAAGTTGCGGGTAAGCTCGGCTTCAAGGTGCTGCTGCTGTCCTCGTTAGGTCCGTTTGCCGTACCGTGGCCAGGCAGCGCAGCGACAAGTGGAAAAGGGCCAGACGCGAGGCCGCAGCCTAGGGCGAAGCACTGGGACCGGGGGAGTGATGGGCGAAGCGCACCCTTTGCAGCGTGGGAGCGAAGCTGCAGGCTCGGTAATTGAGGCAGACGGAGCTAATGAGGGCGGCGCGTTTGGCAGCAGGTGCCTATGCCCGCAAATTCGGCCATGCGGCGAGCGCCTATAGCCCGGACCTCCGGGCTCGAAATGAGATTCCTGGGATTCCAGGAATCCCCACCCGGGGCTTCGGCCCGACCGCCCCAGGGCGGTGAAAGCCAGCGGGGAAGGCAGGCTGCACTGGACGGTACCCGACGGTCACCCCCTTCCCCGCTTGCTTCACCCCGGAGGGGTCGGCCCCGTCAAGGGGCCGGGGGAGATCATGGAAAAGAAGGCACCCGGTAAGGCGCCTTGGATCTGCCGTCCGGTTAATTAATGTATGCTCTTGTAACAGAGCGCATTATGCGGAGATAGTCGGCGCTCCCCTTCCATATGAGGACAAGGCAGATGAGCATCTTGTGGCGATTCTTATGGTGCATTGCCGCCATTGCGTGGGCAGGCAACAGTGTTGCCAATCCCGTTTCCGGGGCTTACCTTAATCAGGGTAAAAAATCCATCGAACTACTGCAAATCACAGCTAAAAACGATGACAGCTTGGACGGCACCCTGATGCAAACGAGGTTACAAGCGGATGGCTCTCTGTCGCAAGAAAGTACCCCGATTGCAGGAGCAATTGACGGGCACTCGATCACAATCGTGCTCAAAAACCCCCTCCGATCAACCAATTTCTCCGGAACTTTCGACACCAGCGCACTTGGGAAAGGGGTTATTACGCTTATCCTATCCAACGGCATTGCACGGTACACCGAAAGCAATATAGAGGGGTATCAATCCGCCTTGCGTCACTTGAAGGATCAAGGTGACGCCATCAAAAAACAGCGGCTTATTGATAGTGAAAATGAGACTGTGGCCGCACTAAACAAGCGGCTCACTGACTATGTGGCGAAGGTGCAAGATCCTCACAACGCCCGTCTCCTTTCGGAGTTTCACGCTACCCACGAAAAGACTTTGGCGAAAGCGCGACACGATTTGAAGACCGAGCAAACGCATCCGAGGAACAGCATGCGGGCTGGCCAAATTTCCATAGAAATCAATCAGGCACAAATAGGTCTTCAGACCTATGACGATCCATGGGAAAGCACGTCTAAAATGGGCCTTTCTCACTTACAAGAACTTGATGCGGCTATCGCACAAAGCCCTTGTGCCCACTCCGATGCTCATCTTTCAAATTGTGAGTTTGAGCCAGATGCTATTCGATCATATGAGGCCATTAAGCCTCTCGTAAAGCGCCATAGCGTTGATATTGCGTCTACTATCAAAGCGGATCATGCCGCCATGAAAGACATCGTAAAGCAGGCGTACGCATACTCAAGAGGACGCACCGTAGAGAAAGAAACCCCAAAACAGGGCACACGCGAAAAGATTGCCAAGGCGAAGCGCGAGGCGTTAAAGGCAGCTATGCGCAGCGCGGCGCTTGGAGCGGACGACAATAACTATGCCGCGAAGGTCAGAGCCTGCATACGACCGCGCGTTGCCTACCCGGTTCCGCCTCGCAGCGGCCCGAACCCGACCGTGATATACAGGGCCAATCTCAGTCCGCGAGGCCTGGTTGAAAGCGTGGAAGTCAAGCGCTCTTCCGGTATACCCGGGTTCGACCAGTCCGTGGTGAAAGGCGTTAAGAGTTGTTCGCCCTTCCCCTTGCCGCCATCTGGTAGGTACCCGTCTTATATCGACGGCAACTACCTAATGTACGACGATTGACATGGAAAATAGAAATCAGGGCTGAGCTTTGTCCAACCGGTAGAGATAGTTAATGAAACTTGTCGCGTGATCGAGCACCAGCAAAGCGTCATTGGGCGTGACGTTCGAAGTGATTCCGCCATGCCCAACATTGGAAGTGCGGTTTCTCCATATGTAGAAGCTATCCATGGCATTCAAAAAATTGAGATCGCCCATCGACCCGTCGCGCAATTTCATCTGTTTTATCGCGTCGCCCAGTGTGGCTGGTTCACGTTCGCTGCTTTTTTTGTGAAACCAATGCTTGACGAATGCCTCTAGCGCTTTCATCGCAGAAGATGCCGCCGTTGATGGTGACACGCTAGTAGGACTCACAAGATATCGCTGCGCGTCGGATAAAAGCTGCCTAATCTCAGGGTAATTATTCAGCGCTTCTGTTGTCTCGGCGACGTGTGACACAACCCCATCATATTCGACTTCTACCTTGAACAGTCCTTCATCGCTCTTTTTTACGCGATATCCAATGCGGTGCACTTCAAACAATTTATTAATCGTTTTACACGCTAACAGAGAATGGTTAGTCATCTCCTCAATCATAGACAGCACTTCATGCCATTTCGCTCTGCAAAGTAAATCTATTAGCAATTCATGACGGTACATCTCATATACATCGTCACTTGTATAACAAGTAAGATCCGGTTGCTTGTTAATGCTCACGCACAAATCCCGGTACCACCTATACTCATGCAGAAATCCATCATCCTCATTTTTCTCTTCAATGGAAGCCGTAATTAAGCGGTACAGTTCCACGCGGAATTCGCTTGGAAGGTATTCATACTTGACTTCACCCGTTGTCACGTCCAGACCGTAACGACGCGAAAAATTGGTATTCAAAAATGTCTCCAGTAACATTGGCTGAACGTGTATTTATACCGCTATTTTTTATCAATTGAAGTTTACAAACTAGCTTAGTAGCCGAGGACTATGGCCGGGCCAAAAAGCCCATGCTGTGGCTCATCCGCCGATCCGCGCCCATGACCTCGTCGATATCGCCCAGGACAATACCGGGCCGGTTTCCGATCGCAGCCGCGCCCAGCGCCTGCTCGAGGATCTTGCGGATAGAGCGCGGCGGTAGGTGCGTGAGACGATTTGCAACGCGCGGGTCTAGCTCGTCGTCAAATGCCCTGCCCCAGTGCCGGCCTTGAAGCATGCCTTTGTATATGCGCCGGGCGATGATCGCTACCTGATCCGGCGTTGGCTCCGGGATTTCGAAAACCGAAAACCGTGACAAAATTGGCTGTGAGATCCGGTCAATGTCGTTGGCCGTGGCCACCCAAAGAACATGACTCGCATCGAATTCGAGATCGGGCACAGAGAGATCAGAGAAGTGCGCGGCCGACGACGGCTCAAGAAGTTGATACAGAGCCGACAACGGGTCATGCCTGGCAGCCCGCGTCTTGTCGATTTCGTCGAGCAGAAAGATGGGATTTGCGTATTTCGATGACGCGATATGCTCGAAGACCGCACCAGGCTTAGTGTTGCCCCAATATCTCTCCGAGCCGCCCAGCGGCGATGCGGTCTGCGCGCTACCCATATCGATCGCCTTAAATGCGATGCCCAGGCGCTCGGCGAACCAGCGCAGCCCTTCGGTTTTGCCCACACCAGGTGGGCCGACTAGCAGGGTTGGCGGTAGCTCGATTCGGCCGTCCCCACGCGCTGATAGCGCGAAGTGTCGATGCACGAAGCGGATGAATGGATCGAGGTTTGGAAATGCTGCCTCAAATTCGTCAATAAGATCTCGCCAATCGTCCGGCAATCTTGACAGCCAGCGGGATGGCCCACCGTTTTTTGTTAACTGACTGCGGATGCGGACAAACCGCGCGGCCTCTTCTTTATCTGTAGTATTGAGCGCCGCAGCCAGGAATGCTGCGTATTTCTCGGATTCGAACACCTGCACTGTCGCCGCGCGCCTCATTGCCGCCGTTTCTTTCGCCATTTGATCAGTCTGCGCGTCCAAGTCTGCTAACACAGCGTCGGCATCGCTATTGCATCGATCGATCATGCCGTGGAGCCCCGACCCGTGCTCAGCACCGAGCGCAAGCGACTGAAAGATAGCCTGTAATTCACTGTCGTTATATGCTTCGACCGGCTTTTCTTTCGCTGTGATGATGAGTCCGTAGACGCTCTCAATTTCATCTTTGATTCGCGCCCAATCCCAAGAATCGATCTCTTCATCAGCACAGCCGCGATCTATTAGCGACTTCATCCCTTCCAAGATGCCCCTTGCTCGGTCGACACTGAGCGGGCGCGGCACGTCGAGCAACGCTGTGACGATGTTGCGCGGCGTTGGGTGTAGCGCGACCTGGCGTAGTTCCTCGGGTAATTTGTCGGACCTGCGCCCGCACGGGTTTGACCGTATCTCTTCGCTCGTTGTAGTAAGCATGGCGTCACTCCTTTGTCGCACCGATCAAAGCTAGTCCGTAGCGCATTGCTTGGACCGCAGCGTATGCGACGGCTGCGCTCAACGCAGCCCAGACGCCGAACAGTGCGAATTGCATTCCCAGGCTGTGCTGCTCGGCGCTGTATGCAAGATAAAGATCGAGCACGCGCATCAGTATGTACAGCATTGACATAGAGCCCGCAGCCAGAACGGCCACGCCGGCTAGCCAGCGCAGGGCCGGGTTTTTGATAGACGGTATACGCATTACGTACCCCTTTTTCAATGTGTAAAAACAGTTGCGATTTGATCGCTGACATGTATAATTTTACACCATATATTATATGGTGTTAAAGAAAATGAAGCCGATCCGATCAACACTGAAGTTTTTGTTTTTGCCGTACATCAGGCTGTGGAGCGACGGCAAGCAAAGCATCATCAGGCTTTGCAATATTCGCGGCGCGGTTAAGAAGAACGCGAAAGAAAACGCCGCCGGGCCTGGCTCTGCAGAGGTTTTGCAGCAAGCGACGGGGCCAGGGGACGCGTTCCGCCGGCTCTACGAGCACAACCGCTGGACGCCTGAGCGCCTGGCCGCGCAGCGTCGGGAAGTACGGCGTGCAAAATGGATCTCACTGGCATTGTTCTGGGTTGCGGGGTGTGCCATGGTTGGCGCAGCGATGTTCCTGCATTCGCGGTATGCGCTGCTGTTTGGCATTGGCTTCCCGGGGCTCTTCGCATTCTTCATGTGCGCACAGACGTTGCGCTACGCGCTTTTCCAGGCGCAAATCGATACGAAAAGTCTTATCAGTTTCAAACAATTTTTCAGCCGCGCGGACTTCTTCACGCGTGTGTTTTCTTAACCGGGAGTCGATATGAGTAATGAACTGTGGGTGCCAGAAGGTCTGTCTGACGGGACGGCCGAGCGCTGGTCAAAAGCCGTTGGCGAAGCTGGCCGGCGTTGGTTCAAAGGCGTCGGCGGGCCGCTGATGACGCGGGTTACGTCAGAAACCAGGTTTTTTCAAGCTGCGCGGTTGATCGAGTCATCGGCCGTTCTAGGGTTCGCGTCGGCGCGTTGGAACGAAGTGCAGCGCTGGCCGCACGACAAAGACGCGGGGCATCCCTGGGTCTACTTGCGACGCGCGCTCAGCGGCGAAGAAGCGGCGTCGTACGACGATTTCACCGATCGCGTGGCGGCGGAAGCAAAGCTAATTGATTTATATGACGGCGCTGGGCTTGCGGAAGAAAGCGAGGTCGAGCAGGTAGATCGCGGTTACTTGTTGTTCGGCGACACTCGAGAGCGCCTGCAGTACTATGCCGAGACGGCGCCCACAGCATTTGCGTTGGGCGCGGCATTGGGATGGATCGCGTTGGGCGACTGGCACCATGAAATATATGGCGAATCGGGCCGGTCTGAGGTTCGAATCGTTAAGTAGACCGGACGGATGATGACTGAGAAACGGTACAAGCGCGGGACCGAAGATGTGCCCCTAGAAGACTGGCTTGCATTACGCCAGTCCCTAGGTGTGTCTCAAGTCGTTGCGGCGGAGATGATACATGCCCGCTCCCGTGCCAGCGTGGAACAGTACGAGTACGGCAAGACACGGGTGCCGCGCCTGGCGTACGAATACCTGCGCACCACAGCGCTGCCGTCGGTTGCGCTGCAGTGGGCCGCTGACGGCGGTATCGACCTGGCGCTGGCCGGCGGGCATCAAGATCTGCCGGCAGGGGCGGCTGGGGCTTACCCCAGGGGGTTAATTGCGGGCATCAGACTAGAACGCGGGGAGCGGGCGTTGCCTGGGATGCGCGAAGAGATCCAGGCTGAGGCTCAAGGGCTGGACGACAAAGAAGTCGGCATAGAGACGCTGGTACAAAGCCTGACCGCCTCGAGCCCGTTTGCCCGGGGGGTTGCCCTTGGGCGGCTGCTTGCAAACGCGCATGCCACGAAAAAAGGCCCAAAATAGCAATGCTGATTATGTTTGTAATCAGGAATATGATTTTTTTTGAGCGTGTCTTCTGGGAAGCGGTAGCTTAAAATGCTTGACACGTCGCACTTGGATTTTTTACAATTCAATTGTTGTCCGCCACCGCGCAGGTGGCTTAGAAGTTGAAGGTCGAGGCTTGGACATAGTCTGCACGCCTCAGTCCGCCACCGCGTAGGTGGCAAAAAAGGTCGGGAAACCGGCCTTTTTTATTTGCTCCGCCCCGGCGAGATTCTTGGAGTTACGAGTATTGAATCTCTAACCCGCACCGGCCACCGATTTCTTCAGGCGGTACATACAGCAGCACTTCTTGCTCGCGTCGGTCATCCGAGTAATACATGATGTCGTCCCGATTAACCTGAGCGCTCGCAAGTACATGCGTTGCATTCTCAGCGCCGCGACGAGAAAACCAGATCGCAGTGTCGCGGCTAAGCGTCCAAGACAGGCCGAGATCCCGGTCGTTGAGCGTTTCACCCGGCGCAAGACAGATGCCACGGTAAACACTGACATGCTCCGGAATATATGCGGGGATAGGAAATTGAAGCCGCCAAAACAGTTCGTGGTCGCTAATTAACAAGTCGTCGCACGCGTTGAGCAATGCGCCCCACGCCGTCTCCCAGACCAATGACAGCATCGTCCGCCTCGCCGTCCCGGGCACTGCGTCGCAATCACAATAGATCGCAGCAACGTACCCGCGCTGCGGCTTGTCGCATGACACCGATAGCGACAGTGCAGCTTGCGAATCCCCGGCGCACGCGGCCTCGAGGTACTCTGTACCGTACGACGATACGTGTGGAAGCAATGCTTGCATCAAGCCGTGATCGGCTTCGCCGGTATGCTCCTCAACGCCAAGCGGTATATCGAATCGTTCAGAAAGCCGCTGTGCGGCCTGCGCAGCATGGCGCTCGTGTCGGTAGATCTGAGCGCCCGCCGAACCGCCAAGGGCTTTACCTGCAGCCCCGGCGCGGCTGTTGACGATGTATTTGGCCGGATTGATGCCGTCGGGCTGATGATAGATGCGATAAGCCATTATTGATCCCCCGGTGACCCACCGGGGTCTCCGAAATCCGGGTAAAACGGGTTCGGTACGCCTGCTTTGATGCAAAAAAGCTCGAACAAACCAGCAGGCATTTTGTATCGGCCAGCTTCCCATGCTCGCCATGATTCGGCCTTAGCGTGGACAAGCGCAGCGGCCTGCGCTTGAGTCATCCCCGCTTGGTCGCGGGCTTCGATGATCTCCTGGGGAGAGGGTATGGGGTCGCCGACGGTTAACATGCCAGCGCTCGCAGTTCGGCTATCTCATTCATATGCGCCATATTGTTAGCTTTGATAAGTGCGTTTTGGCGATTGCCGCAGGCAATCCAATCGTCAAGGTCTCCGTCAATCTTGTAATTTTCCGGGGCCCGCTGCGTGACGATTTCTTTCTCGCCCCGATCGTCTGAGTAATAGACGACATCAGATCGCCTGATCGTTGCCGCGATGACATAAGAGTTGTCGCGAACAAACGGCGCCCCATGTTTAACAGCAAACCAACAGGCGACGTCGCGATCGAATGTCCAAGAATACCCTCTGGCCGCCCGCGCGATGTCTGGCGTCCTTTGCACGCCACGATAAATGGTAAAAACATCGCCGAGTTCTGCGGGTAGGTCAGATGCTCTACCGGTATGCTTAAACATACGCGACATCTTCGCTCGAGACCCCGCTTTATTTATGATGTACTGGTGATTGCCATTTCGCCAGGCCTCGCCCAGAAACGCCGCGTACGCGGGCTCAGCGATTTTGGCTTCATAAAGCAGAACCGTCATGATCGCGCAAGCGTCATCGTGAAACTCAGACACGAACGCGGGATTGTAATTGCCGCACGCACCGTTAAGCGCAGAGAACAGTGACGGTACGGCGCCGACATCTCCCGCGAGCACTTTAGCAATACAGTCGCTGAAATAAGCATCTCGACGGATAAATGACATTGCCCGCGCCCGCGCTCGTTCTACTAATTCGTCTTTTTTCATGGTCGGTCCTCGGTTTTTTCGTTGAATTGACTCAAGTTCGTCGTTTGAGTCTATATGCTTATTATATAGTGTGATTCACACTATTTATAGAGAGTTTTCACATGTTTCGTCGAATTCCAACAGATATTTTGAAACCGCATGTAACTGTATATCCATACACCATCTAAATTATGGTGTATGGATAAGAAAAACGCATCTCGATTGACACCTGGTATCGATCTTTCGAGTAGCCGCGCCAGGCGGGGTCAAGCGGTTTCGGCGGATCGTGGAATAAATCTCGCCTCGGCCGTAGGCCGTGGACGAGGTTTTATGCCGCGAAAGCCGACTAAACCGCTTGATGCCGCACCAGCATAAATACACTGCCGGGCACCGCCCGGCCGGGGTGGGTTTTGACCACGGCCGGACGGACGCCCCACGGCGAGTGCCGCCGGAGGCAACAATTTAAGAAGCGGGTAGCCCCATCTAAAATAGAAACGGCCCCGAGGGGCCGTCGTTTGGCACTCTAAAGAGCGTTGCGTTTAGAGATGCGCAAGAGGAGTAAGAAGCCCCGTCGCCATAAAGATGAACAGCAGCGCGATCGTGCCAGTCGTGCTAGCCAGCGCAGCGCCGCCCACCGCGACGATTTCGTTGCGGTAGCGATTGCCGAGATAGACAAGCAACGTGTATGGCAGCACGAAAGTGATCAGCACGCCAAGCGGCGCGGTGACGTAGAGATTCGTGCTCATCTTGATGAAGCCGGCAAATAGACCGAGATCGATCAGACCCGCGCCGATAATGAAGAGTGCCATGATGCTTTCCTTTATTTTTTAACCGTTTGCCGATATAGGCCGCGACTTTCAGGCCGGAACGCTCGGAAGCTTTGTAAATCGCGGGTTTCAGCGATTTATGAATACCGGGCGTGCAGAACTGAAGGTGTGGCAAAGTCGGTGTCTTGACGGGCAAAAAGAAAGAAATCGTGGCTCTCTTTGCCTACGTATCTGCAGCATATCGATCTGGTGCAGGCAATGTCAATAGACAACAAACTCAAGCCCATGGCCAAAGCCATTTCGCGAATAAATCAGGACGATGCCCCATGTCTCTCGGCGTGATGCAATCGCGCTCGCGTAGCACAGTTCGATGGGTCGCATGCACAAGCGCCAAGGTCGCGCTGCTCGCTGCAAGAATCATGCAGCAGGCAGTCAGATGGATGCCGCTCAGGCCCATATTTGCGGTAATGCTCCCTGCGAAAATCGATACAACAAATATCACCAACCAGGCCAACTGCGCCTGCGTTGCTTCTAACGCACGGTGCTCTATCTCAGCATCGCTGCACTGCATCGCTTGCGCGACATACTCAAAGCGCGCGCGGGTGTCGCGGATCGCCAGTGCTTGCCGCTTTACTGCCTCAGGCAGCGCGGGCCTCGGCCCGGCGCGCAGCGCTTTGGTAACATGCCGGATCTGCGCGTACATGCCGCGCAGATTGTCGTGCGTTCGGTGAGCTTGCTCATAGACGTTGCGGTACGGCGCGATCGGGCTAACGGCGCGACGGATCTCTTTGCGTGTTGCGGTTTTCATGACGATTCCTTTTGGGTACGGTTAACGGGCGGTCACGATGCGATTGGTGCCGACGTTCTGCGTCTGTGCTGCAAGCGCTTCAACTTGCTTGCGCAGGGTCGCATTCGTGTTCGTCGCGAGCACTTGGCCAAGCAATACCGCGATTTCTTTCTCTGTGCGCAGGCGCTCGAACTGAACGCGCAGGCCATAGGCCGTCATCATCAGCATTTGCTTTTGCAGCGGTGTGCCCTCGGCTGCGGCCATTTCTTTGATCCAGTCCGGGTTTCCGACGCGGCGCTCAACCTCGATGTTCATCAGTTCTTCTTGCGACACTCCGGCGGACATGCTGCTGTTCGGGTGATTCGCAAAGTACGTATTGAGATACGTGGCGGTCGCCGGGTCTTGCGACATGACTTGCAGCGCATCGGCGGTCTGCGGGTCAACCGTGGTCCACCGGTCATATTCTTGCGCTGGCCTGGCCGCAAGCGACATGAGCGCTTCGTAGTGCGTCCAGACGCCCAGGTACGCGCGATACTGCGGCGTGGCGGCTGCTGCGCTGTTGGGCGTAGCAGGTGGCGTCGGATCGTCAAGCATTGAGAGATACGTATTGCGCGCATCGCGAGCTTGCCCGGAAAGCGGTACAGAGTACATGGGTGACGGGTTGCCGGGTTGCTGCGGCCCATCAAAAAGTGTTGCGGCGTCGATGTCGGCGTTGACGTACGGGTTGGCGTCGACCGGTGTGATGCCGGCGGCGCGGCACTGTTGTGCTCGCACAGTGCTCGTCCCGGCGAAAGCTTGGCAAGCCCCGACGCCCAGATTTGCCTGCTGCACGGCCGGACTTGCGGGTGGCGCGGTAGGCGTGGACGTTTGCCCGGCGGCATCGAGGGCGTGCTTGAGCGCGGGCGGCAAGCGGCTCGCATCATAGTCGCGTTTGTCGTTGCCTACGGCAGGTTTGCTGCTGGCCGTGGACGTGACGCCGCACTGCATCGAACCGACGCTGCGGTACGCATCGATGGCGGTCTGTTCCTGGGTCTGCGCTTTCGACACGGCCGCCCGGTCATTGCCCTGCTGCTGTGCAATGGCTGAGGCATTCTTCGTGATCATGTTCGTCGCCGAACCGATTGCATTCTGAATGGTGGAAACCACCGTATCCGTGGACTCGGTGATCTTGCTGGTGATCGCGCTGCGGGTCTGATCTGCTTCTTGTCTCGTAACGACTTTACATGAGTCGCACGAGGCAAAAGCGGATTGAGAAAGCATGACAAAACCCAGTGCTATGGCCAGTTTTGTGATGTTGTTGGTATTCATGATGGAAACCCTCGGTGGAGATTATTGATTAACAATAGGTTGGTTGAGTGACTTGCTCAACTGACCCCAGGCTTTGTCAATCTGCTGTGACGTCATCTGCTGGGTCATGCCATTAAGGTTGTATTGCCCGCCGTTGACCGGCGCGGGCAATGCGCCGTTGAGCGCCTTGTTGACAGCTTGCTGGGCCTGGGTCGTCACCTGGGATGTAGCCTGCCCTACGGCCTGGCTTGCCTGCCGCTGGGCATACTGAACAGCCTGTTGCTTGGCGGCATCCGCGATGCCTTGAGCGGTGACTTGGCAGCCTGAGTTGGGGTTGGTCAGCATGCTCGTAAGCTGGCTGACGAGGCCACTCAGGTCGCCGCCACTGCTGACGATATTGCCCATGGCATTGCTCGCATCGAACATGCAACGCTGGTTCGCGGCGCGCTGCTCTTGGGCTTGCGCATAACCATCGTTCACAGTGCCGGCCGTGGCCTGGCGCACAGTGCTGATATCTGCGTACGCCGCTTTCACGGCCGCTTGGCGGCCCGCTTGCGTAGCCTGCGCCGTATCGCAACTGGGGTTGCTGGTGACGGCGTTCGCGGCTTGTGCGATGCCAAGAAAAGCCAACAAGACGGCGGTTTTTGCGAGTTTAAGAGAGCGATGTGTCATGATAAAAATCCTTTTAAGAGGTTGAATCGGTAGTTAGAGCAGGCCTTTTTTTGCTGCTTTTGAAATTGCAGTGACAGAAAGCCCGCCGGGCGCACCGGGGCTTTTCTCTCCGCTCATCTGCGTGCTAGGGGCGCCGTTGCGTATTGCGTCGCCCGTATGTTTGCCGATGAATGTATTGTTGTGCTTGCTTTCGCTGCCGCCACCGGTCCAATTCAAGAGCGCTGCGGGAATCGTCGACATGAGATTGCCGGTCACTTGCACGAGGCCGCCGATGTAGATCGCGGCAAGCAGCACTAGGCCGATGATCGACAGCAAACCCGTCACGCTGTTGCCTTGAATGTTGGCGATCCAGGTCGAGTACGCTTGCAAGAAATAAGTGCCGAGCTTGATCTGCAGGATCATCGCGACAAAAAACGCGACAACGATCAGCGCCGGCCGCAGCAACACGCTGAGACACGCTAGGATGAACTTGCTTGATGCGCCCTGCATCAGTCCCTCTTGTCGTATATCGATAAACATCAACGCACTAATCTGTGCATAGATCAGCGCTTCGACGATCTGTACAAGCCATTCGAGCACCGCTGCGAGAAACAGCAGAAACATCAAGCCGGGTATGTAGATCGAGAGAAATAATCCGAGCGCGATCAACCCCCAGGCGACGGGTTCAGCCATCGCTCCCAATTTGCTGTCCATCATTTTCTTTACGACGGCGCCGCCAGGGATAACGTAAGCCAACGGCGTGTGCATGATGAAATCGGCGCCAAGAAGCGTTTCGCCGATCGTCATCATGTAGTCGCCCAAGTTTTTCATAGCGACAATCGGGTTAACGTCCGAACCGCCGCCGGAGCCGGAGAACGTGTTGTTGACAATGGCGGATGCGATGTTTTGGCCCAGGCTCACATTGCCCGTTGGTGTTGCGAAAAAGCTGTCAAACCAGCCGCCGGTTTGATTTTCCTGCTCGCCGTTTTGATTTGCGACATTAGCTAGGCCCCAAAACTGCTCGGCGTCGGCGACGAATTTGTCGCTGCTATTAAGATAGAGTGGGTTGCTCGAAAAGGTGAATGAGCGCATCGCGTCGTTGACTGCCGCGCTCTGTGCAAAAAACGTGCCGCTGCTCAGGCCCAGGTTCAACCAGCCCCCCCTTTTCACTGCCGCGACGTACTGCGAGTTCGTTGCATCGGCTTTACTGGAGCCATCTTTGATGCCAGCCGATAGCTGCGCGTTGACCTGTGTCTCGATCGCTTTAAGCTGCGTGATCGACGTGCCAACGATGTTCTTCAGGTCATCTGATGCTGCGGCGCTGTCTGCTGTGTTGTAAGTCGCTGTCGTGTATTGCGCGTACATGCCGTCGGCGAGCGCCGTCACTTGCTGTACGACACTACTCATTGCTGTACGTGCGGCAGCATGCACAGAGTCAGCGACGCCAGAATAGTCAACTGAGTCGACGGTAAAGCCGAGACTCGTTGACGTGCCGGGGCTCTTGCCGCTGCGCGTTTGCAACTGCACGTACCCGCAAGTCCCAAAAGAGTAAGTAACGACGTCGTTTTGCGAGGATTCTGCTGCCGGTGGGATCTCCCTGTAAGACAGCCCCGCGCTTAGTTGCTGCGCGGCGTAGTTCGACGCATCGCGACAGATTTCGAGCGCGAACGTGTTTTTAATAAGATCATGCAAGTCGTTCGTGATGTTCGGGTCTGTCTTGCTTTGCATCACCGGCACTAACGGCATGCCGTCGCTCACGTGATCCCAAGCCGCGTTCGACATGATGTTTGCTAAGCCGATGCCCAAAATCGCGAACATGAGCACGAGTGACTGTAGCAGCGAGAATCCGCCGAACACCGGCAGGCCGCCGATGCTGCCGATTCCGGCGCGGATCGGGGCCCAGACCCCTGATATTTGTTTGCCGAGGACCGTTCCATCGGAGGCACTTACTGATACCTGCGTGATCACGATCCAGATAATCGCCCCAGTGATAAGTCCATAGATGCAAGCGTTCATTGCGAAGATGATGTTCCCCAAGAGCGTCGTCGGGGTGCCTGGAACAAGCGGCGCAGTCCAGGTTGAAACCTTGTCTGCTCCGGCGAGGCCGGACAAAATTTGCTTAGACAGGTCGTTGTCGCCGGCCGCCGCGCCGATGTTCTCCGCTGTGTAGTTGCTCATGTCGGGCGTTGTTTGAGCCTGCGCCGTGAAATTAACGGCGAGCATTGACAAAATGATCAGCGCGAAAAAGCACGCTCGCACAATATGCGGCAAACGGGTTGCTTTCTCTTGCGAGCCCGAGCCTCCATCGTGGTTGATGGAAATTGAATTTGGTTGTTTGATAAGCGCGTTCATTGCATCACCTGCATTAATATTGCGTTTAAATCACTTTCAATTTGATACATTAAAGGTAAAGAAAAAGCGCTCAAGTTGATTTGCCGTCACTTCCCTTGCCTTTCTTGAGCAGAAGATCCAGGGGATTGAATTCCAGCATCGGGTCCTGGCCGTCGACGCGGCCATCGATCACTGCTTTTAATTGCTCACGAGCGCTTGTGCGTGCCGCATCATTCACATCGAACAATGAAGTTGATGCGGGTTGTTCGAGCGTGATTTCGGTGGCCTTGCCTGCCGCCGCCGTTGTCGCGGGCTCGCCGGACTTCTTCCCGTCGCTCAACATCTCGATAAGCCGGTCTTGCTCTGCCAAGATCTGCTCGATGGTTTCCGACGCCGCGAGCGTGACGGTCGCGATATCGTTAGAGTCGCTGCCGATTGACGTGGCGTCGTTAATGCACGCGGTCAATTCCCATCGAATTAACGGACACTCACAATCACCGGGTTCAGGGACCTTCTTGAGCTTCCGGGTGGGGTCGTATGGCTTGCCAAACTCTTCTTCAACAGAATCACGCCGTGCGTTCACGAAAATCGAGTTGAGCTGGTAAGTCGATATATACGTAGATACGCGCTCAAGCCATTTTCGATTACCAGACGCGGGGACTTGGCAGTAGAGCCACTCGCCGCGCATTGTGACTGCGAAATGAAACGGCTTGAGATCGTTCAGGATCTTGCTTTCGGTATCGGTAGTCATCATTTATCTCCCTGTCCATGGCCGCGTTTGACGGCCTGGCGTTGTTGGTGGGACTGCTCGGCCCGGCGCAGTTGCGCGTTGCGGGCTTCGATCTTGTCGCGCCTCAATGTGCGCACCTGCAAAGTCAAATCACGCGCGGCTTGATCTGCATTGCGCTCGGCGGCACGGCTGGCGCTGCCGATGCGACGCATCAATTTCTGCATAAAGATCTCGGCTTCTTCCTTCGCCGAGTTCGGTGCCATCGCGGAGTGACGTTGGCGAACAAAAGCGGGCAACTGCTTCTGTGCACGTTCGCGCTGAATCCGGCGATTCGAGCCCGTCCATGGCGTGTCGCGCCCAGGATTTTTATGGAAGCCCATCTCATTCTCGATGCGCCTGGCGGCTGCGCGGTTGCACCACATATCGAGTGGCCTGTCTGGCACCAGGGAGCCGTCCGGGCGGACGCGGTTATACGCGAGGTGAATGTGCAGGGGGTGGCGCCGGCCGTGTCCGTCGGTGTGGACGTAAGCGGCATACTGAGCGTCTTTAAAGCCGCGTTCTTCGGCATAAATATCAATCATGCGCTGCAATTCGTCACGGGTCGGCGCGCGATCGGTCGGCTCTAGCGAAAACACGACATGCCGCGTCGGGTCAGTCACGCCCGGGCGCAAGGAGGCTACAGCCGTCATCTCATCAATGATGCCCTGGGTATTGAGCGCCGCGCAGTTAGTGAAAGTTGGCTCTATCTGCGCGTCCGCGCCGTACTTGTCGATCTGACTCATATAGCGCAAGCGCTGTGCGATCGCACCCCGCGAAGCGGCGCGGCGCATACCGGCCCGCCCGCTTCGAGACAGGGATTTGCTGGGACGGGCGCCGCCAACGCCTTTGATTATCATTTCACACCACCCCCAGGTTTGGCCCGGGCACGGGCAATTGCGGCTTGAGAAATTTCCCGCGCCTGCTGCTCACGTCGGCGATGATCACGTTCGGCCGGCGTCTCTGGCTTGAGCATGGCTTTGAGTTTCGCCAGCCGCTCATTGTTCGCCGCGATCTCTTCGGGAGTGCGCGGGCGGTTCGGGTCGGGGTCGGGTTTTGGTAGTTCGCCCGGAGCCCAGGATAAGCGGGGCGGGAGGCCTTTGGGCTCCCCTGGCATGTGGTGCGGCATCGTAGTACTCCTTGTGGGCCGGCTCTCGCCGGCCCGGGTTGATAAAAGTAAAGAGTTGTTACTGCTGACCCTGGCGTTCGCGGGCTTGTGCTTGGCGCTGAACGTCCTGCCGCTGAGCGGCCTGGCGTCGGTCGTACTCATGTTGGTCGCCGCGCGATGCAGCGGTTGCGGCCGTAGGCCTGGACGACGCTTTTTCTGCAGCCTTGGTAAGCGCGGCCGTCGCAGCTTTTGCCCGATTCGCGGCGGTCTGGTTGATCAGACGTTGTTCTGCCTCCGGCAAAGACGACAAGATCCGAGCCGCCCCGGTCCTGTGCTCGCCAGGCGCGGGCGCCTGAGCCCGGCCGGTAAAAGCGATGCGGGGCACGCGCTGCGTGGATTCAACGGTTTTGACCTCGCCGCCGCCAGGCTTGAGACCCGATTTTCGAGCTTCATCGGCCGCGCGTAGGCGGGTCTCTTCTTCTTTCCAAGCCGCATCTTGCGCGGGGGTGTGCGGGGCTTCGGTGACATCGCGGCGGGGCTTTGTCCAGTCGCTCCACTTACCCTGCTCATAGTCATATGAGCAGGAGCAAATGAGCTTGCCGTTTTGGTGAATTTCGAGATGATCGATATCATCACCCAGACGAGCAAGCTGCCGAAAAGCCTCGACCTTTGCTTCCTGTAACCGCGTCGCCTCGAGCGGAAAGTCTTGCGTGCCGCCCACGCCGCTGGTCTTAGAAAACTTGATTTTGAATGGCGGCACTTCACTCTCAGGCTGCTCGTTCGCTGGCGCCGGCTTGGCGGCAGACGCCGACTCAGATCCGGCCCCGGACTTCTTCGCGGCCATGGGGTCCGGCGGGTTCATGGGCCGAGGAACAGCGATGCGAGGGCGTGCCTGGTCGCCGCCGACAGGTACTTGGGTTTTGGAATCAGTTGCCATGGTAAAAATCCTAAAGGTTGGAGGCGACGACAGCCGTAAGGGGAAAACTAAATGCGGACAACGCGAGATCCTTGGTTGGTCAGGGCGCGGGCGAACGTACCCACGTTCCAGCAGAATTCTTCGATCACATCGCGTACGAAGGGAGCCAGGGGCTCGGATTCTTCAGGATGGTCGGCCATTTCCAGGATGCCGAGCGTGTAGCCGCCGAGCACGGTTTTGCAGCGCGAGACTTCGTCGCGATCATCTTGATCGAGGTCAACGGAATCGAGACTGTTTAGCTTCTCGTTTGCGATTGACATTACATCCCAGAGATGCGCCAAAATCGTGCTCAAGTCGCGTTCTGTTAGCGGCAGGTAATTACGCATTTGCGGCCTCCTGGTAAGGATTTTTGGCAACGATCTCGGCGCGGAGCGTGCGGACCTCAACTTCGATTAGCTCAACTAGAGCGGCCAGAGCGGGCAGGTTTACGCCGTCTGCGATGTCGGCTCGCGAACTATTTAAGTGATGGCAAAGCTGATTCAAATTGCTCTGCAAGGGCTGCAGTTTCTGATAAGCGTCTGAGGCAGACACATCGAGGCCGCCATACACTTTTCGCGGGATGCGCTCAGAAAAAACGATCAGGCGGATTGCTTCGGACATGCTCAAACCCGACTCGTCGACACGCGACATGAACTCACGATGTTCCCGCTCGGTGACTTTCACCCGGATCGATTTGCACAGCGGAGCTTCCAGCTTGATGCGCCCGCCTTTGCCTTTTTCGCGCCAGGCGATTTGACCGTGGCAACCTGCACCTTCGACAAAATAATATGAGCAGAACGGCAGCATCGCTTCGGTCAGATGCTTCCCGAAGTTAGTCCACCACAGCGGAGATTTTTCGGCTTCGGCGGTGACGGAGAGGCACACCCGGCTGCCGTCACCGGCGTCGGGTTTAACCACCTCAATCTTGATGGCTTTATGCATGACGCGGGCCAGGGTAACGGTCGATTCCACGACGTATCCCGGAGGCGCCTTCTGGCGTTTTCGAGCAGACATAACGAGCCTCTCAAATCAAATCAAGACTGCTGGCCAGCATCAAGAGCGGCGCTCGCTTCCGTTTTGGGTCCTCCCAAAACACCGCCTGCGTCAGTTGTTCTATCGGTATGGGTGATTTCGGAGGTCGAGGAGGTTTCTTTCAATGCGTCCACCAGGGCTTCCACCTGGGCCTTGCTCAGCTTCGATTGAAAGCCTTCTCCAGCCACGAACTTCCGCACGTTGGGGTGTGTCAGCAGCAAAGGGAAGATCGAGCCCAAGACAGCGTTTCGTGCTGACTGACGCTCGGCGATTTTCTGTTCAATAGCAGCCTGCTGGTCGCGGAGCTTCTGGAGTTTTGCGATGAGGTCCATGATCGTGGATTCCATTAGGTTTCAAAGGGGTCAAACCGAAAATTTATGCTTCAGCCTATCACCCGAGATTCGCTAAACCTAGCGAAAAACGACACGATGGAAATCGCCAGAAACAGTTTCTCCTCGCAGATGAATTTGGCGATGTTCGATAATCAATTTGAGTGATTTTGAATGCCTAGATCCGATGACCCACCGTGGTTTTTCTGCGACGCGGGGAGCCTTCAGACCACTTCAAAATCGCGATCTTTCAACCGACTGGGTGTCAGATGGCGGGCCTGGCAGGACTGGCCGCGCCAGTCGAGTATCATTTGCAAGTTGTCCCGCGCGCAGTCAGCACAACGGACCGTAAATTCAACACGATCGAGGACTAGAAATGAGGAAATGGGGAGACTGGGAACTTGTCGATAAGCCGCAATTCATGCTGGTCAATAAGGCGCATTCATACGATATTGCGATGTCGGAAGCTAGTAGCAGTGCACAAATTCTTGACTGGATATTCCAACTGCATCAGAAGCGGTGGATGACCCCAGAATCAGTGCACGATCTACTTTCCGCCTTCACCGACATCTTGGATCCTCAGGCTAATTTCTGTTCGATGGGCATCGAACGTAATGGGAACGCGGAGAGGCTCACTCAACAATATTGGGATAATCCTGACCCTTTCGGTTTTGCCGCTGACGAAGCGGGCTTGTAAGTAGTGAGGCTTACCATCCTCGGACTGTCGGAAACCAGTCCAGTCCAATTTATCCAGTGACATTGTCGTGAAAACCATGACGACGGCAATAAGGAGCCCTGATGCCCGATTCAGATATAAGAATAGATTACGTTGTGACCATCGGTGAGACGCGCTATTTCTTTGACACCTACGAGAATGCTGAAGCATTTAAGCGGTGTGTTGAACAAGGAGGCTTGCCGGAAAAATGCGCCAAAATGCATCACTGCATCGACATCGAGTTTGTGCCCGAACCGCCCGCCCCACCGGTGCCGCCGAGACAAAAGTAACCCTATCTCGCCAACGACCTCCCCCCGGCCCCTGACGGGGCCGACCCCTCCGGGGTAAAGGCCAGCGGGGACGGGGTTGGTCCTGCTTCGCTTTTAACCTACTCGAAGTGGATGTTCCTGGAATTCCAGGAACCTCACATCACAGGTCACCTGGAATAGATGGCATCCACAATCTCTAAGCCGGCCGCAACCCATCAGCGCGCGGCAGGATGGCTTTTCCAGACAGGTTTTTGTCCGAGCGCTCCAATCCCCCGCTCTGCCGAAATAATCGATCCTGACACTTCTGAGCCGATGGCGTGCCGTGTCGTGTCGTTGTCCCTTGCCAAGACATCGACCTACCCAAAACAAACCCAACCAGCCTTCCTTCCCCGCCAGCTTCTTTTTACCCCGCCAGGGCGGGGTCGGCCCTCAAAGGGGGCCGGGAGTGGGTCTCTTCCTACCTTGTAAGCAGCCACCCCTGCAGCGTCTGATTAGTGCGCCCTCCATGGGCGCGCTGGTCAGGCGCCATAGAATATTTTTAGAATATTCTTAGAATAGATTTTCTTGGAAACCGGGAAACCCGTTTATTCATGCGGGTTTCGAGGGATTTTCTGGGGCTTTTTGGTTACCACCTAGGACGAGGGTAGTTACCACCTAAGACGGGGGTGGTTACCACCTAGGACGGGGTCCGTCCGTCGGGAAGAAGCCCATCACCCGGCATCTTTTTCGGCCGGGTGATATAGGCTAGGCCGGACGGAGTCCGGTCGATTTGCCACCCCTGCCCGCCTGGAAGTTTCCGGGTGCGATCCGAGATCTCGTCCAGGGCGTCGGCGATCAAACCCCTCCTGCGGCTTTTGACTTTTTTGCTTGCAGCTTCCGATAGGGCCGTCCCCCAGACATGCTCGGACAGAGTGTCGAGGCGCACGCCACGGCCGTTGCCGATAGCCTGCCCGAGACGAACATTGCTGCTCATCCAGCAGTGCAGCAACTTGGCGACCTCTCCGTCCAGGCTGCGACGTTCAAAGAGCGAGACCCGAACGTGTTGGCCGTGGAAAACCGCCTGGGTAAGCCTCGGGTTAACTGCAACGAAGGCCTCCTGCGTCTTGACGTTGAAAAAGGTGGAAAGGAGATTGCTCGCACGGTCCCACCCCGTTCTTGGGTTCACCTCTCGGACCTGGACTGAGCGCAGCCGGTTCAGACAGTCGCGGGCGCGAGCGAGGCTCGCCCCGCTCTCGGTCTGCCGGTATCCTGCGTCGATCAAAAGGGAGCGCATGGAGATCCTTTTGCTGGCAGTCTGCACGCCGACGTCCTTACCAGTGATCATAAGGTCGCGCCGCAATTGCGATGACACTGGCCCATCCGGGTTGTCGAGGATAGCTTGCCCGTCGACACCAAGTTGAGCGCTGGCAGCCAGCAAGATGCTCTGATCGTCGACACCAAGTTGCTCAAACCCCTGGAAGCCGATCTGAATCTCTCCGAACTGCCGCAAGGGAACCAGCAAGCGGCCGCGCCTCGAACCGTTTGTCGGGACGAACAGCCCATCGAAGCAATGGGCTGGGTCTATCGGGGCGTAGGCGGGGTTAATACGTGGCGATGCCATAGCCCTTCCTCTTACTGATTCCGGCTGGCTGCACCGGCCTTGCTCCTTGTCCGTATTCTTCGGCGGGCGGAACAGGATAGAGATCCGATGCGGGCACAAGCACACCACCATCGTCGCGCCATAACCAGCGGGGTTCGATGGGCGTGACGTAGTTTGACTTTGAAACTCCGAACATGACGTAACGCCACCAGTTCTTTTCTTCTATTGGATTTTTGGTTTGATAATCGTCCGAGACTGTGTCAGCTTCCTTTGCAGTCATCGGGGCCAGGTAAGCAGCCCATCGGCAGTTATCGATGAGCGCCGATGCGCCCCGAGCGGCCTGTGCCATCGTTCCGAGCCCGTTTAGCACAGCGCCCTTGCTTGTGTGATGCACGTAAAGCACGGCAGCACCCGTCGACCGGGCAATGCGTTCCAGGATCGCCAGCAATAATGACATCTCCGGGTTGCTGTTTTCATCGAGTTGATGCGCTCGGCTGATCGTGTCAATGACAATGAGCCGGGTTGGATTCTTTAGACACCAATTGATGAGATCGTCAGCCAGGCCTCCGTCTGATAACAAGTAATCTTCTGCGTAACCCATGATGGGAATAATGTGCAGACGGTCTGCGATTGCCCGACGGACATCCAGCCGGAACTTTGCGCCCATGGCGTGCAAACGCGCAGTCGTAATGATCGCAGGATCCTCGTATGACAGATAAACAACGTGGCCGGGTTGGGTCGGCTTGATGTCCAGCAGATCGCCTGGGTTCGGCACATCGCGACCAACGAGGTCAGCGGATGCGATGGCACACGCGAGTTCCGTAACCAAGTATGATTTCCCGAGCCCCCCACGCGAATAAATTGTGCCGACGGTACCGACCATCGGCCCGCCCTCGAAGAGGAGGTCGATCGGTGGTGGTGCGCTCTCAAATGCGGCCATGGGGTCGATATGCGGTACCCGCTCAATGAGCGACTCCCTCGGCGGGATCGAGACCGCTTGCGGTTGGGGCGGGAGGGCAACAACAGGAGCGGGACTGGTCGTAATCATTTCGCCACCCCCATCGTCTCGTTCTGGTTGGCCAAATCTTTGAAGTCATCCGGCGGATGATGCAGCGTCACCGTCGCCCCCGGCGCCACGGTCTTGATCCGCTCGACCTGCCGGCCATGAGCCCGATCTGTCTCGATCTGGGTCTCAACCGTATCCTCATTGTCACAAGCAACCGTGACAACCTCCGCCGCCCGCAGGATCTGGACGACATGCGGCCGCTCAATCCATGAGCGCACCCCAGCCCCACCGCTGACGATGACCGCGGGCAGCGCCAGACCGGCCTTGCGCCGCATGTCCTGGAGCGCCAGCGCATCCGTGCCGCCCTCGACTACCCACACATGGGCGGGATCGCCGGGCAAGATCGGAACAAATGACTTGTCGGATCCACGGGCGTCGCCCTTTTGCAGGCGCATGTCGACGGAGACTGCCCGCCGCGTATACATCCTCAGCCGTTCCTGGGAGTCGTACCCGCAAAAGAGTACAAATCCCGGGGAAGCCCGCAGGAAGCCGCTACGAAAGCCCGCATCGATCACCGGGCGCCCGATCTTGCGCACGTTCTCCAGGTAAGCCACCGCCCGATCGATGTCATGCCGCTGACAGTTCGGCATGTCCAGCGGGCGCGATTCCTGCCGCTCAGCCACGCGGAGCGCCGGAACAGGCGCCGTTCCGACCAGCAGGCGCACGGCCTGGACAAACCCGGTGCCAGGGAGCACATCCCGCACCAAGCTGATGTTGTCGCCTCCCACATTGCCGTGGTGGTCACACCAAAGCCAGTCACCCGTGCGATTGTCGATGCGATAGTGTTCGTCGCCGTGCACATCTTCGGCGCTGTAGTAGCGGCCCTGGCGCTTGCAGATAAAGCCCTGCGCTTCAAGGAAACCGAACGGCTCCACCAGGCGGGCAGCGGCGCGGTCCGCATCACTAACCCTGCTGGTGACTGCGGGCGCGGTGGCGGATGCCTCCTTGATCCGACGCCTAGCCGCCGAAGCTCGCTTAAAGCGGGCCATGGTGTCTGGCCGGATGCCGCAGCAGGCTTCGTCCAGCGCCTTGACCTGGCTGGTCGTGAGATCGTCCAGGACGCCTTTGAATTGCTTATTCGGCTTATTCATGGCTGGCCTCCTTGGGGGCGGCCACGACCTTCAGGACCTGCTGCAAGCTGTTTTCGTCAACGCTGGACATGTCCGCGTCGCCCACGTCAACCGCGGCGCCAGCGGCGTGATTGCTTTCCCAAGCAACGGGGTCCGCGAGCCATTCCAAGATGTCGGCGCCGCGCCAAAGCGAGCGATTGGCGCGGTCAGTACGGCCTGTGCGGTTCGGAATTTGAACCGCCGGCTTGGGCGCCCGGTTCGTATCTACGTAAAAGTACCAGGTCGAACGCGAGAGCCCTGCGTGCGGGAGAAAGTCCGGCAAGCGGTACAAGCCCATGGGAACGATTTGAAGATTGCTAATCAGCGGCAAAGCCATGGAAACACCCGTTTTGTGTCGGGCGCTGCTCTGCTGCTAATAAAGCATAAAAAAGCTAGCGCCCGTAGTTCCCACGCAAGCGACGTGCTTGCGTGGGGGGTGCTAGCGCTATGACCGAAGGGGGTGGTACCCCGGCCCGCGAAGGGCTGTCATCACTTTGCTGGTTACCCGTCAGAACCGCTCCTGCCGGGTCTCTACAGCGAGGTCTCATCTTAGGGAGTCGCTCAGTGTTGCTCACGGATGTAGGCCGTGCACTGCCGATCACTGACAATAATACAGATCGAGTTTTGAGGATTCAAGAGGATTCCGGCACAACTAGATCCGGCTGTGCACAAAATTATTTCAGGCTATTGCGCTCCGAATGAGATGGTCAAGGTAGTCGCCAAGCGAATTCCATGCTGCGCGCATTTCTGGCGTGTACTGATAATGGAGGTAATGGCGGCGCACGCCGCCACCCGCCACACGCTTGTCCTGGTCGCGTTCCAGACTACTGCTAAGCGCATGGTTTTGACATTGATCGATGACGGCGAGATCGACGTGCAGGCCTTGCATGATGGTGGCGCCGGTGCGGCGTAGATCATGGCTCGTCCACCGCTCTGAGCCGATCACAAGGCTGTTATCCTGCTGCCTGCGCATCTTTCCTTTTGATTTGGAAAACTTGACCTGACGATCGGTGAAGCCCCGGGTGATGGCCTTGTCGTTGACATGCCCGATGCTCTTTTCCCCGCGCTGGTCAGAAGGGAAAAGAAAGGGTGTGTGCCCAGTGAGACGATGCAGGCGCCGAAATGCTGCCATGGCAAAACCACTTAGATGGATCAGGATTGCCTTGTGCTTATTACCTCTAACCTTTTTGACATCCCCCCTGGGAATAAACCACGTGCGCTTTTTTAGGTCGACGTTTTCCCACTTGGCTTTACTCAACTCTCCGACCCGGCAAAGCGTTCCCAGCATGATCCATGCTGCACACTCGTATTGCTCCGGAATTGGCCGCGACATGCTGTACTTCGTGCCTGCTGGCGCATCGGCGTAATCCTGGCGGATCCCGATGAAGGTCTTGTACAGCGTCACGATCTCCTTATCCTGTAGAACCCGATCCCGATAATCTTGGTAGTTCTCATCGAGGATACGGTCGATGAGAACTTGTTCTGCAGGGTTCCCTTCGACGAGGAGCCGGCGCCATGGGCTGCGTTGCTCGCCCCATCGAAAGCATGAGCGGAAGTCAGATGCAACCATCTCCGCCGTGCGATTGTGGCCGGCAGCGACGATCCTCCCCAACATGTCTGCAAGATGCTCTTCAGTGAGGTGGCGTACTTCAATCTGCCCAACAACAGGCGCGGCGTGCTTTTCATATCGCGCCCGAAGGACGGCATTGCCATTTGCCTGTGCCGGCCCGCTGTGCGACGAAAGCCACTCATTGACAAGATCATCAACAGTACGATGCTCGTCACTCTCAGCGCGTTCTGCCGCCTGCCTGGCGGCCGCAGCCTCGCGTTCTTCGGCCAGGCGCCGGGATTCCTTGAGCATCTCAGCGTCCCGGTAGTCCAAGGGATCGATGCCGTTTACCACCTGCAGCGCTGCAGCGTCCCGTGCGGCGCGGATGGCCTTCATCTTGCCTTTCGGCCAAATTCCGCAGGCGATCTCCCGTTGCCGCTTGTGGGTTGGACTGTAATATTGATAGGCCCAGCGGATCGAGATACCTTTGCGTCCCTGGCGGGCCTTGCCACGCAGGCCGTCGCGCTCTCGAAGCTCGGTCCCCTTAGTATCAATGCGCCAGGATTCGAGTTCGGTTTCGGTATAGATTCCGCGCCCGGCTTCCTTTTTACTCATTTTTGCCCCGTGTTTGCCCCGTGTTTTTTCGTGGCTTACCATGGATTGTGCTGTACACAGCCGGACAGGTCAAGTTTTTACAAGCCATTGATTTACATGGGGATAAACGTTGAAATTCTAATGAAATCAATAGCCTAGATAAGCTTGAAAATCTGCATGGGGTGCAAGGGGTCGCGAGTTCGAATCCCGCCGTCCCGACCAATAATCAAGGGCTTACACGAGAAACCGTGTAAGCCCTTGAATCTTTATGGGCCCGTCGCGGGCCGATCAAGCGATAGACGGCTAGCTATTTGCCGACCAGGACCACATTGGACGACTGGGACGTGGAATTCAGGCTGCC
>Ga0164242_10001564_pt1 | contig 27143 bp, 6 predicted proteins | sample OricomgcompostMG_FD_108783 | JGI IMG/M metagenome (GOLD analysis project Ga0164242, IMG submission 108783) | Miracle-Growth compost microbial communities from Emeryville, California, USA - Original compost - Miracle growth compost (MG) ...
AGGGCCAATATGGGCACCATGTGCTGGATGTCTACCCGTGCACGCCACTCCAGGAGGCTCTCATCGCAATTTCCAGTCGGCGCAGTGGGGCATACATTGCACAACACGTTTTGGAGCTCCCAGGTCATGTTGACATTGCAAACTTCAAGGCGTCTTGGTCCGCTATGGTACAGCGACATGACATTCTCAGGACTCGAATCTTCGAGAGTCCACATGGTGCTGTCCAAGCTGTCTACAACTCTGACATTGAGTGGCTCAGTGGACCCAACCCGGCTACATATTGCCAGCGGGATAAGTCTATCCCCATGGGCTTTGGTGACAATCTGGTACGGTTTGGTTTGGTTGGCCGAACATTTATCTTCACCATTCACCACTCGCTGTTCGACGGCTGGTCCATCACTCGGCTTTTCGAGGATGTTGAGAGACAATATGCCGGACAGACTCTCCTCCAACTCACGCCATACAGTCTGTTTGTTAAGTACTTGTCTAGTCTTGATGTCAAAGGGCCTGAGAAGTTTTGGGTTTCTTGGCTTGCATCCGACGCCGGGTTGGCATCTTGCCACTTCCCGCAAACTCTCACCTCGTCGTACGCACCGATCCCCGACTCAGAGGAACGGGTGACAATCTCCACAGCACAATATGGGAGATCAGAGTTTACTATGGCCACTCGGATCCGCGCGGCTTGGGCTCTGCTTGTTGGCCGCTATCTGGACTCGCAAGATGTCATTTTCGGAGAGACACTCTCGGGACGAACCTCGACTATGAGCGACGCTGAAGCCATTGCAGGCCCAACAATCTCGACTGTTCCAGTCCGCGTGAAGTGGGACGCAAATAGCCCCGTTACCACTCTCCTGAAAGAGATCCAGAGTGTGGTCATCGAGATCACAAACTGCGGCCACCTTGGCTTGCAGAGAATATCTCGCTTGAGCTCTACAGCGCACGAGGCCTGTCAGTTCCAGCATATCATTGTCATTCAACCTAGCAAATCTTCTCTCAGCTCACCCCTTCCGGAAACCGTGGAAAGCCAATGTAGAATTGGCCTCGAGGACGTTTCTTTGGATCTCCGAAGCTTTCACAGCTATGCGCTGAACATGGACTTTACACTGGAGGACACTGGTGTGACAATCACAACCACCTTCGACTCCCACGTTTTCTCAAAGAGCGAAATTGAGCACCTACAGGCCCAATTCACCCACGTTTTGGACCAGATCTGCCGGACTCAAGATTCCAACCCAGGAACCATACGCGACATCGACTACGCTAGTTTCAGGGACAGAGAATTACAGATTGAACACAACCAACGGGTCAATCTAGATTATGAGGCAACGACTATCCTAAGGTCACTGGGTAGACATGCCACAGAGCGGCCGGATGCACCTGCTATCCATGCTTGGGATGGCTCGATGACCTACCGCGAACTTGACCGAACCTCTACTGCATTGGCAAACCACCTCAGTTCCTTCGGCCTTCGGAAAGGAGACTATGTCCCGCACTGCTTCCCAAAGACCATGTGGGCGACCGTCGCCATCGTGGCCACCCTCAAGATTGGCGCCGTCAGCGTCGCCCTGGAGCCCTCACATCCGGACCCCAGCCTCGCAAAGGTGCTGCGCCAAACCAGTCCCAAGTTAGTCCTCTGCGCCCGCGATTATTGCCCCAGGCTCCAAACTCTCGGCCAAGGGTCGCTAGCGGTTGACGCAAAGTCTATACGCGATTTTGTCCGCTCGGGCGTTGGTTCCACTAGACGGCGATATGATGTGCGAGGGGAAGACACGGCCTTCGTTGTGTTTACGTCTGGTTCCACGGGTGAGCCCAAGGGAATCCCCCTGGAGCATAGCGCCGTGTGCATCATGGCGCAACGGCATGGAAAAGTCATGAACATCCAAAAAGACTCCAGAATTCTACAGTTCGCCGCCCACGTGTTTGACGTGAGCATTGGTGATCTCGCCATCACTCTCTTCCATGGAGCATGCCTCTGCGTCCCCTCCGACGTCGATCGGATGAACAACCTTGCGTTGGCCATTAATTCTCTATCTGCCAACCGTGCGTGGTTGACCCCGACCGTCGCGACTCTTATCTCGCCGACTGAGTGCCCTACTATGGAGTGGCTCTCGGTTGGTGGCGAGCAGCTGACTCAGGCCTGCAAAGACATATGGGCCAGTATTCCACTCGTCAATGTCTACGGCCCAGCAGAAGTCACCAACATAGGAACGGCGGTCCAGGTATCCGCTGATCTCCCCGTCAGCAATATTGGGCGCGCCAACGGTACGCGTATTTGGATCTGCGAACAAGGTAACCCCAAAAAGCTCGCCCCCGCTGGGTGTATCGGAGAGATTGTTATCGAGGGCCCGAACGTATCTCGCGGGTATCTTGGTAACCGCAAACTGACAATAGACGCCTTTCCCGAGATCCTGCCGTGGTCTCACGACGATGACCATGCGAAGAAGCCGGTGCGGATGTATCGCTCTGGCGATCTCGCTCGGCTACAAGTAGACGGCTCGATTGACTTCAAGGGTAGGAAGGACACGCAGATCAAACTACGAGGTCAGAGGATTGAAATAACTGCGGTAGAGGGCGCTTTGCAGGGGGCAATTAACGAACCCGTCGAGCTGGCCGTGGATATCCTTCCCGGTTCTGGTGGAGGCGGTGACTCCTCCCTTGTTGCGTTCCTTTACCTCTCCGGGAGACTTGCTAATTCTACTGACCATCCTTCCGATATCTTCAGCAACTTCGATCTCAAGTCACTGGCCTCGGACATTCGCTCACGGGTGTCTCTTGCCCTGCCCCCCCACATGATCCCAACCCTGTTCATCCCCCTTAACCGGCTCCCTAAGTTGGTGTCTGGCAAGATTGATAGGAAATCACTACGTCTTGCAGCTATGAAGCTAACCGGAGAGCAGATTAGCTTCTTTAAGCTAGATCAAACCACAGTGAAGCGGCACCCGACAAACGAGACGGAGGTTGCCATGCGGCATATGTGGGCTGCTGTTCTTCGCCTTGACGAATCTGACATTGGTGTTGATGACAACTTCGTGAGCCTTGGCGGCGACTCCATCGTTGCCATCAAACTTGTGGCTCACGCTAGAGCTCACGGGTTGCATATGACTGTCGCGTCAATTTTCGAGCATGCGACCATCTCCAATTTATGTGCTTCGTCTAACACTTCGGCACCTGTCGCATCAACTCCAGCCGCACCTATTGCAACCATCTCTCTCGACAACATGACGTCGTCAGAAGTTTCCGATCTGGCTCTCCAGTGCGGTATTTCGGAAGCTCAGATCGAGGATATCTACCCTTGCACGGCTCTCCAAGAAGGTATGCTCATGTTGACGGAGAAAAGCCCGACAGCCTATGTTGCCTATCACGTCATGGAACTCCCGCCCTGGGTCGATGTCTCCGTATTCCGCCATGTCTGGGAGGTTATTACTACCGACAACGCCATTCTGCGTACACGTATTGTACCTACAGGCATGCAGGTGGTACAGCGACCGATTCCGCTCCAATGGACGAAGCCTTCGTCTAATGATCTGGCTACCTATGTACTTGGACTACGCAACAATCCAATGGGATTTGGAACGCCGCTTACTCGACAAGCAATACTGGAAAACCCAAGGCGATTTGTTTGGACCGCACACCACTCGATCTACGATGGCTGGACTATGCCTCTGCTCGCTGAGGCTATCACAGACACTTATGCAAGGCTCATCAAGCCAGATCATCCCTTGGAGCTTCAGCAAGTGTCTACTATCGGCTTCAGGTCCTTTATGGACTGGATCTCACGAGTCGACAAGGAGCAAACGAAAGAATTCTGGCGTAACCAACTCGATGGTGCTGACCCAGCCCATTTCCCACCCAATATCCCGTCTACTTATGAACCACTTGCCGACGCTGCGGTGGAGCTGAAAATACCCTTCCTCCGCAACGGGAAGTCCACGATCACCACTTCGAGTATAATCCGTGCTGCTTGGGCGGTCCTGATTTCTGCCTACTCTGGCTCACACGCCGATGTTGTGTTTGGCTCTGCCGTTACTGGACGAAGCGTGCCACTTGATGGCGTCCTAACGCTGATTGGACCAACTCTCGCCACGGTCCCCGTCCGAGTGGTCTTAGACCCGAAACAGTCCATCCAGAAGCTCCTCGCACGCGTCCAACAACAAGCGTTCTCGATGATAGAGTTCGAGCAATACGGCCTTCAGAACATCCGCAAATGTGCCCCAGCCGCTGCCTCGGCTTGCGAATTTCAGAGTCTCCTGGTAGTCCATACCGAAACTGAGCGTACACCGTCGGAGGTTGGTTTCTCGTGGAGCGAAGAGCGAGTCGAATCGGCGTTCCTGACGAATGTCCTGACGCTGGAGTGCCAGCCCATGGGTTCCGAACTAGGCCTTGTCGCTTCGTACGACTCGTCCCTCATAGACGAGCGTCAGATGCGCCGCATGCTAGCGACATTTGAGCACATCCTCGGGCAGTTATGCAATGATCAAGGCAAGCTTCTGGTGGAGGATATCGATGTTGTGAGCCCCTGTGATAGGGCCGAAATCGCCCAGATAACTAAGGACCTCCCACCCCGTGCCGACGATCGAGTGCATGACATGTTTGTCAGACAGGCGGCAGCTACCCCCGACGCCACGGCCATCACTGGCCCCGATGGAGATTTTACCTACAGACAATTAGATCGACTGTCGACCAGACTTTCCCACCGTCTCCGAGCCCTCGGCCTCGGGCCAGAGAATTTTGCACCCTTCCTGTTCGAGAAATCGAAGTGGGTCCCGGTAGCACTCTTAGGTATTCTCAAGGCCGGAGGTGCTTGCGTGCCTCTAGATCCTGCCCAGCCCCTGGACCGGTTACAACACATAATTAGCACTCTTAACGCACAGATCGTGTTGACATCTTCAACTCATGTCAACCTTCTCGAAGGATCTGATGGTGTCAAGCATTTCGTCGAGGTTTCCGACTTGACAATGGACCAGCTCCACATCAATGTTGGACATACCTCAAAGTTGCAGCCGTCTCCAAACTCCGCCTGCTACGCTATCTTCACGAGTGGCAGTACCGGAACACCGAAGGGGGTGGTCTGGGACCATGCTACTTTGTGCTCGAGTATGGTTGAGCATGGAGCCGCATTTAACTACACCTCCAAGACTCGTGTACTGCAGTTTGCATCTCACACCTTTGATGTCAGCGTCTCCGAGCTTCTGACTACACTCATGTTTGGAGGTTGCCTCTGTATTCCGGATGACTTCACTCGTCTCAACAACATTTCCGACTTTATGAACGAGAAGAAAGTTAATTGGGCCTTCTTTGCGCCCTCGTTTGCCCGCCTCATGGACCCGGTTGCGCTCCCCTGCCTGAAAACAATAATTTTAGGTGGTGAAGCCCCAGGCAAGGACAACATCGAGCGGTGGTCCGGCCGACCTGGTCTTGAACTTATCGTGACCTACGGCCCAGCCGAAACTTGTATCTATTGCGCAAAGAACATTGTTGCCGGCCCACAGATTGACGGCAATATTGGCCACGCCATCGGCGGGATGATGTGGATCGCTGATCTCGGTCGCCCCGATCAACTAGCCCCCATCGGTGCTGTGGGCGAGATTGTCGTGGAGGGCAGTATCCTGGCTCGGGGTTACCTGAAGGATGCGGCCAAAACCGCCAGTTCGTTCCGCGCTATGCCTGCTAATTGGGCAAACGGGCGCAGTTCGCGTGTATACTACACGGGAGACCTGGGTCGCATCAACTCCGATGGGACTATCAGCTGCCTCGGGCGCCGAGATGACCAGGTGAAGATCCGTGGCCAACGCGTGGAGTTAGCCGATATCGAGTATCATCTTCGCAAGGATGAGACCGTCCGCCAGGCTCTAGTACTCTATCCTCGTGTTGGACCATGCGCCGACCTCTTGGTCGGGGTCCTATCTACCTACGACATGGAGGAGAGCACTGTACCTCGTCCCTCCTCGTCTGACAACATTAAAATTGCTCGTGCGGAGTCCTGGACCTCCACCGTTCAGGTCCAAGAGAGGCTCATGGAGAAAGTGCCCGCTTATATGGTACCTTCGATATGGATTGTGCTAGACTCTATCCCACTCATGCCGGCATCCCAGAAAGTAAACCGCAAGATGGTCAGTGAGTGGACTAAGGGAATGGACATTTCAACTCACGAACATATTGCTGGACTGTCGGCCGGCCAGGCTACCGATGTCATCACCTCCCCAAGTAACGCACTGGAGGGGCAAGTCCGCGACTTGTGGAGCGCGGTCCTTAACATCACCCCTGACCTCATCGGACCTAACACCTCCTTCCTACGTGTTGGAGGCGATTCTATCTCCGCCATGCAGATTATTGCACGTTGTCGCAATGAAGGGATTCACGTGACCGTCCAGGATCTCCTGAAGGCGAGGACACTCGGAGATTTCTGTGACCGTGTTCGCGCTTCGACAGCAGTAGAAGGCAACGCCGACCCTACCCTTGAGGCCGAGGACGAGAAGGAACCCCTATTTGAGCTGTCGCCTATTCAATCCTGGTTTATGAATCTGGCTCCTGAAGGCGAGAATTACTTCAATCAGAGTAATCTTCTGCGCTTCACGGAAGAAGTTGATTTCACCGACCTGCAACACGCTCTCCTAGCCATTGTCAAGCGCCATTCCATGCTACGAGCGAGATTCCAGATGTCCAATGGCAAGTGGCAGCAGTACATCTCTGAAGATGCCGAGGGTTCGCTACAGTGCCGCCTCTTCCAATCGGTTACAATGAAGAAGGCGGCATCGTACGCGTTAAATGCCCAAGCTAGCCTAGACATTGTCAATGGCCCGCTCATGGCGGCCGATATGTACAAGATGTCCAACGGAACATTGGGCTTGTTCATCACCTGCCACCATCTCTCAATCGACCTTGTTTCTTGGAGGATCATCCTACAAGAGCTCGAGGAAATTCTCCGAACGCGGAAGCTGGCAAACGACCGCAAGCCACTGTCGTTTCGTGCTTGGTCCCGCCTCCTCACCGAGCACAGTGCGTCACTAGCTGCCGAGAATTCCCAGACTATTATACCTGTTCCCGATTTTGACTTTTGGGGTATCTCCAGCTCTGACAACCTGGCGGCAACTATCACCGACAAGAGTTTTGTACTCGACGAACAAGCTACAAGGCTGCTCCTGGGGCAGTGCAACGAGGCCTTCAATACGGAGCCCCTAGACATCCTCATCACAGCCATTGCCCACTCTTTCAATAATGTCTTCCGAGGCGTCCGTAATCCTGTGGCGATCTTCAATGAAAGCCACGGCCGGGAACCTTGGAGACCCGACCTCGACCTGTCCTCAACTGTCGGCTGGTTCACAGCTATGTGCCCGACCCTTCTAGCGGACTCTAATGGAGAGGTTCTCCACTCCCTCTGCCAAGTGAAGGATTCCCGGCGAAATGTCGTCGAGAAAGGCCTTCCGTTCTTCAGTTCCTTCGCGCCGAATGCTAAGTCTGGAATTGAGGTCACCTTCAATTACTTCGGCCTCTACCAACAACTCGAGCGCGACGGCGCCTTGCTCAACCGCATGGACTGGGATCCAGTTCCTCAACCAGCTGATTCTTCTCCTGAAGTTCCTCGGTTCTCGCTCTTTGATATCTCCGCCGGCATCGAGAATGGTGTTGCTACAATCAAATTTGCGTATAGTAACATGATCAGGCACCAGAACCTGGTACAGCAGTGGATCCAAGCATGCTCTGAGACTCTTAACAAACTTATACAAGCTACGAGTCAGAAGTCGGAGCCAACACTTACACTTAGTGATCTCCCGCATCTTCCTGCGACATACGAGGAACTCTCTGTTATTCTAACGAACATCCTTCCGGCCGCTGGAGTATCGGTAACAAACGTACAGGACATCTACCCTTGCTCCCCCATGCAGACGGCGCTACTCGTCAGCCAGGCGGTGGATCCCTCGCTGTACTCTGTCAGATATGTCTGGGAAGTCGTCCCGAGGTCGTCCAACACAGCTTCCCTGGAGCGAATGATTCAGTCGTGGAACCAAGTTGTCAAGCAGCACCCGATGCTTCGCACGGTCTTTGTTCAAGGCGTCTCGTCCAGTGAAGGAAAGAATGCGACAATTTACAACCAGGTCATCCTTAAGGAGCTCGCTCCAGGCATCACGGTTTGTGGAGATGCATCCTCCTTCCCGATCGGCAGGCCCGTTCATCACATCCAGAGCGGCGCACCTCATCATCTAGTGCTGTCTCAAGAGGCCTCGGGAAAGCTGCTGGTTCAGCTAGACATTAGTCACTCTCTTATTGACGGAACATCAATCAACATCCTGCTGGACAGCCTGATCAAGGGATATGATGGAGAAATAACTTCTGCTAGTGCTACCGACCAAGGGTGCTATGGCAACTACGTCTCTTATCTAGGTCACCAGGACCTTGCTACTTCACGCAGTTTCTGGAAGGACTATCTCAACGGCTCGGAGCCCTGCCAGTTCCCCTGCTTAAGAAATCTGATTCAATCTTCGGAGAACAACCAGATTTTGGGCAAGTTGCAGTATTTGGACTTTAATTACCCCGACCCTTCGCGACTCCATTCCGCCTGCACCACGGCCGAAACTACGGCAACTAGTGTCTTCAAGCTCGCCTGGGCCATGTTGTTGCGAGCTTACACCGGGAACAACGCGCCGTGCTTTGGATACCTAGCATCCGGCCGAGACCTGCCAATAGAGGGCATAGAGAAATCCGTCGGACCGTTCATTAATATGCTCGTCTGCAAGATCGCCCTTGACGATGACAACGTCATGGTTGAGTCCGTCCTCAAGACCGCGCATTCAGATTACGCCAACTGCCTCTCTCACCAAGTTTGCTCGCTAGCGGAGATCTTGCACGGTCTGCAGCTCGGCGGAGGACGCTTATTTAACACTGTCATGTCCGTTCAGAGGCATATGCCTCCTGGGACGAGCACGTCGACGGTTGACTTCAAGGTGGTCCATGTTGAAGACCCCAGTGAATTCGACATTGTGCTAAACATCGGAGATTCGGCCGATTTTGTCGATGTTAGCTTGACATACAACACCGATATCTTGTCCAGCGCCCAAGCCAAGCGCCTCGCCGGGGCCTTCAACCAGGCTATCGACAGTATCATAAACTCATTCAACCAGACTCTTAACAGCATCAACCTCCTCCCAGCCGAGGATTACGAGCAAATTGTCGACTGGAACAGTAACACCGACTCTGGAGTTGTTTCCGCACTTTGCGACAAGCTCATCGGTCTGAACCTTGCTACGAGAGCCCACCAGGCTGCCGTATCTGGATGGGATCTTTCTTTGACTCATTCCGAATTGGACACCCTCACAACAACCCTAGCAGAGCATCTTGTATCCGAGTACACATTCTCTCCTAACACTCTGATCCCCTTCTGTTTTGAGAAGAGCGGCTGGGCCATTGTCGTTATGATTGGCATTATGAAGGCTGGCGCCGCTTTCGTGCCTTTGGATGCGAAACACCCCGTCGACAGGCTTTCGCAAATCGTGCAGAGACTACACACCCCACTCATAATCTGCTCTGAGAAGAACGCGCACATGTCTCGGAGCCTAGCTGGAGACTCAAATATTTCACATATGGTGATTGGACCCACATCAATGGCTGCGATAAAGAGGACGATATCTAAGGGTGGCTTGAAAAACGACTCTGCTAGGAGCCCCTCTGATCTTGCCTACTGCCTATTTACGAGCGGCAGTACTGGTATGCCCAAGGGCGTTCTCATGCAGCACCAAAGTCTTTGCAGCAGCGCCATCATGCACGGCCGGGCCTTTGGCTACAACAGCCAAAGCCGCTCGATACAGTTTGCGTCGTATGCCTTTGACGCATGTATCGCCGAGATCTTCACAACCCTCATCATGGGAGGATGCGTCTGTGTCCCGTCGGAGGCGCAGAAAATGGACCCAGATCAACTTACCCGTTTCATAGAGAAGGAGAAAACCAACATCGCCTTCTTCACTCCCTCTTTCTTAGCCCTCATGGTGCCCGAAAAGATTCCTTCACTTACAACCCTGCTTATTGGAGGGGAGGCCGTAGGTTCGCAGCTAGTCAACAGGTGGATGGCACCATACCGACGCGTTGCCATAGCGTACGGCCCGACCGAGTGCTGTGTCTACTGTACGGGTTACGACTGCAATGAGAATAACGGTACCCCACCTGGCAAGAATATGATAGGGACAAGCGTTGGCAGCGTGTCCTGGATCGTGGATACCCGCGACCACAACAAGCTTGCCCCTCTTGGTGCGATCGGCGAGCTCTTAATCGAAGGCCCAATCCTTGCGACGGGCTACCTTGACGACGAATCTAAGACAAATGCCGTATTTGTGAAGCCTGCTTGGATGGACGGCAACCGTACGGCTTATAGAACCGGGGATCTGGTCCGGTACCACGAGGACGGGAACATCGAGTACCTTGGCCGGAAGGACAGCCAGGTCAAAGTGCGAGGTCAGCGTTTAGAGCTTGGTGAAATCGAGCGGCAGCTCGTCGGCCACCCCGAGATCCAGCAATGCGTTGTCATCTTCCCGAAGGAGGGCATCAGTCGTCAGAAAATTGTGGCTGTCATGACTCTAGCAAGTGGGAATGATTCCACCACTCGTGTGGCCGGCACTATCCCACTCAAAACGGATGGTTGCGAGGGCCTCCAAGTCATTGCAGGGAAGTCCATTTCCTCCAGGTTGTCCACTATCTCCGAGTCCCTGGCTGAAGTGCTACCCCCATACATGGTCCCGTCGTGCTGGGTTGTGACAGATCGACTACCTCTACTTCCGTCGGGCAAGGCCGATCGCCGTTTTATTTCCACCTGCATCGTCAACATAAACACGGAACTTCATCAGCTCTCCGTCGATATTGGGCATGCAGAGGACAATTCAGGCGTGGCTACCACGGAGAATGAAGTGAGTTCAGTTGCGAACACTCTCCGCCGAGTCTGGAGCAGCGTTCTCAATGTCGATGAGAAGCGAATCAACCCTTCTTCTGGCTCATTTATCCGAATGGGTGGCGATTCAATTAGCGCTATGGAAGTTGTGGCGCTCTGCCGAGCCAAGGGAATCGCACTTCTAATTGAGAATCTCCTGAAGGCGACCTCCATCAACATGTTAGCTTCTAGCATCGAACAGGCCGACCCGGCTCTACTTAAGTCTTCAAACATCGTCTCAGTCGCCGAGGAGATCCGAGAGGATGAGGCAGGCGAGGAGAGGATTGTTCTCTTTGGCTTATCACCTATTCAGCGCATGTTCACGAAGATGTCGCCTGGTGAGAACCACTTCAACCAGAGCTTCCTCCTCAAAGTCTCTACCAACAAGCTTCGACTCTCGAAATTGGATGTCTGCAAGGCACTGGACATCATTGTTCAGCGGCATGACATGCTGAGAGCGCGCTTCCAGAAGCTTGGTCGGAGTTTCAAGCAGTGGATCGAGCCCACCATCGAGGGCTCGTATGTTCTTCAGGTTTGGGATATTGCAGCATCGACGCCATTCCCTACTGAAATCTTGGAGCGCATCAAGGAGACTCAGCAATCACTAGATCTCTCCGATGGCCCTGTGTTCGCCGGCGATCTATTCAATGTTGGCGACGAACAGTACCTCTTCCTCACGGCACACCACCTGGTCGTTGACTTGGTTTCATGGCGGATCATTCTCAAGGACTTGGAGGATTACCTTACCCAAGGGTCTATCTCCAGCTACCAAAGTCTATCATTTGAGAAGTGGTGTGGGCTGCTCAATACGTACCGCAGAACATTACTTGACGCACCCAGCAACAGTCACCTACCCTTCGAGCCTCCAAGGCCCGACTATGACTTCTGGGGTATGGCAGGCAAGCCCAACTATGCCAGGGACTTCGAACACCATCAGTTTACCTTGACAGCTGGTGTTTCACAGGGGCTCCTAGGCGCTTGCAACGACGCCTTCGGAACTGAGTCGTTAGACTTGTTCATCGCCGCCGTGATGCATTCTTTCGCTACAACATTCCAGGGCCGCGAGATTCCGCCACTCTACAACGAAGGCCATGGTAGAGAGCTTTGGGACGATTCCCACGATCTCTCAAGGACTGTTGGCTGGTTTACTACCATTTCCCCGGTGTGGATCAGTGGCCGAGACTGTCAGGGCGATATTCTACAGTATGTTAAGCAGATTAAGGACGTCCGACGCAATATTCCGAGTAAGGGATTCTCCCATTTCACATCGCTTGACCTTGACCACGAGCCCTTCAATATCGAAGTATCGTTCAACTATTTCGGTTCTTTCCAACAGCTAGACCGCTCGGATGCACTCCTCAAGCAAATTCACTGGCGAAACATCGACGTCGATCCTATCGAGGTTAGCGACGAGCACAAGAAGTTCTCGCTCATCGATATCGCCGCCGAGAACGAGAACGACGAGTTAGTATTTACCTTTAGCTACAACAGTAACATCGAACACCGGGTGGACATCCAGAGGTGGATCAAAAACTGCCAGGCGAACCTAGAGGACCTCTCTCGAACGCTTGGCTCTCGAGAGATGGAGCACACGATCACCGATTTTGACCACCTACCGGCAAATTACGATTTGCAAGCCCTGCGGGATACCACGTTCAAAGACTTAGGCATCGCGGAATCCAATGTCGCCGACATCTACCCCTGCTCTCCAGCCCAGCAGGGCATGCTGCTCACTCAGAGCAAGGATCCGAACATGTACTGGTTCAGGTCCGTCTACGAGGTTCGGCCTAGCTCCAAGGTGCCAATCACCACCGACAGGCTCACGCAGGCTTGGAAAACAGTGGTCCAGCGCCACCCCGTCCTGCGCACTATTTTTATCGAGCAGAACTCGACCGATGGCCTCTACGACCAACTAGTTCTTCGCCACTGCGAGGCAGATGTCTGCAAAGTCGACGTAGACATTACAGTCGCCGACGACAAGCTTTTAGAGCAGCTTAAGATCAACTCCATCCCGCAGGATGTTCAGGCTTTCCGCAAGCCACAGCATCAGCTCCGTATCGTCTGCAACACCTCCTCGGGTAGGATCTTCTGCAGCTTCGTGTTGAGCCACGCCATCATCGACGGCAGTTCCATGGGTATCCTACTTCGCGACTTCAGCTTAGCCTACGAAGGAAAACTCGTGGATGCAGAGCCACTGTTGTACAAGAACTACATTACCTACCTCAAGAGTCGGGATAACGCAGCCGATGTTGGGTATTGGACGCAGTCGCTGGAGGGCATCGACCCGTGCTTCCTCCCCGCCGATGTCCCGACGGGCCAACCCCGTGCCATGAGTCGAGCCGAAGTACCTGGCGATCAGGGTGTCTACACCAAGATTATGAACAGGGCACGCGAGCTTGGGGTCTCGCCGTTCACACTCCTACAAGTCACCTGGGCACTTACACTTCGCGAATATGTCAACCCAGATCGTGATGATTGCTGCTTTGGCGTCGTGACCTCCGGGCGAGATCTTCCCGTCGAGGGAATCCGGGACATTACCGGTCCCTTCGTCAATATTCTTGCGTCCAAGGTGCCGCTGCCGCACGACGAGCCCGTGTCGCGGATCGCTGAGACTGTCCACAATACCTTCATCGACAATCTAGCACACCAGACTTCATCTCTGGCGGAGGTCATGCATCAGCTAGGAACTGGTCCTCTATTCAACACGGGCATGACTTTGCAGAAGGCAGCCCCTGGTTTGGCCTCGCAGAACCCAGCACTTTCCCTTCATGCTCTGGGTGGAGAAGATCCGACCGAAGTAAGCCAAGCAGGTCCAACCTCGTTCCTCCTTGAAAACTAACACCAAAATGCAGTTCGATGTTGTCGTACACGCCATCGATGATGGCCAGGCCATGCATATCCACCTGAGCTACTGGTCCGATAAGGTCTCCAGCAACCGTGCCAACGCGATGGCTCAGTCCTTCTCCTCTATTCTGTTGCAGATCCTTCAGCGCCCAGACATTCTACCGGTTGAGCTGCACATGGCTTCCGATGAGGACCTGCGGCAACTTTGGTCATGGAACGCGGTCCTACCGCCTGTGTCTGATCAGCGCATTGAGCAGATGATCACCCAGCAGGTCATGGAGAACCCGGACCGGGATGCACTATATTCAACCAAGGAGACCCTTAGCTACCAAGAGCTCGACACCCTCTCGACGGAACTCTCACAGAGCCACCTCGCCAATGTTACCCCAGAGGAGATCATCCCACTCTGTTTCGAAAAGTCAGTCTGGGTAGCTGTAGCGATGGTTGCCGTCCTGAAGGCCGGGGCCACTGTCGTTCTCGTGGATCCTTCCCACCCTGTTGAGCGTCTCAAGTCGATCGTCGGGACAGTGAAGGCCAATCTTATCCTAGCATCGCCATCTCAGTTAGACGTATGCATCAACAGCCTAGGTGTTCACACGGTGGCTGTCTCTAGGGAAACGTTTGACCACCAATCAAGCCGCTCCTCCGGCGCTTCAACGAAGTCGATTACGAGTAAACGGAGGACGAAGTTCTGCACTGATGCCGCTTATGTCGTCTTCACAAGCGGTTCTACGGGCACCCCGAAAGGATCAGTCACCGAGCACCGCTCCTTCTGTACCGCAACGAAAGGTTATCACAAAGCAATTGGTCAACTCCCTGGTACACGAGTACTGCAGTTCGCATCGTACAGCTTTGACGCTAGCATACTGGAGATCCTCGGGTCCCTCATGGTTGGCGCCACTGTCTGCATCCCTACGGACAAGGAGCGGTCGAACCAACTGACTGCGTTCATCAACAAGTCTAGGGTCAGCTTCGCCGTCATTACTCCCACCGTTGCCTCCCTGTTCGAGCCGGAAGACGTTCCTACTCTGTCATGTCTAGCTCTGTGCGGTGAATCTATGACCGCTTCTCATGTTTCAAAATGGGCAGACAAAGTGCGCCTCGTCAACGCCTTCGGGCCTAGTGAGTGCTGTGTTGGTAGTGCTGCCAACCAACAACTCACGAAGAAGTCGGACCCCAAGTGTATCGGCTGGGCAGTTTCATGCTGTTACTGGGTTGTGCACCCGCGGAACCACAACCGGCTGGCGCGCGTCGGTAGCGTCGGAGAGCTTCTCATCGAAGGCTCGATCCTCTCACGCCACTACCTCAACGAGGAGGCTAAGACCAAAGAGGCTTTCATTGACGCACCTGAGTGGGCTAAGCCTGGCCGGGCAACGAGATTGTACAAGACAGGCGATCTCGTCTTCCAGAACGCGGACGGTTCATTCCAGTACGTCGGGAGGAAAGACTCACAGGCTAAGATCCGTGGACAGAGGCTTGAACTCGGGGATATTGAACATGCCTTCAAGGAGGTCGTCCCGCAGAGCGACTCTATTGTTGCCGAGGTCGTCAAGGCCGAAGGCCGGCCTTCGCAGCTTGTGGTCTTCTTTTCCAGCAAGAACCTCGAGGTGGCCGACATCGACACCATCAATATTCAGTCCAGAATGAGCCAGAAGATACCTTCCTACATGGTGCCATCTGCCATCATCCTTTTGCCAGAGATGCCTCTCATGCCCTCCGGTAAGGCTGACCGCAAGAAGATCCGTTCCATGGGCGCGGCTCGACCTGTACGGAAAGAAAAGAGGACCGGTCGTTCGCCCGAAACGGAGATGGAGATTGCTTTAGCTGCAGTCTGGAAGGATGTCATGAAAGGAGACAAACAGATCTTGGCCGACGACAGCTTCTTCCAGGTCGGTGGCGATTCGTACACGGCCATGAAGTTAGTGACAGAAGCGAGAGCCCGAGGCATTTCTTTGAACGTCTCAATCGTCATGCAAACCCCAAAACTCGCCGAAATGGCTCTCAAGGCGACTCGCTCTATCAACAACAAGCAGGCCAATCTCGGTTCCCAAACCACGCCCGCCTTCAGCATGGTCCAATGGACACCGGCTGTCGAGGCCGAAGTCTCCAAGCAGTGCGGTGTTGCCACTGACAAGATCGAAGATGTCTATCCCTGCACACCACTGCAGGAGGGACTATTCGTTCTGTCTATAAAGCAACCTGGCTCCTATGTCGCTCGCCATTGCTACCGGATCTCACCTGCGCTAGACCTCTGTCGATACAAGGACGCGTGGAGCACCGTCTTCGAGCGCAGCACCATTCTCCGAACGCACATTGTTCAACTTGACAACGCCGGCGGTTCCTCCGGCCGGAAATCGAGCCTTTACCAGGTAGTCGTCAAGAAGCCACTGGCCTGGGAGCACCATGCTGGCCCGCTCGACAAATGTCTGTCTGCGCAGGCGATACCCTCGCTCGGCGCCGCTCTCACTCAATACACCATCGTCGAAGAGAAGAGCGGTTCCCGTTACCTCGTATTGACAATGCACCACGCTGCCTATGATGGCGCGTCCGTCGGGATGCTTCTCAACAGTGTCGAGGCGGTTTATACAGGAACACAGCGCCCTGCCTCTATCCCCTTCCGGGAGTTCATCAAATACCTCGAAGGCAGCAAGGGCGAACCTACACGCAACTTCTGGACTCAGTACCTAGACGGCACTCGCGCGTCAAACTTTCCCAGGGTCCCCGTCGGCTACGTTCCCTCCGCGGACTCGACATTTGAGCAAGATCTCACAGTACCGGTGCTACAGACCAAGGCGTACACGGTGTCCACGATGATACGGGTTGCCTGGGCTATCGTGATGGCTCGATATATGGGTGCTGAAGACGTGGTCTTCGGCGAGACACTTAGCGGTCGCAACGACTCCCGCGACGGCATCGCGGACGTCGATGGGCCGCTTATCACCACGGTACCAATGCGATGCACGTTTAACGCCGACTCTGATATCGCGGACGTACTTTCGACTATGCAGCGTGCTGCCGTGGATATGATCCCTTTCCAGCAGGCCGGACTTCAGAACATCCGGTTCATGAGCCCTGATGCTGCTGAGGCGTGCAAATTCTCCTCCCTTGTCACCATCGCGCCAGCTTCCGAAGCTCAGGCTAAGCCGTCATTAGGCATCACCCCCGTTGGGGCCCCGCCCTCTCCGGCGATGGATTACCCAATATCGATACAGTTCATTCTAAATGACCATAAACGGTTGACCGTGTCAGTATGTCATGACAATGGCCTTATAGACGGAATACGGATGCGGGGGGTTGTTGATCAGTTTGGCCATGTGTTGAAACAACTATCTAGTGGGGAGAAGAAGAGGATAAGGGAGATTGAGGTGGAAGTTGAGTCAACAATTGGGGAAGTTGGCACGCATACTGACGTCCTAGGGGTGCTTGGTGGGGCCATGGTCGACATTCCAGAGGAGATATCAAGCCAGGCGTTGAGCAACGTGGAGCCGACTGCCAAGGTGGTACGCGCCGCTGTTACCTTGGAAATGGAAATGCGCAATCTTTGGGCAGACATAATCCAGATTGACGCCCAGGATGTGGCCCCCGAAGACAACTTCTTCCGCCTAGGAGGAGATTCGATCAGCGCCATGCGGCTAGTAACCGCCGCTGAGCACAAGCAAATCAAGATCACGGTCGCCGACATCTTCCACCACCCTACTTTAGCTGAGCTATGCGAGTTCGCCGCGCAAGCCAACGTCGCGGCCGCCGAAGATACCACAGCAACGGAGACAGCAATACAGGAGTACACGCCATTCACTGTTCTTAAGACGCTATGTCTAGAACGAGAGGACGTCGTCGATGCCGTGTGCAGCCAGCTCTCGGTCTTTCCGGGAGATGTCGAGGACGTCTATCCAGCCACCGACTATCAGGCCTGGGCTGTCAGCCATGGTCTGATGAGAAGCCGAGGAAACACGAACTATTTCCTCTTCCGGTTACATGGCGATCTCGACACGTTCCTGCTCGAGCAAGCCTGCAGGAAGATGGTGGCTTCGAATCCAATCCTACGGACACTCTTCACGACCATCGGGAGCCAGGTCATGCAGGTGGTCCTCAGGTCTTACCAGATCGAGTTCCAGCGCTACGGAAGGGAACACCGTGCCGATGACGACTTCATCCGCTGGCTAGTCGAGCAGGATACTCAGCGGTCAACATATCTGTCGCAGTCCATCGTCCGGTTCAAGTTGCTGAAGCATACCGAGGGCCACTACGTCCTTGTCATGCGTGTGTCTCACGCCCAATATGACGGCATGAGCCTTCCACTTCTCTACCGGGACTTGGAGAAGTGTTACGGTGGTCACGAGCCCATCGCCCGCCCCTCCTTCGGCAGCTTCATCCAAGCCGCTACCGTCAAGCGTGAGGAGGCGGTCAACTTCTGGAGCGAGCTCCTCGATGGGTCGTCCATGACCGAGGTGGTGCAACATCCGGGGCCCGCATACAAGCACAACGTCGACACCATCCGGACGCGCAGCATTCCCCCGATCCCGTCGAACGTGGCGGGTATGTCTCAGGCGACTCTTGTCAAGGCCGCCTGGGCACTTGTCCTCGCCAAGATGTCTGGACAGCGCGACATCGTCTTCGGCAATCTAGTATTCGGGCGAAACATCCCTGTGTCGGGCATCGAGGATATCTCCGGGCCTTGCATCAACATGATCCCCATCCGGGTTCGGCTCAACGAAATGGACAGAGTACAAGACCTCCTCGCTCTGGTCCAGGAGCAGCAACTCGCAGCAATGCCTCACGAGAGCCTCGGGTTCCGGCGGCTCATCAAGAACTGCACCGACTGGCCAACCTGGACGCGTTTCAGCTCAGTTGTGCAGCACCAGAACCTAGGTCGCAACGGGGCGCAGGAATTCCATATGGGCAAGGACCTCAAGTGCGAGATGGGTGTCCTCGGCCCAGCGTACGACTCATCTGACTTGTGGGTGCAGACGACACCGCAGGCTGACTCGTTCAAAGTCGAGATCGGATCCTGTAGCGCCGTCGTCTCGCCAGATATCGCCGAGATCCTCCTCGACCGGTTGTGTTCTGTGCTGACCGTCTTCGCCTCGGTTGGTTCCGGCGGCGACTGTCAACTGTGGGAGCTACTGGCACGTGATCACGCGCCGCTGATCCCAATCAAGTCGTCGGTCGTCGATCAGGTGTGGAGCCGCGTCCTCCCTGATGCCTCGGCTATCCCCTGGGATACACCGTACTTCGAGCTGTGGGGCGACGAGATCGCACCAGTCCGATTCCTCGAGGAATTTGCGGAGCATGGAGTCCTGCTCGACATGGAAGACATCCTCGAGCACCCGACAAAGCAGGCACAGATGATGCTGACGGCGCGCGTCTTGGCCGAGAAAGACCGCGCCGGCATTACCCCAACGTCGAGGAGACGAAGCGGCGCCGCCGCTGTTACAACGGCGGAACGAGGTGGAAGCGGAGGCGGGGGTACAACCGGGGCCAAAGCTGGGGCGGCGCATGGTGTAGGGGCCAGGAGCTTCTGGGTTCTTGACTCCAAGGTTACCCCGCCTAGCCAGGGTAGCAATAGCCGGGGGAGCTCGGTGCTGAGTTCACCACGCTTCGGGTCGCCGAGGGTCGGGGCCACGCTCCCGAGCCGTGGCAAGGGCCCGGGCAAGGGCGTTAGGAACTCAACGGCAGGGCGCACGGTAGGGTCGCGGTCCGGCTCATGTTGGGATTTACCCTCCCCGGCGTCATGGTCGGACAACAACACCTCGACTGTGAACCTGAGTACATCATCACTATCTTCGTCCTCGAAGCAAAATGGTTCGGAGTGCAGCATCGCGGCGACGAGGCCAAGACTGGGGAGGAAGAGGAGCACGATAGAATGGTAGTAAGCGCTGGAGGTATGCGGGGAGGAAGTTCGAGAACTCAGCGCTCACGAGCGTTTTTCTTTTTTTTCTCCGTTTATTCCCTTTGTCCAATATTCTTCTTCCATCGATTTCTAGTGTTTGGTGTTGAAGCGTTTTTAGCGTGGCGTTTCTGAGGGCAGGCAGATTATTATCAATCAGGAGCGTATCATATCTCTTTCAGTTAGGTTAGGTACCTAGGCAGTAGTAGTACTCATCTAAAGTCCATACATGACAATACGTTTCTATCCTAGCCAGCTGGAACATCGTAGGTATGTACAGTAGGTACCTAGGTACGTACATTAGCTATCCCATAGTTCAGAAACCGCCATTTGACTCCGTGCATGTGGTCGGTGCACGACGGTGCTGCCCGCCGGCCCATGCTATTCGTCGCCGCTTTAACAGCGCCAGATCGCCCCACTCCTGCTGCTGCTGTAAGATCGGAGAGCCCCACCACGAAATTGCAGATGCCGGAATATTTTTCTGTCGGGAGCTCGGACGGATTCAGTCCTTACCTTCCTCTTCAGCTGCCCAACAATTCCAAACCCGAGGCAACTTTACTTGCGAGACTGACAAAATGCAACTTAAGACAATCCAACGAGTGGAACTGCCTCCGACAGCAGACATGCATGTCCATCTGCGGCAGGCAGAGTTGATGGAATTGGTGGTCCCGACCGTGGCCAAGGGTGGCGTTGATACCGTCTTTGTGTACGACCCTCGGTTCTTCAGTTCCAAACCGTGATCAATGAACTGACTACGTAGTATAGGATGCCGAATCTTGTATGGAACATCCAAGAGAACAGTACCGATACTCTCCTCCAATATCACATGCTGATGTACCCCGCCATAGGTGCCCCCCCTTACCTCCGTCGAACAGGTATGATCCGTGCCCTAGTACGCCTCACGGCGGGGGTGATGGGAAGGCTCGTGTCAATACGACGTTAATTAACCGTTCTAAGGTTCTCGAATATCGATCACAACTATGCGCCATCGCCCCGGACGTTAATTTCCTCATGTCCCTCTTCGTGAGTGCCACTATGCCTTCCTTTAGGGTTGAGCCTTGTCAATGTAACGCCCTCTTAGCTCCACCCCTCCGTCACACCGGACGTCATCGCCCAAGCCGCGGCTGCCAATATCACGGGTGTAAAGATGTACCCGCAAGGCAAGTTGCATACCGTCCAGTTAGCTCGACAAATCGCACAGCACTAACGCATTCCCAGGGGTTACCACCAACTCCGAATCTGGCGTCTCGAACCTTGAGTCCTTCTACGCCACCTTTGCTGCAATGCAAGAACATGGGTTAGGTATGTGCGTGCGACAATATTTTGCTCTGGGGGCCATTTCGAGCGTGGAAGCTATTCGGTGAAATCACAACTCCTCTAGAGCCGTTGCCTCGCTTCATCCTCGCATCGCGCCAAACGTACTCTGCTCAGGAATAAAAGCTAAAGAACTGTGTGTTCGCAAAGTCCTTAACCTTCACGGTGAGGTTCTGGAGTCCCTTGCGCCGGCAGGTACCACGCTGGAAGAGGCCTTTCTCCCCACTCTCAAGACCCTCCACGATCAATTTCCGCAGCTACGCATCGTTGTACGTATCTCCGAATCCCCTTCTTTACTCATCTACTAGACTTACTGATGCTCTGTTCCCAGCTCGAGCATTGTACCACCGCGGCAGCAGTTGAAGCTGTGCGGGCTTGCGGGCCAACCGTAGGGGGTATGGCCATTGTCTTATTTTCGACTCCTTGTTATGTGTATTCACCGACGGGGTTTGACGTTAATAAATCACAGCCACGATCACCGCCCACCACCTCTACCTTACTTCTGATGAAGCCTGCTGCGATCCGTTCGCCTTCTGCAAGCCGATTCCCAAGAAGCCCACGGACAGAGACGCGCTGGTCCGGGCCATTGTCAGCGGTGATCCGAAGTTTTTCTTGTGAGCGGTCCTTTCTGAACGGGTTCCACCCCCCCAAGTGCTTGCCGGGGTTATTAACGTTTACTTTCATAGTGGAAGCGACAGTGCTCCCCACCTGATGCAATCCAAGACCTCCGCCGCACAGGGCAAGGCACCGGCGGGAGTGTACACGCAGCCGTATGCGACGCAGTTGGTTATCTTGGCACTCGAGGAAGCAATAGAGCGTGGGGTTATCACCGAAGCCGATGTTACGCAGGAGAAGCTGGAGGCTTTCCTCAGCCGATCTGGTAGGCGGTTCTACAAACTGTCGGGGGCTTCCGCGAAGAAGATCGTGTTAGAGAGAAAGGGGGAGAAAATCCCGGTGAGCGTCCGAAGTGCGGATGGGAACGTCGAGGTTGGAAACTCAAGAGTGGGGGCGGAGGTGTACAGCTTGAAGTGGGAATCTGCATGATGGCTGCAACATTCACAGTTGTGGACGAGGAAGCTTATCGGAGTAGCAGCACTTGTTCAATACGGCATTCGAGACGAACTGGGAACTCACATCGTTGGGTACCTTGGGCAAGTACAAGACTTCATTGCAATAGTCATATTCCAATCGGTTCCTACTTTGTGCCGCATGAATACGGGTAACTACGGTTTGCCTCCCATGTACGACCTTCTCAACTTCAGAAATAGACAAATTGTCAAAGATCACACCAGAAGTCAGGCAAGATGGCTCCGCAACTACGGGGGATCACAGGGTGGTCGGCCGGGAATCGCAAGTGTATCCCTTATTCAGTCAGAGACTGATTCTTGTCAGGAGGAAGAGGTCTTCCTCTTCCTACGCAGTAGCTGAGGTCCTAAAATACAGGTGGTGTCTAGTGGACCTCTGTGACGTAGTTCTGAGGAGGGCAAAATAAAGAGTGGTTGTCCGGCCGATACGCAATCGAGGAGTTGGTGATACCCTCTCGAATGGCTGTAACAAATCTCGACATTAGCTGTATCGAGATCACTGTTTACAGAATATTAATATTAGTTTAAGTTACTGAGATAGAGGTATTCGGTATTATCTACCTAATTCTAAACCTCTCTAGATAGACCTGACCCTCTTCTAAAAGACCCTTCGGTTCATCTTCCATAAGCTCTAGGGCGAAGCAGGCGCCAATATACACAAAATTGCTGTTGAACTTCCGAAGGAATACAGGACTATTGAAGCCATTGAGAACACAAATGAAATCCCCGACAGCCATTTCTCGCGGTCCGAGCCCTAGATAGCCTCCTTCCGTCTCGAAAACCACGTTTCCGGGACAAGCGGTAATCTTTTTCGTCAGAAGAAACTGGGTGTACGGATCCTCTCGATCATACTCAAGCATTGAAGTATTGCAGTATGCCTCATGATTAGGGAAGAAATTGCAAACAAACCACCGACGTATCTCGTCCTTCTCACAATTCTCGCATGGTTGTTGAAAGCTTAGGTTCAGACTCCGGGCCAAAGTATCAAAGTCGAGTCCAAAACTTCCTCGAAAAATCCACTCCATAAAAAACATGAATGCCGAAGTAACCATCTCCATGTCCACAGGGCTCGAATCTGTTGCGAAGATGCGGAAGATCTTCTGCAACGCGGGAGTGTCGTCTGGCCGTTGCGTATCCTTTATGATCAGGTCTCGTACCAGGTCGAGAAGATCCAAGTTAATCGTCAGTGATGCTGGTCGGATTTCTTGCTGCCCCGGCGGGTCAATCTTTGCTACTCTCTTGACGGGCTGGATCCGGGCTCCGGCAATGTGCAGGCTCCGGTATTCGATTTTTGGTTGGTGCTCTATTGCACTCAACCTGCCCAAGGAGCCTTGAGGACTCCTTGGGTACAAAAACTGCCCGGGGTGATAACGGGCAGAGAAGTCGGATACCCAGGAGGGCATATCACCGCAGTGGTTGCGGGCGAGTCCAGCCCAGGACAGGAAAATGCACAATTTTTCTGCAGCATGCCCGCAACACAAACAAGTTTGACGAGCTCTTGAGTATGACTCAATGAACTCAACATAGACTTCGGCTGCGGACTTGCGATAATCAACGTTGATATCCATAGTACCCAAACCCAAAAAGCCATACACACAGTCTCTCGGATCGGTGGCCTCGTAATATAGGACGAGTTGCATTACCTCGAGATGGGAAATGCTCTCCCGCGCTCTCAAGTCAGAAACTCTCGTCAATATCAGGTCGTGGGATTGGATTAGCGCATCGTAACATCCAATTATGACATGTTAATCTAGACGCCAGCAATTGCCAAAGTCGTGAGTGGGCCGGTGCTCCTGCCGCTTTAACCTGTGCCACCCTGTGCGGACCTGTGCAGTGGGTGTGCAGGGTGTGCTGATAGTGGCGGTGTTGGAGAGTCTGATACTGCCACCCTTGGCTAGAGTTGCTTTAACCTAAATTTGGCAAACTTGCAGGTAAGCGTTTTGGACCCCCTGTACGATGCAGCCGTAGCTTCCCTCGACGCCCTTAATCTCTGTTCTTGCATACTGCATTGGCAAGGCGGAATGGCCGACGCGGCTTTGGCATAGGGTAAGGGGAAAGGCACAGATATAAGAAGTAAAAATAGCTTCTATTAATGGCCAATCAGCCAAGAAGTATCTTCTGAACCCCTGCCTCTTCCATGGTTCCTCTTACAATGTTTTCCATCAGGTGAGGAAGCTCTTCTGAGCCCTCGCCTCTTCTAAGGTTTTCCCTTTGGCGAGGAAGCTCTTCCAAGACCCCGCCTCTTCCGAGATTCCTCGTACGAGGTTTCCACTAGGCGAGGTTTTCTCTTAGGAGAGGAAGCTCTTCTGAGCCACCGCCTCTTACGAGATTTCCCTCGGACGAGGAAGCTCTTTTAAGCCACCGCCTCTTCCAAGGTTCCTCTTACGAGGTTTTCCCTCTGGCAAGGAAGCTTTTCAGCCCTTACTCTCTACGTTAATTTTAGTGATCCTTTCTAAAGAGAGTTCCTAGGTAACCTTGCCCAGGAACCAGAAGTATCTAGGGAGTTCTACCTAGAAGATGCGCCCATCGGTACTCCGACAGGTAGTGGAAGAATACTTCTCACAACTAGTGAGCGTGACCTAGAACATTAACAAAACGGTAGACCTTACTGCAATCGTTCAGGTGACTATGCTTGGTGGCCAATTGGAGTGAAAGAGTCCTATAGGAGTGAAACCAGAGCGTCTCCTGTGTGGTTCGTAAGGGCTGGCCCTAGGGGGCCTAATGGCCAAAGGATTAGCTGGTTCACGCATCTCTATCGATATAGATAGGCTGTAAAACAGTTATAGAGGATAAATTATAGGTGATGTGAATGTGTTGGGGGCAGGAAACGCGCCGATCTAGGGCGACTGTGCTCAAGGTATTGCAAACTAATGGGACATGCCTTTAAGCATATCAACCTAACCACTTCACTTACGAGGAGTTAATGGCGTGTTAAGTGTTCTGGAGATAGTCGACCCTATAACACAATGTGAAGTTAATATCACAATCGTAAGACCACATGCGTCTCTAGCATACGTGGCATAGTTCGAAGTACTGATCGGAGGTGATACCATATAGAGTAGTAGCAATGAGGCTGTTCAGGTGATGAAGAATCAAATCCACCTGATACTCCCGAACGACTCACGAGGACTCCTCGCCTAGTTTCTATAAATTCTTCGCGGAATCATCATACAAGACACGTTGGCGTCCTCACCTCAATTCTGTCTTCAGGGTAGCGGTTGTTCAGGGTGGGGGTAGAATAGGTACACCCCTCGTACACCCTGGCAATCCCACTCACACAGGCTATAGGAGCACAAACACCAGCCCGCTACCCTCGAGTTTGGCAATTGCTGGAGTCTTGATATATTCCCATGGCAGAATTGGACGATATTGACAACAAGGTGTGGAAAGGATAAGTTGATCCCTCCGATCCAGCCAGGAAGCATGTAGCATTGAGACAAAGCTCTAGATGTCATGTGCAGATTCTTGGGAGACTTCCTCGAGAACGTCTCCGAGGCTGCCGTCAACATCAACTTCAATTACCGTTGATCCCCCGGTAGACGTCGGCAATACCTAACTCCAGCGTTGCCTGGCGTGAGGAGCGAGTGGCGCTTGTCTTCTCACTGTGCGATTGAGCGAGCGCCTGTACAGACCCTGCCGATAATGAAAAGCTTATCGCATACCTTAGGATCAAGGAGGTGATGTAGTCAATCCGCTGTTTCAGAAATGGTTTTGGGGGCCCGGCTGCCGGGTAAGGTAAGCGCCGGAGGTGGCGCAGCATGAGGTCGCAGGTCGCGCGGCCGGAGTTGAACTGTTGGTTATATGATATTTGCTCAATGGCGAAGCACCCCCGAGGCCTTCGCCCCCGAGGCCTTCGAAGTGGGGCTACAGGCCTGACCCCTTTAAAATTATAGGATCACGTGATCCAGATCTTCCCTTTTCTCTTGATCGCTCGCTGTAACTTAGATAGATCCCATCAACTCCTTTTTTTTTCAGTATTATCAACACTCGATTTGCCCGGGCCTTTGGCCCGGTATATCCTTCGGTTCTCTTGCTCGAGCTATTTGCCCTTGACTGATCAGTTGACCTAGCCAGTCGTTTTCTGCCTTCCGCGCGCCTCGGGCACGCGCGGAAGGATTACTTTACTTCTTGTGGTGGTTGTTGTTGCGGCCCCTACGGGCTGACTACAGCAGCTTACTTCACGGGACCATTCCTTGGCCCCGTTTCACCTCCCATTGCTGTCTTTAAAGAAAGCCCCCCTTCATTCGCAGCCAGTCAGTTTCTATTTCCAGCTGGGTCGTGTGACACCAAGTTTCTTCAGGCAGCCCGAGCTCATCATCCCCCCTTTGCTGCACGGATGTCATTGTCTTGAAGTTATCTCAATCAACTGTGCAAAATGAGCGAAATTCCGAAGACAAAAGAGGAGGCGAACTCTGACCTGCAGCGAATACGAGACAGCAGGACCGTCAATGGAGAGGAGTTAAATTATTCGACCGAGAACATATCAGACCTTCATAAGGAAGGCCTGAACATGTATGTCCAGCGAGGATATGACCAAGTCACAGCATCATCAGCTGATCTAATTCTGCCCAAGCATTTCTGACCAACTCTATAAGACGCCCACCCATTTTCTGCTCGAACTGATCCAGAATGCAGACGACAACAGGTATGGCGAGGATGTTGAGCCAAAGATTCACATCTCGTTGTACGAGCGGCGCGGAATTCATTACCTCCGGACTGACTGTAACGAAGTTGGATTCACATTTGAGCAAGTTAAAGCCCTGACACGTGTTGGATTCAGCACCAAGAAAAGACAGAATGGATACATTGGCGAAAAGGGGATCGGCTTCAAATCTGTCTTCAAAGTAGCCGACATCGTTGCTATCGCCAGCGGCTTCTACGAGTTCAAACTCGACCGTAACAAACCGGTCGGTATGGTACGACCAATCCTTACCGGCTTTCCTAGTGCACACCGTGTCGAAGGATGCACCCAGTTTCTCCTCAAGCTGAGAAGCAACCATGACTATAACAATATCCGTGGTGATCTGAACGATATCGAGCCGCAGCTGTTGATGTTTCTCAGAAAGCTAGACAGCTTGCGAGTCACTACTCCCTCGGGAGATAT
>Ga0164242_10001565_pt1 | contig 27140 bp, 22 predicted proteins | sample OricomgcompostMG_FD_108783 | JGI IMG/M metagenome (GOLD analysis project Ga0164242, IMG submission 108783) | Miracle-Growth compost microbial communities from Emeryville, California, USA - Original compost - Miracle growth compost (MG) ...
CGTGATATCGACGCCGGCGAACGGTGGATCACCTGGATCCGGCGGTTCGTTTTTCACGTGCAGGAACCGCACGCGATCGCCGAGCCGTTGGATCAGCTCGAAGACGTCGGCGCCGCCGACACTTGCCCAGTAGGTGTCCAGCTCGAGGACCACCTCCGGCGCGAGCGACTCGACGAGGATCTCGTAGGCGGGTCGCCCGCCGACGCGCTGTCGGAACTCGAAGTCGTGGTTGTGGTAGCCGATCCGGATGCCGCGGCTCGCCGCGACCACGGCGGCTTCGTTGATGCTCGCGGCGAGTTCCTGGATGCCCTGGCGATCGACGAGACGTGCCGGGTCGACCCATGGAACGATCACTGTCCGCACACCCAGCTCGACGGCTGCGGAAAGCACGGCCTCGCGGTCCAGCTCGGTGATCTTGGCATGCGCCGTGGTTGCCACGACCCCGGCGTCATCGAGCGCCGCACCCAGGCCGGCCGTGTTCGACAGGATGTCGTACGGCTCGATGTGCGTGAATCCCATGCCGGCCAGTCGGCTGATGGTTTTGCCGATGCGGTCCGGGGCGAGGTCGTTGCGTACGCTGTAGAGCTGCACGCCGAGCGGAGCGGCGTTCACAGCTGGCCCTCGTGATGATCGTGGTGCGCGTGATCGTGCCCGGGAGCGCAGTGGTCGGTCGCGGGGATGTCTAGCGTAGGGTTGCGTCCGAAGAAACCGTACGGCTTGAACGAGAAACCGACGCTGTCCACCGGCATGATGGGCCAGTCCTCGATGCGCGGGAAGTGTGTGAGACCGAAGGTGTGCCAGAGCACGATGTCGGCGTCGTCAACGTCGCGGTCCGCCGCCGTCCAGGCGGGCAATCCGGCGCCGCCCGGGTTCATGTTCACGAAGTCGCCGGCGGGATACAGCTCATCCGGCTCGTATGCCGTCACCCACAGGTGCTTGGTTGCGTAAGTCGCACGTGCGCGGATGTCCGAACGAGCATCCGCCATCAGCACGGGCCGCCCCTCCGGGTAGAGCGCGTAGCCGACGGCGGAGCCGAGCCGGTTCCTGCTGTGCGGGTTCGTCACCAGCCAGGAACGGTTCTTCGTGTTGTCCGCGAGCCGCTGCGCCCCCTGCTCGGTGCGCAGTCGGGTGACCTTCTGTGTGAACCCGGTGCCCGTCGGATTCGCGAGCCCGCGCGGAACGAGCTCGGCCTCGAGCTCGTCGACCGCGTTGTCCAGTCCGTCGATCATGGTGTCCAGTCGTGCGCTGAACAGGTGCTGGTGGTTCGGGGCGCCGAGACCGGGCGCGAGCTCGGATGCGAACGGATAGCCGGCGCCAGGGTAACCGGAAGTGAACACGACGCCCGTCGCTTTGACCTCCAGCTCGATGGTGCCGTCGAGCGAGAAGTACCAGTAGAAGCCGTAGTCGTAGTTGCCGACCGTGACGAAGAACGACACGACCAGCCTGCGGTTCCGCCGGGAGTCGCTCGACCCGTTCCAGTTGTCGAAGTGCTTCCACAGGATGCCGGTGTCTTCCTCGTGAATGCAGATCGCCTGTGGGATCACGCGCACCTGACCGGCGTTGTCGGCGAGCGTGGCATCCAGATAGGTAATCTCCCCGACGCAATCGCAGCCGAGCTCGAGCGAGTTCGCGAAGCCGCCGAGCAGGTATTCGCCGCAGTCGAAGAAGTTCTGGAACCAGCGCTGCGGGCTCGGATCGCCGTACGGCACCAGCATCTCGGCGATCGAGGCTCGGTAGAGGATGGGACGCTGCACGCCGCCGTCGTTGATCGAGACGTTGTGGAACACGAGACCTTCGCGCTGATCGAAACTCACCTGCAGCCGCCAGCCGGCCCAATCGATCGTGCCGTCATCGTCGATCGTGAAACTGGGTCCCTCGGGCTGGGTGATCTCGATCGGCTTGAGTCCGACTCGTTCCGGTTCACCCACCCACTCCGGCAGATGGAAGTTGCCGTCTTCCTGCGGCACCGGCAGGTCGACGTAGTCGATCACATCGAGCACCTCGCGCGTGACCACGTCGACCATGACGGTGACGCCGTCGACCGGATGCGCCCAGCCGAGGTCGTCGGGTGTCTTCTGCACGAACGTGAAGCACCGTTGGATGCGACGGCCCGCCTCATCGGAGGCGAGGACGCCAGCCGAGAGCGGGTTCACACGCAACTGAGACACGTCGGTCAGACCGCGCTTGCGCATCGCGGCGAGCCAGCGCTCGTCGGCGTGCACGACCTCCTCGACCAGGGAGAACTCCTCGAGGACGACCGGCACCTGACCGTCCACTGCTGGCTCCAGCACGCGGGCAGAGACGATCCTGTCCTCGGCGGGGCAGACGACCGCGTCGTGCGAGGCTCCGTTGGACATGTCGACCAACATCGCCCGGAACCGACGCGGCGCGACTGGTGCCGCGGCATCCAGCAACTGGCGCTTGTCCTGTTCCAGCAGGCCGAAGTACGACATCCGCGTGCTGGCGCCGAACAACCCATCCCGTTCCAGGATGCGACGACTCTGTTCGATCTCCTCGGGGCGCAGCGAGGCGAGCGCCGCCGCGATCCCCTCGCGGACGACCGCTTCGTGATGAGTCGTTGTGCTCACGAAATCCCACTTCCGTTCGGCTGGGCATGGACGCACCGTCCACGGACCACAGCGTACCAAAGGTTGTCCACTTGGTGCCACACCTGTATAACTCACCCTCCACTGGCGGCGTCGTGGTGTGCGACCCGTGCGAAGAAGGTGCGCAGCCGGTACCGGTCGCCCGCGTACTGGATCGTCGAGGCGAGCACGGGACGTTCGCCTCTCGTGCGCACGAGCTGATGCATCTGCAAGGTCGGATCGCCGAGGGCAACGCCCAGCTGCTCCGCGAGGTACGGCGTGGCCTGACGCGCTTCGATGGTCGTCTCCGCGTCCGCCAGGTCGAGCCCGGCCTCCGCAAGCACGCGGTAAAGCGACCCGGTGTGAAAGTCGATCGACGCGATTCCCGGCACCAGCGCAAGCGGGATGATGGCGGTGTCGACGGCGATCGGCACCTCGTCCAGCATCCGCACGCGTTCCAGTCGGAACACCGGCGTGCCCGGTGCGATCAGGAGCAGCTCGGCATCGTCGATCGTCGCCGTTGCGGCGCTCGCGGTGAGAACGCGGGACGAGGCGACCAGCCCCATCCGCTCAGCGGTCTCGGTGAAGGACTCGAGACTGTTCGGCCATTCGTTTCGCGCGTCGCCCGCGACGTACCAGCCCCGGCCGTGCGAGGAGTGGACGAGGCCGTCGTCGACGAGCGCCGTCAGCGCCTTCCTGAGCGTGACACGGCTGATGCCGAGCCGCTGACAGAGCTCGCGCTCCGGGGGTAGCCGCGATCCCGCCTGGAGCATTCCCGACGCGATCTGCTCGCGGAGTGCGTCCACCGCTTGCACCCAGAGCGGGTCAGGATACTCGACGTTGAACGCGACGCCGGCACGGGTGTTCGCGGTCACGGCAGCACCTGCACTTTCTGCCACACCCCGGTTGCCATCGATGCGTAGCAGGCGTCCAGGATGCGATTGACCATCAGCCCGTCGTCGAAGGTCTCGGCGGGGGTTCGGCCGGCGGCGAAGCTCTCCACGAAGTGCCGCATCTCCTGGCTGAAGCCGTATGCCCTGGCCTCCTCCGGCACCGGGTACACCCAACCCGTCTCGGCGTCCGCCTTCTCTACGAGGTATCCCGCGGAATTCTCGATGAATCCCCACACCGGGGTGTTCGAGGTGTCGGTGACGATCCGTCCGGCTGTTCCCACGAACTCGTGCCGCAGCTGCATCCCGCCCTTCTCGATCCAGGAGGATTCGATGGTCGCAAGCTGGCCGCCGGCGAACTTGAGCAGTGCGATCGCCGTGTCCTCACCGGTCGTCTTGTCGCCGTGCACGAGCGTCGCGCCCCAGGCGAAGACCTCGATGACAGGGTTGTCCTTGCCGAAGAAGTGACGGGCCGACTCGACCGTGTGACAGCCCATGTCCAGCAGCGCCCCGCCGCCGGCCGTTTCGGCATCCCAGAAGTGCGCGGCATGCGGGCCGGAGTGCGCCTCACGCGCTCGCATCGTGAGCACGTCGCCGATCGCCCCGGCGCTGACCATCTGGTGCGCCTTGGCGATGTTCGGCGAGAACACCGAGCTCTCGGCATAGCCGTGCCAGACACCAGCATCGCGAACGATGCGCACGATCTCTGCGGCCTCCGCTCCCGTTCGCGCGAGCGGTTTGGTGCAGACCACCGCTTTCCCCGCCGCGGCAACAGCGCGTACCGCGTCGACGTGTGCTTCGTTCGGCAGCGCGATCACGACCATGTCGACGTCGGAGCGCGCTGCGAGTGACGCGATCGAGCTCTCCTGATGCGGGATGTTCCAGCGCCTGCCGAACGCTCGCGCGCGGTCGGCATCGCGCGAGAAATTCGCCACGAGGTCGGCCGAGCGCACGTCACGCAGTGCCTCCGCATAGGTGTCACCGATGAAGCCGGAACCCAGCAGACCGATTCGAATCACACATTCCTCCAGGCAGACGAAACAGCATCACGATCATGTGGTGCTGTATTGGTCTACTACTTATATCGCATTTCCCGCGAGATAAATACCTCTTGCTACCTCTACCGGACCATGTATATGCTTTGTCCGCATACGGTCTGCTTGGAGCACTCCCCAGCCGGCCGTCGGATGCGACGCACTCGTGTGGCCAGGGCGGCGTCGCTGGACCCGCGCCTGGCCGCCCTTTCACACTCATCGAGGAGACAACCAGTGCAACGAGGCAACAGAAGGGGCGCCCGGATCGCGGCGATGGTCGCCACCATCGCGACCGCAGCGCTCGCCATGACCGGATGCACAGCATCCGCGTCCACCGGATCGTCCGATGCATCCGGACGATATGTGAACGTCTATACGGGCAATCCGGGAGCCATCCCGCAGAACTTCAATCCGTTCTCATCGAGCGTCTACTGGAGCCCGACCGGCGCAATTCTTGGCTCGGTCTACGAGCCGCTGTTCTACTTCAACACCGCGAAGGACGAGGCACCGCAGCCCTGGCTTGCGAAGAGCTACACCGTGAGCCCGGACGGCAAGACCTACGAGATCACGCTGCGTAGCGGCGTGACCTGGCAGGACGGCAAGCCGTTCTCGGCCTCCGACGTCGCGTACACGTACAACCTGATCAAGAGCAACCCGGCACTGAACACCTATGGACTCAAGCTGGCCGGTGCGACAGCGACCGACTCGACGCACGTGTCCATCACGCTCACCCAAGCCGACTACACCAACGAATACCCGCTGCTCGGCGAGACGTTCATTGTTCCCGAGCATCTCTGGAAGTCCGTCAAGGATCCGACGAAGTATCTGAACGCGAAGCCGGTCGGCACCGGTGCGTTCGAGTTCGGAACATACAACAGCCAGTCGTTCACGGTCGTGAAGAACCCGCACTACTACGTCAAGGGCGAGCCGTCTGTTGCCGGACTGCGGTTCGTCTCCGAGACGGGGAACACCGGCGGACTCAACGCGCTGAACGCGGGCAAGGTCGACTGGGCGGGGATCGCGCTCGAAGACGTGCAGAAGTCCTTCCTCGACAAGAACCCGAAGTACAACAAGGACGTCGTGATCCCGGCCGACATCAAGGTGCTCATCATGAACCTGACGAAGGCCCCGTTCAACGACGTGAACTTCCGCAAGGCACTCAGCCTGGCGGTCGATCGCAAAGCGATCATCTCGCAGGCGTTCGGCGGCACAGACACCCCCGCGAACCCCACGAGCCTGCTGCAACCTCGCGACGAGGCATTCATCCCCGCCCAGTACAAGGGGAAAACGCTCGACGAAAACGTCAGCAAGGCCAAGCAGACACTGAAGGATGCCGGCTACACGACGGACTCGAGCGGTCACCTGCTGGGCAAGAACCACAAGCCCATCACCTTCGACATCGCGACCGTGACGGGATACACCGACACGATCACCGCCAACCAGCTGCTCGTCGAGGACTTCGCGAAGCTCGGCATCCAGGCCACCTCGAAGCAGATGTCACTCGGCGCATACTCGACCGCGCAGACGACAGGTGAGTTCGACATGCTCGACGATCGCATCGCGACCGGTCCGACACCGTTCCAGCAGTTCAACACGGCGTTCAACTATTCGCTGAGCGCCCCCATCGGCAAGACGGCATCGGCCGACTACGCGCGATTCGATGATCCTGCCGTGCAGAAGCTGCTGAACACCGCGGCGTCGACGAACGATCCGGCGACGACGAAGAGCGCGTACGAGCAGCTCGGCACGTACTTCGCGCAGAACCAGCCGTACATCATCCTGAGTCAGAACGGCGCCGTCTCCACCTATCGCGACCAATACTTCACGGGATGGCCGACGAACGACGACCTGTGGGCGAACCCGTCCAACTGGATCGCCCAGAACGTCGGCTGGGTCGCGAAGAGGCTGAAGCCGCGCTCCTGACCGGATCACGGCGGGGCGCGCCGCCACAACGCGACGCGCCCCGCCTGCCCGCCGAACCGACGCCCCGTTCCGAGGACACGCCCGATGCGCTACTACCTGCGAAAGATCGTCTTCTACCTGCTCGCCGGGTGGATCGCGGTCACACTCAACTTCCTGCTGCCCCGGATGGTCAAGGGCGACCCGGTCCAGGTCATCCTGGCCAAGACACAACGCCTGGCACCGTTGCCGCCGTCGGCCAGGCACGCTCTCGAGCTGCAGTTCGGCCAGACCCACGACCCGATCGTCGTGCAGTACTGGCACTATCTGCAGGGCCTGTTCACGGGCGACCTCGGTGTCTCGGTGACCTTCTATCCCTCTCCGGTCGTCGACATCATCTCGCAGGCACTGCCGTGGACGCTGCTGCTCATCGGTCTCTCCACGGTCATCAGTTACGTGGTCGGACTGCTGCTGGGGTCGTACATCGGGTGGAAGCGCGGCAGCTGGCTCGACTCGCTCGTGCCGATCTCGACCTTCCTCTCCGCGATCCCGTACTTCTGGCTCGCGTTGATCCTGGTCTACATCTTCGGCGTGAACCTGCAGTGGTTCCCGGTGACCGGAGGATACGACAACACCATCACGCCGGGCTTCTCTCTCGAGTTCATCGGCTCAGCCATCTACTACGGGTTGCTTCCCGCCTTCACGATCGTGCTCGCCTCGGTCACCTCGCAGGTGCTCGCCGCTCGGAACATGATGGTGTCGACGATGGCGGAGGACTACGTGACGACCGCCCGGGCGAAGGGCCTACGGCCGCGCCGAGTCTTCGGCTCATACGCGATGCGGAACGCGTTACTGCCGAGCGTCACCGGATTCGCGATCTCGCTCGGCTTCATCGTCAACGGCTCGGTCGTGACCGAGAGCGTCTTCTCCTATCCCGGCGTCGGCTACACGCTCATCCAGGCGGTGGAAAACGACGACTATCCGCTGATGCAGGCGCTGTTCCTGATCATCACGCTCGCGGTGCTCGGTGCGAACTTCGTCGCCGACATCGTCTACGGCGTCATCGACCCGCGCACGCGCTCAGCAGAGTAGGAGACGACAATGGCCTTCTCGCAACAAGAACTCGCCGACCCGGACGTCCTCCCGGCATCCCCTGTTCCCGGTCGTCGAACACGGTGGGCGTTCTTCCGGAATGCCTCCTGGAAGCTCTGGACCGGACTGGCGATCTGCGCGTTCTTCGTCGTGATCGCCGCCGTCGCGCCACTGATCGCGCCGAACCCGAACCAGACCAGCTCGATCGGGCTCCAGCCTCCGTCCATCAACCATGTCTTCGGCACGACGAACATCGGCCAGGACGTGCTGCAGCAGGTGCTCGGCGGCACGACCGGATCGATCGTCATCGGCGTCGTCGCCGGAGCATTGACCGTGGTGCTCTCGATGCTGTTCGGCGTCGGCGGCGCGTTCCTCGGTGGCAAGTGGGACGAGGCGTCGTCGCTGATCAGCAACGTCTTCCTCGTCATCCCCGGTCTTCCACTGCTCATCATCGTCACCGACTACGTCCAGTCCCGCAGCATCCTGGTGATCGCCGTGGTGATCGCGATCGTCAGCTGGGCGGGCGCGGCACGCGTGCTGCGCGCGCAGACGCTGTCGGTGCGATCGCGCGACTACGTCGACGCCGCCAGGGTGGCAAGCGAGTCGACGTGGCGCATCATGCTGCGCGAGATCCTGCCGAACCTGATGCCCATCATCGCCTCGCAGTTCGTCTTCGGGGCGCTCGGCGCGATCCTGGCTGAGGCGGGGCTGTCGTTCCTCGGGCTCGGCGCCGCCGGCGGCAAGTCGTGGGGCAGCATCCTGTTCTTCGCGCAGAACGCGCAGGCGATCACGCTCGGAGCCTGGTGGTGGTTCGTGCCGCCCGGGCTGTGCATCGCGATCGTCGGCGCCGCGCTCGGCCTGATCAACTTCAGCATCGACGAGCGCATCAATCCGCGTCTGCGCACGCTTGCCGTCATCAAACGCTCACGTCGCCACGGGCGAAAGGCTACGAAATGACCGAACCGTTGTTGAGCATCCGCAACCTGACCGTCGAGTACCAGACTGCCGATCCGGTGCAGGCGGTGCGCGACGTGTCGATCGACATCGCACCAGGAGAGATCTTCGGGCTCGCCGGCGAGAGCGGCTGCGGCAAGTCGACACTCGCATACGCGGTGACGCGCCTGCTCGAGCCGCCGGCCGCGATCACCGGCGGGTCGATCGGGTTCCGCCGACCGGACGGCTCGTCGGTCGACGTCCTCGGGCTCGACGGGCGCGAACTGCGCGCGTTCCGTTGGCAGGAGATCTCGATGGTGTTCCAGGGTGCGATGAACGCGCTCAACCCCGTGCGCACCGTGCGGTCGCAGATCGCCGACATCTTCATCGACCACGACGCTGGGATGTCCCGGGCGCAGCGCACGAGACGGGCCGCCGAGCTGCTGAAGACGGTGGGCATCGACCCGCGTCGGCTCTCCAGCTATCCGCACGAGCTCTCCGGCGGCATGCGGCAACGGGTGATGATCGCGATGGCCCTCGCCCTGCGGCCACGCCTGATCGTGATGGACGAGCCGACGACCGCGCTCGACGTCGTGGTGCAGCGCAACATCATCGAGGAGATCAACCGGCTGCGCGCCGAGTTCTGCTTCGCGGTGCTGTTCATCACCCACGACCTCGGACTGCTGCTGGAGATCAGCGACCGGGTCGGCGTCATGCTCGCTGGCAGCCTGGTGGAGCAGGGTACGCCGCGGCGACTCCAGGATGCCCCGCAACACGACTACACGCGGCACCTGTTGCGTTCCTTCCCGAGCCTGCGCGGTGACGTACCGTCGACGGGCACCCGTTACGTCACGATTCAGGACGGTGCACGCGCATGACGACACTCGAGGCCATCGGTCTGCACAAGCAATACACGGTGCGCGGCACCGGGCTGCGATCAACCGTTCTGAAGGCCGTCGACGACGTCTCGATCATCGTGAAGCCGGGCGAGACGGTCGCGCTGGTCGGCGAGAGCGGCAGCGGCAAGTCCACGGTCGCCAAGATGCTGATCCGTCTCGTAGCGCCGACTTCAGGACGCATTCTGCTGGACGGAAGCGAGCCTGCGCACGGCCGCACGGCGACCAAGGCATACCGCTCCCGCGTGCAGATGGTGTTCCAGGATCCGTTCTCGTCGCTGAACCCGGCGCTGCCGATCCGGCATCAGCTGGCACGACCGCTACGCATTCACGGCATCGTGCGCTCCCGTGGCGACGAGGAACGAGAGCTCCTGCGCCTGCTGGACTCGGTGAACCTGTCACCTGCCCGGGTCGTGTTGGACAAGTACCCGCATGAGCTCTCCGGCGGCCAGCGGCAGCGGGTCGCGATCGCACGCGCTCTGGCCCCGCGCCCGGAGGTGCTGATCGCAGACGAGCCGGTGTCGATGCTCGACGTCTCGATCCGGCTCGAGATCCTGCAGCTCCTCGACGACCTGAAGATGCAGAACAACCTGGCCGTGCTCTACATCACTCATGATCTGGCCACGGCACGCCACTTCTCGTCGCAGATCGTGGTGATGCGCCGCGGCAGGGTCGTGGAGCGCGGGATCAGCGACGACGTCATCCTGAATCCTGTGCACCCGTACACGCAGTTGCTCGTGCGGGCAGCACCGGATCCGAAATCGGAACCGTTCGTCGTCGATCCCGAGCGCTACCGCGAGCATCCCGATGTCACGATCAGCCAGGATGACCCGGACATCGCCAGGTGGCCGGCGTCCCGACACTGGGCGCGCTCGTGGGCCGCAGACGCCGAAATCGCCGCCCTGCTTCCATCGGTGACCGCAGCCGGGTGACGGTCAGCGGGAAGCGCGCGAGAAGAAGGTGCGCAACCGATACCGATCGCCCGCATAGCTGATGATCGAGACGAACAACGGGCGCTCACTGCGGTCGACGACAAGCTGACGCATCACGAGCACGGGCATGCCCGCCTGCAGGTCCAGCCGCTCAGCAAGTACAGCATCCGCGCCCTTCGCCTCGACCGTCGCATCGGCGCGCAACGGCTCGACACCATCCGCAGCCAACCGCTCGTACAGCGAGTCGACGGCGAAATCAGCGGACGTCAGGCCCGGAGCGACGTTGACGGGCACGCGCGTCACGTCCAGTGCGATCGGAACGTCGTTCAGGCGCCGGACCCGCTCCAGGTGGAACACCGGCGTCCCCGGAGCAATGGAGAGCTCCTCCGCCTCATCGAGGCTTGCCGGAGCGGTCTCGGCGCGCAGCACCGTCGATGATGACGTCAGTCCCATTCGCGCCGCCGTCTCACTGAACGACTCGAGGCTGTTCGGCCACTCCTTGTTCACCGGCGCTTGCGCGACGTACCACCCCCGACCGTGCGAGGCGCTCAGCACGCCGTCATCGACGAGCTTGCCGAGCGCCTTGCGCAGCGTCACTCGCGAGATACCGAGCTGCGTGCACAGCTCGCGCTCTGGCGGAAGTCGCATCCCCGGCTTGAGCACGCCACTGGTGATCTCCCCCATGATCAGGTTGACCGCCTGGATCCACAGCGGCTCCGGGTAATCGGGTCGTATCGCCGCGCTCGCGACATCGCGGGTCTCCGTCACCGGACTCCCCTCGTCTTCTCCGGATGCATGCCTCTTTCTTACCACTCAGACCGAGCATGCAGCGTTACATCGGCCTGTTCGGACAGATCGGAATCAGACGCCGTCGATCAGGCGGTCGAATGCGGCATCCAGCTCCGCGTCCACGCGTCGCGCAGAGGAGCTCACCCTCGCGTGCTCGATGATCTGTCTGGCACCATCGGAGAACGAGACGCGCGGGGCGAAGCCGGGCACCAGCCGCAACAACTTGCTCGTGTCGAAGAGCATGGTGTGTCGGAAGTCGTGCTCGAGCACCTCGGCCCAGCCGGGCACGGCGCGACCGATGGCCTCGCTCGAGACGTGCACCAGACGCGGTTCGCGCACGCCTGCGGCAGCAGCCAGCTCGATGTGGATCTGGTCCCAGGTCAGGATGTCCCCGCTGACGACGTTCACGCTCTCGCCGATCGCGTGCCCGTTGCCGAGCAGCGGCACGAACGCGCGCGCGAAGTCGCTTGAGTGCGTCAGCGACCAGAGCGAAGTGCCGTCGCCGTGCACGACGACTCCCTTGCCCGCGCGCATCCTCTCGATCGCGGTCCATCCGGACAGGATCGGCACCGTGGTCTCGTCATAGGTGTGGAACGGGCGCACGATGGTGAGCGGAAAGCCCGACTGGCGGTAGGCATCCTGCAGCAGCAGCTCGCAGGCGATTTTTCCTCGAGGATAGCCGAACTCGCTCTGCCGGATCGGACTGGACTCGGTGATCGGAAGAAGCGGAACCGGCCTGGCGTACACGGAGCACGTGCTGATGAACACGTACTGCGTCGTGCGATCCGAGAACAACTCGACGTGATCGCGCACGTCGCCCTCCGCGTAGCCGACCCAGTTCACGACCGCATCGAAGCTCTCTTCGCCGAGCACGCCGGCCAGCGCCCGCGCGTCACGGACGTCGGCACGGAGCTGACGGACGCCTGCTGGCATCGGACGGCTCGGGGCGCCACGCGTCACGATCGTCAGCTCGACACCGCGCCGAACGGCCTCGGCCGCGGCGGCCGAACCGATCATGCCGGCGCCGCCAAGGAACAGGACGCGTGTGCTCATCGTGCGACCTCCCCGGTCGCGGCCCGGCCGGAGGAAAGCCCGTGCCCGACCAGATAGTCGTAACTGGCCTGCAGCGCGGCGAACGTGTCCACGTCGAGACGCTCCAGCTCGACGATGTGCCAGCGCAGACCGCTACGCACCGTGAGCGCCGCCTGCCAGTCGAAGGCGCCATCGCCGATCGGCACCATGACGTCGTCGTCGTAGCTCACCGCTGGGCCGTCCTTGATGTGGATGAACCGCGCACGATCGCCGAGCCGAGCGAGCACCGACGGAACGTCTGCCCCGCCCATGCGCGCCCAGTAGGCGTCCAGCTCGACGAGCACACGCGGATCGAGCGCCTCCAGCAGCACATCGTAGGCGGCCTTGCCGTCGAACTCGTTTGCGAACTCGGCGAAGTGATTGTGGTAGGCGATCGTCATCCCGAACTCGGATGCCCGGTCGGCTGCCTCGTTCACGCGCTCGAGACCGCGCAGGATCTTCTCGACCGAGCCGAACTCTTCGCGTTCCATACTCCAGACCAGGGTGCGAGCGCCGAGTTCGGCGTTCTGCTCCAGGATCCGCTGCGCGTCGTCGCCGGCCGGGAACTGCGTGTGCGCGCTGGTCAGAGCAAGCCCGGCTCCGGCCAGCGCGTCGCGCACGCGCGCGGGGCCGTACCGCTCGACGATCCCATACGTCTCCACACCCCGAAACCCCATCTCGGCGACGCGCTGCAGCGTGCCCTCCAGATCGTCGAGCGCCTGCGCCAGGATCGTGTACGCCATCACGGCGATCGGCGGCGGCGTCACTTCTCGGCCTTCGCAGTCCAGCGCAACGCCTGTCGGATCAGCGTGCGGAACGCCGGCTCACCCCAGGCGCGCATGTCGTGCCCGAGCGCGATGTAGACGACGCGGCCGTCGCCCACTTCACGCGCATAGGCGACCGGGATCGCCACCCCGTCGGCTCGGTGCCGCCGTGCGAGCACGGTGATGTCATCGTCGGCCAGCTCGAACTCGTAGTATTCGTCGAACAGTTCGAAGTCGCTCAAACCGGCCGTGACCGGATGATCGGCCACGATCTCGACGGTGTGCCGCCCCTCATGATGACCAGGGCCGTGCGAGAGGTAGCGGTTGCCGAGCAGCGTGAACAGCGGCAGGTCGTCCGGGTCGATCTTCTCGCCCGACCAGCCCATGATGTTCGCGCCGTGCACGGCGACGACGCCTTTCCCCGCCGCCACGGCTGCGGCGAGCGCCACCTGCTGAGCGGTCGCGAACTGGCCGCCGGCCGTGTACAGCAGATAGGCATCCGCATCGGCAGTCTCCGGCCGGGCATCGACGAAGCGCGCGGTCCCCATCGCCTTGCGGGTCACCAGGCCTGCCTCGATGCCCAGTTGCTGGAACACCGTTGCGGCGGAGAGCAGGTCGTGATGGATGTCGTCTCCGTTCACCACGACCAGTGCGTTGCGATTGTTCGTCATGATCCTTCTTCTTCGTGGGATCGCCCCGACCAGGGGCGTGCGGCGGCTCGTCGTGCCGGCGTGATGGGCGTCGGCACGACGAGCCGCTGCGTGCGTGCTACTTCGACACCGGCTTCAGGTGCATGGCCACCACGGGGTTCGGGTACGGTGCGAAGTACGGGTTCTGCGGCGACGGGAATCCCGTCACTTTCGCCGTGCTCCAGTCACCGTAGTTGCCCCAGTAGAACATCACGATCATCGGCAGCTGGTCGATCCAGATGCCCTCGAGCTGCGCCATGATCTTGTTCCGCTGTGCATCGCTGGTGGCCAGCGGATACTCGGTGAACAGTTTCTTGGCCGTCGGATCGTTGAACCGTTCGATGTTCTCGAAGGTCGGCGTCGCCTTGCCGATCGGATAGTACTGGTTCGGGTCCATCATCGCCTGGTAGATGTTGAACGCGCGAGGAGCAGGCCCGACCGGGTAGCCGATCGTCGACTCGAATTGGCCGTTCGCCGTGATCTTGTTGATGTCGTTCACGCTGGTGGTGTCGATGTCGAGCTTGATTCCGATGTCCTTCAACTGCGAGACGAGAACCTGCGCACGAGCGGCGATATCGGTGTACGAGGCCGGAAAGCTGACCGAGAACTCGACGCGCTTGCCATTCTTCTCGAAGTATCCGTCGCCGCCCTTCGTGTAGCCGGCATCGGTCAGCGTCTTCTCCGCCTTCGCCTTGTCATAGACGAAGTTCAGGTCCTTGTACTGCGGTGCGACCTCCGGCATGAAGGCGGGCATCGGCAGTCCGGTCTGGTTGGTTGCCGGCGGCGAATCGGTCGCCGCGCCGACCTGCGCACGGTCGACGCCGAGGCTGATCGCGCGACGAACGGCAAGATCGCTCAGCGGCCACTTCTCCAGGTTCGGGATCAGGCCGTCCTGGCCGACCACGGGTGCCCAGTAGTGGTTGTCCTTGCTCTTGGAGGTGTACGTCTTCTTCGAGTCGGCGATATAGGTGCCGCCCCAGTCGGCCTGCCCCTGCACGAGCGCGTTGGTCTGACCCTGGTTGTCCTTGTACGGGATGAACCGCAGGCCGCCGATCTTCGGCGCCCCCTGCCAATAGTCCTTGTTCGCCTTCAGCACGAAGCTCTGCGGCGAGAAGGTGCCGAGTTCGAACGGTCCGGTCCCCACCGGCTTCTTGTCCGCGTATTTGGTCGGGTCGCCGACCTTCGACCAGATGTGCTTCGAGACGATCGCGGCAGAGACGATCGAGGTGAAGTCGATCTCTGACGGGGTCGCGAAGGTCATCACGACCGTGTTCGGGTCGCTGGCGGTGATCGTGTCGAATTTGATGCCGCCGACGTTCAACGCCGGGTACTTTTTCAGCATGTCGTAGGTGAAGACCACGTCGTCGGCTGAGAACGGCTTGCCGTCCGTCCACTTCACACCGTGTTGCAGGTGCAGTGTCAGCGTCTTGTTCTCGTCCGACCATTTCCACGACTTCGCGAGCCACGGGATGTCGTCGCCGATCTTCACGTTGTTGATCTGCACGAGCGGCTCGTAGATGAACCCCCCGGAGCCTTGATTCGTGAACGTCGCGCCCTGCGCGGTGTTCGGCAGGTACGGGTTGAAGGTCTGGGTAAGGGAATCGGACTGGCTGGCGACGTTCAGGATCAGCCCGTCACCGGAGTCCTTCCCGCCTCCGCTCGAACAGGCGGCAAGCGCCGCCACCATGCTCAGGGCGGCAACCGTCCCAATCAGTTTCCGTCGGAACGGAACCGTGTTGTTTCGCATTCTGTGTGTGCTCCTTGGATGGATGTGGCTGTGTTCGGGGCATGTGCATTCAGATTTCTTCCGCCGGTTTGACCTGGCCGGCCGATCGCACCTCCCCCAAGCCGTGGACCGACGCGTTCTCGGCGCGGGCGCGCGCGGCGTCCTCGTCGTCCGCATACAGCCAGCAACGGGCCCACTGCCCGTCGTCGAGGTCGAACCGCGGCGGAGCATCCGTTGTGCAGCGCTCCATCGCGAAAGGACACCGGGGATGGAACCGGCATCCGCTCGGTGGGTTGATCAGGCTCGGCGGTTGGCCGATGTCTCGCGCACGTGAGTCGGAGTCGCGCGACGGGTCGGGGGCAGAGGCGATCAGCAGCTGCGTATACGGATGTGCCGCGCGCTGCGTGACCTGTTCCGAGCTGCCGTACTCAACGAGCTGCCCCGCATACATCACCGCGGTGTCCTCGGCGAAGTAGCGTGCCGATGCGATGTCGTGCGTGACGTAGAGCAGACCGACGCCGCGCTCCTGCGTCAACGCACGCAACAGGTTCAGCACGCCGAGCCGGATCGACACGTCGAGGCTGGAGACCGGCTCATCGGCCAGGAACACCTCGGGGCTGGCCGCCAGGGCGCGGGCGATCGAGATGCGCTGCAGCTGGCCGCCTGAGAGCTCGTGCGGATACTTCTCGGTGAACTGCCGGGCCGGCGCGAGATTCACCTGCGCGAGCAGGTCGTCGATCACGGCCCGTCGCTGCGCCGCGGTCTTGCCCTTGTGGTGGATGCGCACGGCACGCATCAGGGTGCGGGCGATCGTGGCGACCGGGTTGAACGAGCCGAACGGGTCTTGCAGGATCAACTGCACTCTGCTGACGTGAGCGCGCAGGCCTTTGCCGCCTCGCGCATGCACGACGGCGCCGCGGAATCGAATCTCCCCCGAGGTGAGTGGATGCAAGGCGGCGAGCAATCGTGCGAACGTCGACTTGCCCGAGCCGGACTCGCCGACGAGCGCGGTGATCACGCCGGAGTAGAGGGTCAGCGACACGTCGTCGACGGCGTGCACGACGTTGCCGCTGCCGCGCCGGAACGGGTTCACATGCACGGTGAAGTTCTTCGTCACGTGCCGCGCCTCGAGTACCGGCGTACGCGTGCCCTCGTCATGCCGGGGCGGGGATCCTGCAGTACGCGGGGTTGTCATCGTGCCTCCTGGGGAACCCGGTCGGTGGCGTCGTCGGAATCCTCGGCCTGGCCTGCCTGCCCGTCGCCCTCGTAGAGCAGACACGCCGCTTGCGCCTGCCGCCACTCGGCGCGCCCGGCGAGCTCGAACAGTGGCGGCACCACGTTCGTGCAGCGATCGAAGGCGAGCGGGCAGCGCGGGTTGAATGCGCATCCGGTCGGCAGCTTGCGCAGATCCGGCGGTGCACCGGGAATGCCGGTCAGCTCACGTTTCGGCCCGGAGAGCGTCGGGAACGAGTTCAGCAGACCCTGACTGTACGGATGCCGCGGATTGCGGTAGAACTCGTCGGCGTCGGCCAGCTCGACGACGCGCCCGGCGTACATCACGGCGATCGTGTCCGACATCTCGATCAGCAGCGACAGGTCGTGTGTGATGAAGATGACCGAGAAGCCGAGCCGGTCTTTGAGCTCGATGATCTTCTCGACGATCTGACGCTGGATCACCACGTCGAGCGCGGTGGTCGGCTCGTCCATCACGATGATCTCCGGGTCGAGTGCGAGCCCGACCGCGATCATCGCGCGCTGCCGCATGCCGCCGGAGAGCTCGTGCGGGTACGCGCTCACCCTGTCGGCCTGGATGCCGACGAGCTCGAGCAGCTCCAGCACCCTGGCCGCGCGTTCGTGTGTGGTCATCTGCGGCCGGTGCGCCTTGATGGCGTCCTCGATCTGCGCGCCGACCGTGAGGATCGGGTTCAGCGCGTGCATCGCCGATTGGAAGACGATGGCCAGCTCCTCCCACCGGAACTCGCGCAGCTCGTCGTCGCTCATGGTGAGGATGTCCGATGTGGACCCGTCGGCGTTGTGGTAGGTCATCGTGCCAGCGCTGATCTCGGCGGGCGGTTTGTGCAGTCGGGTGATGGCGTGAGCGAGCGTCGACTTGCCCGAGCCGGACTCGCCGGCGATGCCGAGCACCTCGCCGCGGCGCAGCGTGAGCGAGACGTCGTTGACGGCAGTGGTCACGGAGGACTCGGCGACGTAGTCCACGCGCAGGCCGTCGAGCTCGAGGATCACGTCGCTCGAGCCAGGACGGTACGGCACGACCGGACCACGGTCGTGGTCGCGCGTACGGCGCTTCACCGAGCGCATCCGCTTCGCCTTGACCTGCGCGCGCTGCGCCTTCTTGGTTCCGATCCCGGCCTGTCGCAGTCGCGGGTTGATGAACTCGTCGATGCCGAAGTTGACCAGCGAGAGGCCGGTGCCGAGGAAGGCGATCGCCAGCCCGGCGGGCACGAACCACCACCATGCGCCGGTGAGCAGCGCGCTGGAGACCTGTGCCCAGTACAGGATGGTCCCCCATGACCATTCCGTCACATTCGTCAGGCCCAGGAAGGCCAGGCTCGCTTGGGTGAGGATGGCGCCGGTGACGGTGCCGAGGAACGAGGCGGCGATGATGGCCACCTGGTTCGGGAAGATGTCTCGGAAGATGATGCTCGACGTGCGTTCTCCGGTGGCACGGGCGGCTTCGACGAAGTCCCGCTTTCGCAATGACAGCGTCTGTGCCCGCAGCACGCGTGCTCCCCACGCCCATCCGGTGATGGAGATCACCAGGATGATGCCGAAGGAGCCCGTCTTGGGCAGGTAGGCGGCCAGGATGACGGTCAGCGGCAGAGCGGGGATCACCAGGAACACGTTGGCGAGCAATGACAGCACCTCGTCCGAGATGCCTCCGAGGTAGCCGGCCGCGAGGCCGACGATGACCGAGAGCAGCGTGGCGATCACCGCGGCCAGCACGCCGACGATCATCGACACCTGCGTGCCGTAGAGCATCTGCGAGAGGATGTCCTGTCCGGTCTGCGTGGTGCCAAGCAGGTGATGCAGGCTCGGCGGCGCGAGCGTGGTCTTGCTCACCTGCGACGGATCGTACGGCGAGATCCACGGCCCGATGACCGCGAGGACGCAGAACACGGCGACCACGATGATCCCGGTGAGCGTCCACGGGCGTTTGAACGCCCTGAGCCAGGCGAATCGGGACGTACCGGTGGAGTCCGTGGTCTCCGCCTCGGTCACGGTTGCGGTTGTGATGGCCACGATCAGCCCTCCCTGGTTCGCGGGTCGAGGAACACGTATGCGAGATCCGCGAGCATGTTCGCGATCAGCACGGTCACGGTGATGACGAGGAATATCCCCTGCATGAGCGGGTAGTCTTGCGCCTGCGCCGCCTTGAAAAGCACGGTCCCGATACCCGGGTAGTTGAAGACGACCTCGGTGACGATCGAGCCGCCGACCACGAAGCCGAGCGACATCGCGAAGCTCGAGAACGATGGCAGCATGGCATTGCGTGCCGCGTAGGTGAACATCACGCGGCGCTTGGGCAGGCCCTTGGCTTCGGCGAGTTTGACGTAGTCCTCGCTGAGTGTGGTGACCATCATGTTGCGCATGCCGATCAGCCATCCGCCGATGGATGCCACGACGATGGTCAGCGCGGGAAGCACCGCATAGTAGGTGGCGCTGGAAATGAAGCCCCAGTTCAGCCCGATGGTCTCCGTCACCGAGTATCCGCCTGAGAGCGGGAACCACTTGAGAATGATCGCGAAGACCAACACGACGCAGATCGCGAACCAGAAGTACGGGATCGAGGACAGCAGCGTCGTGATCGGGATCAATGAGTCGAGCCGGCTGCCACGCTTCCAGCCGACGATCATGCCGAGCGTGGTGCCGATCACGAAGCCGAGCACCGTGCACACTGTGATGAGCACGAGCGTCCATCCGATGCTCTGGCCCAATACGTCGGATACCGGCGTCGGGTAGTAGGCGTACGACGTGCCGAAGTTGCCGGTGAAGATGTTGTGCCAGTAGTCCAGATACTGCTGCCACAGACTTGCGTGGCTCTGTCCGAAGAGCACACGCAACGCTTGCACGGCGGTCGGCGAGAGCTTGCCGTGGAACTTCTCGATCAAGGCGTCCGCCGGGTTGCCCGGCATGATTCGCGGCAGCAGGAAATTCAGGCTGATGGCGGCCCAGGCCGTCACCAGGTAGAAGAAGCCGCGTCGAAGTAGCACCCTCATGTCGCGGTCATCCCTCGATTCCTGCTGTCGGGCGCGCGGACCAGCGCACCGCAGCCAAGACGATCGCACGTACGGCGGGCTCGCCCCACACGCGCATGTCATGCCCGAACTGCACCCAGCACACCCGCCCGTCACCCTCGTTCCTGGTCAGCACGAGCGGTTCGCGCCCGTACGGGATGTCGCGCCAGGCGGCGACCCGCGTACCGGCCGCGACACTGGTGCGGTAGTGCTCGTGGTCGATGTCGAAGCAGCGCGGGACGGAGGTGCCCGCGAACAGCGGATGCTCCGGGTCGATATGCACGGTGAACCGGTCGGCATGCGGTTCGGGACCGTGCGAGTCGAACACCACGCCGGTCAGCTCGTCGAGCGCCCCGTGACGCGGCAGTGCCGTCGAATGGATGCTGAGCAGTCCGGTGCCCGATGCTATGGCCGCCGACAGTGCGGACTGCTCATCGCCATCGAAGCGCCCGCCTGCGGTGTAGAGCACGACCAGGTCGTCACCGTCGGTCTCGCGAAGGCAGGCTGCTCCGAAGCGCACGCGCGCCACGAACCCGGCCTCCGTGCACAGCTCCTGCAATTCGCAGCTGGCAGTGAAGAGGTCTTCGTAGACGTCGTCGCCGCCGATCACCACGGATGCGCGTCTGGGTCGCCGTTCGGCGCTCGGAGCGTCCGTGGAAGCGAGCTGAAGTGGGGGCATCATGTCTTCTCTGTGTTGTGGCGGGTTGCTGGATCGTGAGTCAGTAGTTCGAGACGAGGCGACCGCTCGGTCGCCAATAGCCGAGGTCGACGCCCTGCGGCAGGGTCGTCGCGTCGCGATCGAGCGGGAGGTACACACGGGCCCGCGCGACGCTGCTCTGGTAGGTGGCGAAGATCACTTCTGCACCGGCAACCGCGACCCGCGCCGAGAGCGCCGGCTCGCGCTGCTCCGCGACGGCCGCGACGAGGTCGTCGATGGCCGATTCCGTTGCGGCGAAGATGGCGGGGTCGATCCCGTGGTCCCACGCTCCGGTATCCCGTGTGTACGGAGTCTCGAAGCTGCTGATCGACCCGTCGAAGCGCGCTACCGTGCATCCGGAGCCGTTGGCGATGATCCGTCCTTCTGTTCCCTGCACGATCAGACCCAACGGGGTCTGGCGATGCAGCACGGGTGTCGCCGGCTCCCGCCCGGTGGCGATCACGGCGCGCACGCCGTCCTCCCAAACGATCTCGGTCAGCGACGACGTCTCGACAAACGCACCGAAGACATACCGGTCGGTAGTGACGTCCACTTGCCCGGTCACCCAGCGCGCAGCTGAGTCGTCTCGATAGAAGAGCAACAGATCGACGATGTGGCTGCCCCAGTCCAGGAGATTCGGGCAGTACCCCTCCAGCGAGAGCACGTCGCCGATCTCACCGGCGGCGATCGCGTCCCGTGCGAAGCGATGCACGGGATCGAAACGCCGCTGCAGATTGAAGGACAGCTGCGTGCCGGCCGCAGCGGCGGCATCCGCCATCGCGAGCGCATCGGCGTAGCTCAGCGCGACTGGCTTCTCGCAGTGCACGGCACGGGCGCCGGACCGCACGGCGGCCATCACCGCTGACCGGTGCAGTGCTGGCGGCGTGCACACCGACACGATGTCGGGGCGGACGGCCTCGAGCATGTCGTCGAAGTCGTCGTAACCTTCGGCGATCCCGAAGTCGGCGCAGAACGCCTCACGTGCACGTACGTCGGGGTCGGCCACGGCAACGACCGATGTCGCATCGTTCGCGGCGTAGCCCGACGCATGCACCCGCGCCTGGCCTCCCGCAGCGATGATCGCCACCGTGTACGCCGCCATTCCTTCTCCCTTGAACGTTGCTATCCCAAAGCTATACCACTTTGAGCCAGCATAAGACGAAAACCGGCCGGGGACAAGACAAGCTTCCCCCGGCTCGCGGTGCATGCGCCCGCCCTGACCGGGCTTCGCCGAGGCCTTTGGCGAGTTTTCAGCCCTCACACGCCAGTAGAGAGCATGGTCCACTAAGTACCACTCACAACCAATCGTTACACTGTCGACATCCCTCCCACCTCCGAAAGGACTCGCAATGTTGATCAGCAGACTCGTCGCCCCGCGCGCCAGCGAGGTCGAGGAACGACCGACACCGACACCCGGCGCCGGCGAGGTCGTGATCGAGACCATCGCCAGCGGCGTCTGCACATCCGACCTGGATGTGTGGCGCCTCGGCCCGGGCGATGGTCGGCCGGTCGAACTCGGCCACGAGGTGGCAGGCCGGGTGGTTGCGGTCGGCTCGGCCGACTGTCGCTGGCGCGTGGGTGAACTCGTGACGGGACTCGGCGGACCGGGCTTCGCCAGCCACGTCGTCGCCGCCGACCGCGATCTACTGCCGATTCCAGCCGGAGTCGCACCGGAGCACGCGATCGGCGAGCCGATCGCGACGCTTCAGGAGGCGATCTCACGATGCGCCGTGGTCCCGGGAACACGTGTCGCGGTCGTCGGGCTCGGCTTCATGGGCCTCGGCCTGGTGCAGCTCGCGTTGAGCCTCGCACCCGGCCTGGTCATCGGCGTCGATCCGAGCGCCGCCGCCCGTGAGCGCGCCGCGCGCCTCGGCGCGGGACTGGTCATGCACCCCGACGAGGTGGCGGGCTTCCTCGCACGGTCGGGCGATGCCGGCCGCGATCAGCGTCCCGACCTCGTCATCGAGGCCACGGGCGTCACCGGCGGCCTGGAAACCGCCGGCCGGCTCGTGCGGCCGTTCGGAACGATGTGCATCGTCGGCTACCACCACGACGGCACTGCGCGGCTGGACATGGAGCTCTGGTACAAGGGCGTGACGGTCGTGAACGGCTTCTGTCCCGACCGAGGGCGGACCATGCGTGCGATGTCCGATGCCTTGCGCATGATCGAACAACGGCGCTTCAGCTATGCCCCGCTGATCACGCATCGGTTCGGGTTGGACGAAGTGGATGCCGCCTATGCGGCGATGGATCGTCGAGAACCGGACTTCGTCAAGGCCGTGATCATGCCATCTGCATGAGTTTTCACCAAATACTTACCAATATAAGACCAATAGGGTACGTTGTGCGGTAAGCGTTTTCCACCGACGTCGAAGGCGCCTCTTTCAGTGTCACCACGATCAGAGGAGATTGTCGTGTCCCAGGCCACTCGGACGACCTCGTCCCCCCGTCTCAAGCGCTCGCTCGGAACCCCGTCGCTGCTGCTGTTCGGCCTCGCTTACATGCTGCCGCTCGCGGTCTTCACCACGTACGGGATCGTCACTCAGGTGACCGGCGGTCACCTCGCCGGCGCCTATTTCGTCACGACCATCGCGATGCTATTCACCGCATACAGCTACGCGAACATGGTGCGCGCATATCCCGCCGCCGGTTCGGCATACACATACACGCAGCGCGCGTTCGGCTCACATCTGGGGTTCCTGACCGGATGGGCCCTTCTGCTGGACTATCTGGTGCTCCCGTTGCTCAACTACCTGATCATCGGCCTGTACCTCAACACGGCATTCCCGGCCATCCCCGCGTGGCTGTTCATCGTCGTCTCCGTCGTTCTCGTGACCGGCCTGAACGTGATCGGCATCCGCCTCGTCTCCAGTGCGAATCTGGCCCTGGTCGGCGTGCAGATCGTGTTCATCGTGGTATTCGTCGCCGTCGGTATCGCGTACGCGAGCGGCCAAGCGACGATCCCGAACCTGCTCGAACCGTTCATCGGCGGCAACTCGACGGTCGGCAACATCATGGCGGGTTCCGCCTATCTCGCCCTCGCCTTCCTCGGCTTCGACGCGATCTCCACGCTCTCCGAAGAGGCGAAGAACGCCACCACGTCGATCCCGCGCGCGATCGTGCTGTGCACCCTCGTCGGCGGGCTGATCTTCATCGTGCTGGCCTACTTCGCCGGTCTGGTCTTCCCGGACTACCAGCACTTCACCGACGCCGACACGGCCTCGCTCGACGTCATGAAGCGCATCGGCGGAACGGCGCTGTACGCGTTCTTCACCGCCGCGTACATCGCCGGCAGCTTCGCCTCCGCGATGGCGTCGCAGGCGAGCGTCTCCCGGATCCTGTTCGCGATGGGACGCGACGGACAGCTGCCGCGCCCGGTGTTCGGCGCCGTGCACCCACGCTTCCGGACACCTTGGCTGGCCGTCATCGCGGTCGGCGTGATCGGGCTGCTCGGCTCGCTGCTGCTGAGTCTCGATTTCGTCGCATCGATCATCAACTTCGGCGCGCTCACGGCGTTCAGCTTCGTCAACCTCGCCGTGGTCAAGCATTTCATGATCGATCGCGGTCAGCGCGGCTGGAAGGCCGTGCTGAAATACATCGTCGCGCCGGCGATCGGATTCGCCATGACCGTCTGGCTGTGGACCAGTCTGTCGCTGACCGCCTTGATCACCGGAATCATCTGGGTACTCGTCGGCTTGATCATCCTGCTCGTCCTGACGAAAGGATTCCGCCGCCGTCCGCCCGTGATGGATTTCAGTGAGGACGATCCGGTCACCGCGGATGCCCAGAGCACGCCGGCGATGCACTGAGCCGCATGATCGGGACGTTGAGCAGTGGCACGGCCAGCACGCCGCGCTACGTCAGCGCGCCGCGCTCACCGCGAGAACGAACCATCCCGTGTGCGGGATCCATTGCTCCGCCCAGCGCCACTCCTCGCCGGGTCGATCGGGCAGGAAGGCAATGGCCGACTCGTCATCGAACCCGCTGGTGATTCCGTTGACGATCCCGCCCGGGCTGTTCTGATAGCGGCCCGAGTACTCGACGTTGTTCCGACCGCGACCCTGCAGCATGCACGAGTCAAACGGATTGCGGCCCAGAACCCAGGCGACTGTGTCGTCGGTCAATGCGTGCAGCCGACGCCGCAGGCCGCTGTCGCATTCGTCGAGGTCGGCGACGATCGTCGCCGCATAGGCGAGGGAGCCGAGGTTCGCGTTCTCACCCTGCCACCAGTACCCGGTCTCGTTCTCGTGCGGGTAGAAGAACGCCTCATGCGGGCCGTCATCGGCCGACTGCACGAGTTGTCTCGGATAGCCGAACGGGTTCGACACGGTCTCGATGCGCTCGCCACTCGACCGCATCAACTCGACGGCAGCCGCGCGGGCAGAGGCCGCCGCCGGGTCGTCGGGAAGCACGACGGCGAACCGGACGAGCGCGATGACCGGCAGGCCCGACTCGGCCGCGTGGAAGAACGGACGGCCCGCGGCGTCACCGACCAGGAACGACCGCCCGTCCTCACCCACACGCATACGTCCGATCATCGACTCGGCGCGACGGCGGGCGGCCCGCTGCACGCGACCGATGGCATTCGGCGACTCGCCCGCCTGCCGCAGCGCGCCAACCAGCTCGCTTGCGGCCATCAGCGCACAATAGTCGTCGATGACGGACTCCTGCCCGTCAAACAGGTACTCGGTGTTGTGGGCTTCGAGGTGTTCGAATCCGCGCAGTGCCGCGTCGAGGTAGGTGCGAGAGCCGAAGTCGCCGTGCGTCTCGAGCGTGGAAGCGTACGCGAGCGCAGCGATCGCCATACCGCCGCCGTGTCGGTACGCTGCCTGCCATCGGGTCGTCCGCACGCTGTCCTGCAACGGTGCGGTGATCACGCGCTGATCGAGATCCTTCGTCAGCGCGTCGAAGATCGCTGTGTAGAAATAGCCTTCCGGCGATTGGAAACGCACCAGGAAGTCCGCGCCGAACAGTCCCTCGTCACGCAGCCGCGCATGCTGGCTGGTGACGAAGCCCGGATGCCGTCGTTTCAGTTCGTCACGCGCGGTCAACAGTGCCCACGCACACAACGGGATCTGCTGGGGACTCATCATCCGGGTGTATGTCAGGTGGCTGAGGAATTTGCTGTAATCACCGGATGCATCCAGCCAGCCACCGCGCGCATCCACCTCGCGCCCTGACTCGTCGTCGTAGAAGCGCGCGTGCGCATCCTTCCTGTCGATCTCACCGCTGGAACGCGCCGAGCGGAAGTATGCCGTGATGTCGGCGATCGTCATCGACTGCAGGCGGTCGTCGCCGATCACGACCTGCACCGAGCAGACGACGGCTTCAGGCGTGCACACCATCAGCTCGTGGCGCCCCGACGTACGCGCGACCGAGAAGTCGATGCGGTGGTAAGCGGTCTCGCCCCAGCCGGCGACGACCTCGCCTTCGCCGATCGTGAGCGCGATCGGCCCTCCGGTCTCGGGGACGAGAGTCGCCTCGGCGCGCCGGGTGACGGCAGTCTGACCGACCGGGACGGCGAGCAGGGCGACCTTGTCAGAAGCGAGGTTGTATCCCAGATGATTGACGAGCAGAGTGGGGCGGTCAGGCATCCGCATCAGAGACAACCACAAGTCCACATAGACCAAAAGAATACCAGTACCGTGGATGTCCCTAACGACAATCGCGCCGGTTCTCGTCTATTGCGCCGCTGATAGCAGCGCGATAGACGAGAACCGGCGCGATGGCGGGTAAGCAGGCTACTTCATGGTGCCCTGGGAGACAGATCCCTGCAGCTGACGCTGGAAGAACACATACACGATCAGCACCGGGATCACCGTGATCACCACGGCGGCGTAGAGCGCGCCGAAGTCGACCGAGTATCCGGCTTGAGAGGCGAACTGCGCCATCCCCTGCGTCAACACGTAGTTCGACTGGTTCGAGTTCAACGCGATCGGCAGCAGGAACTGGTTCCACAGACCCAGGAAGTTGAAGATCGCCACCGCCGCCATGCCGGGTGTCGCCATCGGCAGCATGACCTGGAAGAACGTGCGCCACTCACTGGCACCGTCGACCTGCGCTGCCTCGTAGATCTCCTCAGGCAGCGACTGGAAGAACGAGTACAGGAAGAACACCGTGAACGGCAGCGCGAACGCGACATACGTCAGGATCAGACCGGCCAAGGTGTTCAACAACCCGATGCCCTGCAGGATCTTGAACAGCGGAACGATCGCCAGGAACGGCGGGAAGGTCAGCCCGGCCAGCATCAGGTAGTAGATCGCCCGCGCCCCGAAGAACTTGAACCGGGCGAGCACGTACGCGCACATCGCGCCCAGGATCATCACCAGCACCAGTGCACAGCCGACGACGATCAGCGTGTTCGCGAAGTAGCTGCCGATGCCGGACGTGTTCCACGCGTTCACGTAGTTCGTGAAATCGGGATGCTTCGGCAGACCGAATGGGGAATCCAGAATCTCCTTCGTCGTCTTGAACGACGACAGGAACACCCACAGCAGCGGAATCGCCACGATCAACGACCAGGCGATCAGCAGCACGTGCGACGCGGTGCCCACCACGCGGTCACCGGGGGTCAGCGTCGTCTTCTTCGGGTTGAACGTCGGGGCGTCGACGCCGACGCTGGTAGCCGTGGCGGTCATGCTCGGCCCTCCTCTCGTCCCTTGCTCAGGCGGTTGATCGTGAACACGATCGCGGCGAAGAGCAGTGTTATCGCGGCGAGCACGACGCCCATCGCGGTGGCGTAGCCGAACTGCCCCTTGCGGAACGCGGTGTTGAACAGATCCTGGCTGATCACCAACGTCGTGTTCGCCGGCCCGCCCGCGTTCGGGAACAGCGCCGACATGTAGACGAACGAATCGAGGGCGGCGATGCCCAGGTAGATGAACGCC
>Ga0164242_10001566_pt1 | contig 27136 bp, 16 predicted proteins | sample OricomgcompostMG_FD_108783 | JGI IMG/M metagenome (GOLD analysis project Ga0164242, IMG submission 108783) | Miracle-Growth compost microbial communities from Emeryville, California, USA - Original compost - Miracle growth compost (MG) ...
AATGAGAGGCCATCAGTCAGAAAAAGACTCTTTATGATGTTCTTCTTGTTTAAAACGGTTTTATTGGACATCTACCTTTGGTTTAAACCATCGTTTAAAGGATAAAAGTAGAACAACCTTTTTATTTTTTTAGATAAGTATTGTACTTTTTTTAAAGAAAATTTTTAATTCCTTTACAATTTAATAATAATTAATGGCTTATAAATTATGTTATACTTTATAATTTCTCATAAATTTTCAGAAAGTCCATGAAAAAACCGTTAGTTTATGACCGTTTGTTTGGTTTTGGGGAACGCTTCAGGTAAGATTCGTGCTATATTGCCTTTAAAAGGACTTTGGTAAATTGCCCCGGGCAATCTGCTGAGAAATAAATACTGCCTGCAATCAGCCGGCAAGGTTTAACAATTTTTGTACTCCGGATCCGCCTGAGTGAGATCAGCTCCGTTTTTGTCGCATCTGCATAGAAGCGGCATGCAGAATATACGCTAAATCCACACCGGGTATGAGGACCCATAAATATTTACGGGATAACCGGATTGTAAGTTATATGCGGGTATTTTTTCCGCTATGGCCGCAGCTTCTCCATAAATATCCGCAACTACTGCAAAATGTTTGCCTGCTCAGCCTGCCCTTGATAATAACAGGCAGGGTATCCCAGACAAATATTCCTGTCAGCCGGGAGAGACCCTTAAAGGACTGGATGTCAATACCCGGAATTAATCGGCGACAGGCGGGCTGGTATTTCCGGGCGTAGCGGCTTCAAAGGAAATTTGGTGATCATCAATACCCTGGTATTTTTCTCCGGCAGTCAGATCTTCCTGTCCGTTATGAAAGCTACGGCTGCTGTAATCTTTAAAATAATAATGCCCGTCCCCTGCCCGTTCAAACCGTATGCTGGTTTGAGTATAAGAAGAACCGCTCCCGATATTGCAATCAACATACAGGAAGCTGCCCTCCAGTAGAGCGCTTGCACTCCCTGCACTTCCCAGTTCGTCCTTTGAAGGCAGCAGCATGCTATTTTCTGCGATTTGTCGCCACCTGCCGTTTTCTTTGTGGAGCAATAAGAGCACATATGACCCTTCGTCGTCCCTGCTGATCAGCTGCAGCAATACATCTCCGGAGCGTTCCTTAAGTCCGGGGCCTGACTGATCCAACAGCTTGTATCGCTCAGGAATAAACCGGATGATCTGATTTGTATCCGTTAAAGTGTCGGGTTTTGCAATGTCGGCGGCCACTGACGGAGCCGGGACCTGAGCATTCATGTATCCCCACGGCCCTGAGCAAATGAGCAGGATCAACAGCGCTTCCGGCAGCCTGAACCGCAGCAGAAACAGGCCACTTAAATAAATCTGCCAACAAGCGGCCTGCAGCGCTTTATGTTTTTCTTTCATAACTTTTAGTTGGAAGGGAATCCTTTCTACCTGTCATTCATGTCTATATATGCAGCAGATAGTACCCCTCAATGAATGGCGATACATTAAGTTTGCTGTATACTTTAAATGCTATTTTAAAGTAGTCTGACAGCCTGTCAATCTTTTCCACTACAGCTGACAGCGTAATTTTCTATACAGCTTTAAGATTTAAGAGGCAGGAGGTCGTACGCCGCAAACAGATCCTGCTCATTTAAAAAACACACACTTTCGTCTGTGGTCAGTGTTTCCGGGGCTCCTATCCGGATCTGCCCCTGCTCCCCTGCCCATCCCTGAATAACCAGATGCACCTGAATTTTCCCCCCAGGTTGATCGGGTTGCCTGTTCTGATCAGCGGACCCTCAGCATATTGCAACCAGGCCTCAGAATTAACCCGCTGCTGGCCTGGTGAATGATTTCATTTCTGATTTTTATATTCATAGTCATAGTTTTTAAACTAAACCGCTTTTCTGCAATTGAAACACTTTATGCTTCCCTCTGTTATTAATGCACTGGAATAGTCACGGTGCCGGACTGAACGGGGCGTGATTTCAGGGGGGAGCCGCTCATGCGGACCTCTATGCTATAGCGGTATTTTTTACCCGGCCGCACGCCGGAGTCCACATAGCCGCGAAGATCTGCTTTCAGCGTTGTCAGAAGCTCGGCAGCAGCCTCCCCTTCCGACCGGTACAGCATAAAATAACCGGATGATACGGCCTTCCGGCCTTGCGTGTATTCCCAGCTTACCATTACTTTGTTTTGCCGGGCGTCATAGTCTGCCTTTAGCAGCGCCACCTCCTTTAAAACCTCCTGCTTGCTGTTGGCAAGCTCAACCGGCGTAGGCATTGCTGATTTTTTACCCGTTAAGTCTACAGCAACTATACTATAACTGTAGCGCCTGTTGGGCGCAGCGCTGCTGTCTTTAAAAACAATCTTCTGGGAACCGTAGGATGCAGCAAGCTCTTTAAGCAAGTTCCAGCTTTCATTTTCGGGCTCTTTCCTGTAGACTTCATAACTTTTGACACCCTCACTGCTGCTGCCCTGCCAATTGATTACGATGGCCGGGCCTTCTACATATATAGCCAGCGGTACGGGACTGTTGGGAGCCACCACTACGGGCTTATCTATTTTGACTACACTGGAAAAACCGGAGACATTGCCGTATATATCCATAGCGTCTATCTTATAATATATAGAGCGGTTCAGCGAGGCCGGGCTGATACTGTCAATAAAAGTATTGACCGGCAGTGGCGTCTGGGTCACCTGTATAAATCCTTCCAGGGGATTATAAGAACTGTAAATCCGGTATCCTTTGATGTCTGCCTCTGTATTGGGTGTCCACTGCAGCCCGATCAATCCCAGGCTGTCCATGAGCCCGACCAGTCCACCCGGGCGGGCAGGAGGTATGCTGTCTGTCAGAATACCGATTCTCGGGATACTGTAATTATAATTCCCTGCGGTGTCGATGGATGCTACGACATATATGGTCTTGCCTGTCGTGGCAGCCGTGGTATCCAGAAAATAAGTGGTGCCCCTGGGCAACAGTTCTTTATGCACCGGCACAAACGGCCCTTTAATATTATCTCCTTTGGCGACAAAATAACCGGCCAGATCGCCCGCCGGCCTGGGATCTGTCCACCGGATCAGCATGTGGCTATCCGGTACCTGTGAAATGCTGTCGATCGTTACGGCGGCCGGCGGCACTTTGTCTACACCGTGCACCGCAACGGCGGCTGAAAACCCGCTCTGATCCCCAAAAGCATCGATGCCGGCCACGCGGTAGTAGTAGTCTTTATAGTTTTCAGCAACACTGTCGATATATATCTGATATTGCTCCAGCACCGCATTAATCTGAGCAGATTTTGAACTGCTGTCTGTCACAGGCGCCTGGCGGGGATTATAAGAAGAAAAATAAGGTTCTGTAGTGAGCCGGTGATAGGTCTTGCCGCCATCATCACTGCGTTCAATATGATAATAGCTATAGCCGCCTACCTGACGCCTATACCAATGCAGTTCAATTTTATGGTCGCCGGATAACCCTTCCAGACCCTGAGGGGTCATGGGGGTTGCCGCGACAACATTAGGAACGGTAATAAGGCCCGGCCGGACGACAATACCTTCCGCACTGGTATCACTTCTGACAATATAACTGTATACCTTATTTTTCTGGGCACTCTTGTCCACATATCTGAGGGCCAGCGCCTTCGCAGCTTCAATAGACAGATCAGCAGACTGCATGGCCACAAAAAAGCGGAGATTATAAGCGTCCACCTGCTGCTGGATCTCTTCTGTGAAACTTTCAGGTTTGTGGTTGGCCGGTGTAAAGTTCTTACCATATAAAGCCTGAGCCGCCAGCGCTATATATTTATTTCCGGAGCTTGCATACCGGTTCAGTTCTGTAAGCGTCATCGGCTTTAACGGGCGGGGGGTCAAAAGAAGCGTGTCAGCGTGGTCGCCTGTCCCGGACACGCGGTAGACACTATAACCTTTATGCTTGCTGAGCATCCAGGCAACACCGTCCGTGGGTGCCCACCGGATGACAACGGAGTCTCCATAGGCCTTGGCCTGAACAGCCAGACCCGGGCGCGGCGATTTCTTTTCTGCCATGCTGTCCCTGACGGTGTTGTTTACAGGTTGCTGGCCGTAGCTTCGATGCGGTGCTGTCAGGACAAGGACAAGCAGGGCCATCAACGCGGCAGGCAAATAAATCAGGCGGTATGGCGGCTTCTGTAAGGTCATAATTAAGCTTTTTATTCGTTGGCTATAAATTTAAAATTGTGAATGGTCGCACCTTTAAGGTTTCCGTAGAGCTTCGTGGGTTTTCCTGACTTAGATCCACCTGCTGGGTGACCATGGTTTTATCACTTTTAGCCTCCATATATAAGGGCTGGAAATAGTCTGCCAGATAGTCAAATGTTCTATTGGACGCCATCACATCTACTGTTCCCGCGTTCCACCTGTAATTGGTGGCAGGTGACATTCCGTAATAGAACCGGATCTTATGGGTGCTGGTCTCCGGCAGCGACTTAAAGGTTTTGGGAGATATCAGTTTATTCAGCGTCTGTATCAGTCCGGGCGTAGTCCAGAACGCTTCCTGTCTTCCGGCAGGAACCTCGACCGTACCATAGGGCCCCTGAGCCAGTATGGCGGAACTTGTGAGATAATCCGCTTTATCCCCTATCGCCCATTCGTACTTAGTGGCTGCTGTCTGGTTAAAATAGGATCTGGCCATGGCAAGTACGCTTTGTTCATCAAGATTATCTATCAGGTTTTCTATTTCAGGCACATAATTGAATACTTGCTTGAGCTTTTCTTTGTACACCTTCGTTAAAGAATCCACCTCTTTAATCTTATCACTAATCAACACTGCGTGGGTCCAGACGTAGTTATAAGCATTTTTAACCAGTGCCACGTCATGGGCAAAATATTTATCCCGTTCATAAACCAGCGATAGTGGGGCATGGTCCGGACTGGCAATGTTGTAATTAATATAGAGTCCGGAACCCGGCAGATATTGACGGATATCCAGCAACGGATCATAACCGGTTTTGTCTGTGCGAATGGAGTAGTCAGGTCTGAACCCAACAGAACTGCGCACGCTGGGCGCCCCATACTTTACCTGGAACCCATAAAGGCCCAGCGCCAGATAATATCCTGACTGATAAAACGGATCCATATATTTATCATTGTCTTTGGCAGGGTCAAATACCAGTTCTGCATTGAACAGTGGCGGCAGGTTATAGGTAAAGGCCTCTATCCCTTCCCCGACTTTTCTGTTCAACCCTTTAATTTCAAAAACATCAAATCCCTCGGGCCCTTTGGAAAAGTTAAGCTTATAGGAGGCCCATTTAATGCCGGCTGTGGCCGTTTCACCGGTAAGCGCTGTCCCGCTTTGGTCCACACCGAAGGCAGACATGGTATTGCCAAAGGAATTCATCTTTTCCTGGAAGGTCCCGAACTGGCTCGTCCTGAAGACCATTTTATATACATTACGGCCGGTTGTAGGTTCATAAATCCTTATCTCTTTCCCCTGCGCATGAACGCCTTCAGGGAAATTGATTTTACCTGGATCGATCAGCTTTTTGGTGGCCACATCCTGATAAAGGGCCTTTAACGTGACGCCCGGATCATCCAGATCCTGTCCCTTTGCCTGATTGCCCCTTAGCGTGCTACGCTGTTGTTTGCCTACCTGTCCTAAAAGATGGCGGCTGGTTTTTTCCAGGTTAATCAGCGAAGTGGTTTTTTTCTTCTCCACACCTGCATTGCCCGTCTCTACGCTGAAATAAAGCAGATAAGTCGTGCTGGCCTTTAAACCCGCAGGAATATCAAAAACGATCCTGGATTTGCCCATATAATACTGAACGGTGTAACTACCCGTAATATTACTGCCTCCTTCCTGAGGAATAAATGTGGTTTTATAAACCGGGTTTTCCACACCGGTAAAATAAGCATCGTTTTGCTTGTCCAGCACAATACTGCCCTGCTTGCCGGGGAATTCCTTTCTCAGGAAATACCTTTGCCCGTTAAGCGGATAGCTGATAACGACATGTTTATCATCAATCACATCAGGCGCCTTGTCTGTCTCAAATTTCCCGGATTCCGTCTGGGTCCGCTTCTCGGGTTTTCCGTTTTTATTCAGTGGATCTATCCAGTTTCCGTTAACGTATTCTTCAGCCCTGCAGCGCACATCTATCGTATACTTTGCCTCCGGCTTAAGGGTCCTGTCGGAAGTCAGATAACAGGTATACCCGTCACTTGAGAAGTCTGGTTTTTTAACTTCCGTCACTCCGTCAGCCTTTACAGTAAGCTCTTCCATGAAAAAATGATAGGTTCTGATTTTCTCACGGCCTTTTTCGTCCAGTGTATAAAAGGTAAAGTCACTCTTATTCATAGGTAGGTTGAAGACGATATAAGGCGTCCCGAATACGTTTACGTTTTTGGAAGAAGGGCCGATCTCTGCAATCAGCTTGATATTATCCAAAGGATCCATGGCCGGATAACAAGGCTTATTGACCTCCATGGTAAAGGTCTTGTCCACATGGACCAGCCCTCCCAGCGCCTCTCCGACGACCCGGATCCGGCCATTCATCCATATAGGCTTCGGCATCCCGGCCTGTAAAGCGGCGCCTACCTGAACTTTGGCCAGGGTAACATCGGTATCAAAAATTCCGACGTCTATATGCAGGTCAACGCCCATCTCCAGATAGGCATATACCTGTCCGACAGCGTACCAGCCGTTAAAACCCATCAGTGACCCGTCCGGCGAACACCCTGTGCTCTGCGTATGAATCAGGCCCACATCAAAACCCATATGGGCCGTGGCATAGGCGCGGATAATAGTCAGGTCAAGATCCACATGCCCAAGTATATCAGCTCCGAACATAAAACCGCCGCCCGGTCCGGAAAGCAGATTAGTGACCGACGCATTACTGCTTTGTTTCTCTGAAAGGCCGTAACCCAGGAAGTCCGCCACCTCTTTAGGCAGTTCAGGGAACTTAGGCAATATGGATCCTATACACATATATCCCTGTCCGCCAAGAAAAACTTCCAGTATGCCCGCTGTCTGGGATTTTTTAAGGTCAATGAGCGTCAGGCTCATTTTCCTGTAGTTCAGCCCGGAAACCCTGCTGGCACTTAAGGTGTCCGGATTGCCTAAATACAGGAAGAAATCAAACCCTGATTTATCCTTCTGCCTTGCGGCCCTCGCCTCCAGGCTCTCCCCGGAAAAGTCTGCCCCGTCGCCATAGCCGGCGTAGATCCAGATGGGTATATGCGCACTGGCAGCTAAAAACTCTACATCTAAAGCGGCATACAGGTCAAACTGATCATGCACAAAATCATATTTCATATTCACACCCACGTTGATCATTCCCTTGGAGGCCGTACCGCCATCGGAGAGTATATCGCCCTTCCCGGTCAGTCTTAACGAATCCAGCCGGCCATTATTGATAAAGCCGGTCAAAGCAACCTTGGCTTTAAGTACCGTGGCATTGATATAGGAAAGTCCGATATTGGCTGAAAAGACGTCGCTTCCTATGGAAGGCTTCAGTTTAATGCGGGTAATATCGGTGGCCTCCATCGTTTCAGGGAGCCCTGAAAGCGATCCCTCCGGCACTTCATCCATGGTCAGGTTGTGGAAATAACCCCCTCCAAAACCGTTGATAATTAATGGCCCGATGGCCACAAGACCGGTCTTTTCTTTATACACGGCCGCGCCAAACCCGAAATAATCAAAGGCGGTCCCTTTTGCTGTTTTGGTTTTCCCGAATATGACCCTCGCATCTACTTCTATGCCGGGCATAAAAGTAACCCTTCCGGCCCCGTCTATGCCTTCTCCCCACTGGTCGTTGTGGAGAAAGTCTATTTTAGCGGAAACATGTACGACATTTCTGATGTCCCCCTCAATGTATACGCGCTCCGGTGTTACAGACAGGCTGTTGGGTACGGGCCTCCATTTTTTAACATCAATTTCTCCGGAGATCGTAAGTCTGGTTTTGCCGGCCACAATGTCGGCATTACCAAAGCCAATATCAAGTCCGGCGTCAAAGGCCAGGCCTGCCTTTAAATTGCCTTCCGGCGTGAAGGACACAACGGGCTCCAGTGCTGTGATAGTGGCACCGAATCCTCCGATTTGCTTACCCGTGGCATCGGGCGCCCCGGCTTCCAAAGCCGGCACATAACCTTCCTGATTATCATAGGGACCGCCCTTGGCATAATAAGGCTGCTCCGTTTGTTGCGGATGGAGCTGCTCCAGCAGCGCCGTCGGATTGCCGGCGCCGGACCCGGCCTCTATATTACCCGGGCTGAAGAAAAAGCCTTCTATTCCTCCGGGCTTGCGGTTGGCGATCTGCATATGGCTGAAGGATACCGCAGTGAAGCTGACTGAAACAGGCTCTTTTATATCGATATCCAGCTTTCCGGACAGCTCACCGGACACCTTCATGCCATGGCTGTCCTTTTCTATAACGACGGCAGAGGACTGATCCAGCTGCAAGGTAGCGGCCCACATGGGCACATGCAGCCCGCCCGGCGGCGCTGATACGCTGAAAGCGTATTGCAGTTTACCGGAGCCGGTATTCAGCAGACAGTTGTAGTTTAACGCGTCGCTGCTGATGGGCAGGCCCAGCCGGCCTTTCATCTGCATATCTTTAGTCGGATTATTGGCTTCTATGGCAATAAATATTCGGTCAATAGTAAAGGCCCAGCCACCGATCCTACCCGCCTGCAGCAAACTGTCCACGCCAATGGTGGTGGAAAGCCCATGCTCATCCACAAACAGGTGATTGAAGTTAAAAGTGGCAGCAACGCCGGTCTCGGTCAAAAAATCCGCCGGCAGCTGCATATTCAGATTTTTGACATACAGTCCCTGATACGCGTTGTCCCTGGCCCACCCTTTTGCCGCGTAAACGGCCGGAAAATCACTTTGGCTAAGGCCCGTGGGATTGCGCTTAGAAGAATGGTCATACCAGAGTCCGTCGGGCACCGTGATTTTGAAGCCGTCCAGCGACCTGAAGCCGAACGGCGCGTCACTGGTGATGGCCGCGACCCAGTCATCCCACTTTTTAAAGTCAAATTGAACGGAAAAGCTGAGCGGATCCTCAGCAATACTGCCGTCGCTTTTAAGCGCTACCAGGGCCTGATCATGAGCCAGCACCAGCCTGCCATTGACGACCACGCGTTGCAGCCCCTGCTCAGGCGTCCACTCCAGATAAGTCCCGTTATCCGTATTAACAGGTGTCCCGGCAAGACCTCCCGTGCATTTATTAAAAGTCAGGCTATAACCGCTGCTCAGCGATACGGTTTTATCTTCGGGCAGATACAGCATCCCCTTTTCAAAGGAGAACCCGTCTCGTTTGATACAAAGACCGGTGGCCGCCAGCGACAGCCAGCTGTTCAGGTTGGGGTCCGCATCCGCTATTTTCATATTAAACAGCACCCGCATATCAGTGCCTTCAGGAGTAAAAGTTATGCCCATGATGGCAAGGGTCGCACCCTCAGCACCGGCCACATCTGCGTCGTCCAGGCCCAGCGGAAAATTAACCAGCGTGGAATCTCCGGTAATATTACTGATAGGCCGGGCCACCTCATTAATGGCATCATTAGCTGCTGCAATTTGCTGGTCTGCCGAAGGGATGCCGGTCGAGCTCTTAAGGTTAGCCCAGTCGGGAATCTTTGCATCACTGACCGTATTTACGGCGCCCTGGATGACCTGACGATCCTTGTTTACCAAAATTTTATCAAAGCTGATATTCAAAAACAGGGTCTTGACTCCCAAAGGAGCCCACCGGATGGTACCCGTGCCCTTGAACCCGCCGCCCGCAGTGGCAACGGCGTTTGCTACATGCATCGTGAATCCACCAATAGTAAGCGTCTGGCCGGAAATATCAGCGGAGGAGGGCGTCTTGTCCGTTACAGGAGGTATATTCTCACAAGCCCCTGTTAATCCTTTGGACACGACCACCGGCTCCCCGCTGCCGGACGGCTGATCTCCGCCACCCAGTGCAGCAACGGGCAATGGGGGAGGCGCCGCTGCCGGACCTGTCGCCATCCTACGGTTTTCTCCCGGCTGGTAAGTAAGCGTGGCCCACTCACTGTATCCCTGGTTCGCTATTTCTAAAGGACTGGAGGCGTTTTTTGCAATGTTGGCTTTTACCTGAACCGTATAACGGCCGCCCTTTTTGAAGACATGCGGATACATCAGTGTATCCAGAATAAACAGATTGGTCGGTATATTTCCTTTGCGAAAAACATAAGGATTGCGTTTGGCATCCGATAAGACCTGGCCCGGGAAAAGCTCTTTGATCTCCAGGTCATAGCTCACCATTCCCAGGGGAAGCCCGCAGGTGGTGGCGGGCGGCGTCCAGGCAAACTGGATCTGCTGACCGGTGGGAGTAAATAGGCCAAAATCCCTGCCCTTCCCCATAAAGCCTGAGACAGGCATGGTAAACTGAGGGGCTGAGGCGGTATAACAAATGTTAAAGATGGCGCATCCCACTCCAATCTGAGAGAGCGGCTGAGACTGGCCGGGCTTATCATAGTCGTATGCTGTAACACAAAGCCGGTAAATGCCTTCCGGCAACTTATAATTGACCGCATTTTGACGCAGCTCAGAAAGATTCAAATCTTCAAACACCAGAGAAGACCTGGAGAAGTTCCCAAATGCGTCTTCAATCATTTTCCTGTCCAGGCGCACCATCTGCCCGCCGTTTAGGATAATAGGGGCCGCGGGCTGATAGTCCGGCCGCAGGTATACGGCTGCCGGTTTAGGAGAGAGCCTTTCAATCCGGGCACTGAGTTTAATACGTTTGGCGGACTGGCCGCTATTGGTCAGGTTGATGATCAGTTTATCTGTCAGCAGTCCTTCTGCCCCGCCGTAATTACCGCCGGTGATATCAGCCCTGAGCTGTGGCAGGTAGGGCGTTACGGGCTGCATAATGGTAATATTCACCTGAACCGGCTGCTGCGCATTAATTCTAGTCATCCCCATCCAGAGCATCATTATCCATAACCATAAGACAACTTTGGAAATAACTGCGGTATCCGGCCTCTTTATATTATTGTATCTAGTGTTGTGCATTTTCTTGCGGATTTAGAATTGATAGCTATAGCTCACACCCCCGGAAAAGTTTTTGCTGTTCACCCGGTAGGGGACAATGCTTACCTTATCCAACGGATTCAGGTCTATAGGCGGCGTAATAGTATAACTGCTGAACAAACTAAAGCTGTGTTTATGGAGGCTGTAACCGCTGCTCAAAGAAAAGGTGGTATTGCTCCCCACAGGCTGTCCGTTAGAGCGGTTTAAAAAGTAGCCTACATCCCCCTGCACACTCCACTGGTGGTCTTTTAATAACTGCATATTGCCGCCGCCGTGAATGCCGGTGGAATGAAAGCGGTAGTCCTGCTGTCCGTAAACACTATAGGAGATACCGGCATTTATCCCTTTGAAGGCCTTGACAAACTGCAGCGCATAATTACCGTTCACATTAAGATTATTCCCGGCCGCCGTAGCGGCGGTTACCGGATTGCGGTCATGCAGGTCGGTATAGCTGATAGCGGAACTCAGGGTATGTTGCAGACCGGCCGTCTGACTGACCCAGGAAGGGGAGAGGCTGTAGTTAACCATTAATTGATGCATACGGAGGCTGTCATTTAATTTCAGCAGGCCGTCCTTTTGCCGGACGGCCGCTGTATTGATATTGGCACTCAGATTCAGATGCGTATTGATATTGGCATTAATGGCCAGATTGCCGGACTCCGCCTGAAGGGTGGAGGCCAGTGCATGCGAAAGATTATTATGCTGGTGGCTGAAAGAAGCGTTCATCCTTAGATGACCTTTGATGGCACTGGCGCCCAGGTCTCCGGAAAAAGTTTCCAGATCATTGACCGTATAGGGCGTTCCCAGTGAAATATAATCCGGCTGGATACGCTGATAACCTACCGAAGCGTTCAGGCTGCCCTGGCTGTACCTTAACTGGCTTCTGCCGGAATAACTTAAAACAGAGCTTTCACTGATGGGCGTAAAGCGGCGCACAAACCTGGGCACTTCATAGTGACCGATACTGTCCAGATGGCCGTAGTGCATATCCCTGTTCAACAGGCTTAGCGCAAGATCGGCTGTAAAATGAAAATATTTTAAAAACTGTAATGACAAATAGGAGCCTAATACGGAGTTTTCCTGCGGTAAAATAGTATTGAGCGAATCGGTTATCAGGGGGATAGACCCGGGATCATCCTGTGCGTGGAAATAGCTCAGCCCAAACCTGCTCTTTTCTCCACTGATCCCTATTTTCAGTCCGTAACCTTTTCTGGAATACTGTGGCGCGATCCGGTGGTCGTAGGTGGTATCTTCACTCACGGCTTTATTGAGCCTGCCGTAAAAGGCACCCAACTCGAATTTGCCGGGATGGAGCTCGAACCCGGCGCCTAAAAACTGCTGGCCGTCAAAAACCAGGGGCGACAGGCTCATCGTCCGGTATCCCAGATGAAGCTTCGCCCACTTATAGGTGGGGCTCAACCCAAACTGACTGAAAGGCGCACTGTAGCTGGTGCTGAACTGACTGACCGCAAATGAAAAGGGCAGGTCAAGCCCGTAGAGACTGGCGTTGACGTTCCCATAGAGATTCCAGGTAAAGGGATCTCTGGTTGTATACACTTCATTGGACGCATAAAAATTGGTACCCACGCCCACCCCGCCTGAGAGTTTAAACGGACGGCTGCTTTTCAGGCTGTCCAGGTTCTGTGCCCTTAGCTCCGGCCGGAAGCCTGCCAGCAGCAGCGCTGTAAGCAGCATAGCAGCTACCGGCAGCAGGCGATGCTGCCAGGCAGGTTGCTGCCGGCCTGACCCCCTGCGGTCCATTTTTTGGAGAGACTTACTCATTGTTACTTTTTCTCTGATAATTTTTTTGTGCCCTTATTGGACAATTAATCCTGCAGATTGAAGCGGGTCTTAAGCCAGCTAAAAGCCACGGGAGGCGCGAACTGGTGCGTAATCAGTGTCCCGCCCGTCACGCCTTCAATCAGTACGACACGGACATCGACAAAGGCATCATCCCCATAGGTATCCATTGCGTCATACCCCGGGCTGAGTCTGATGTTGATAAAGCCTTCACTGAAAGATTTTGCAATGATGGTAGCCTGGACCGTCTGCTGGCCGCCGACGATTTGCCAGGACAGGTCATAAGGCAGAAAATTCCAGGAAAGTGTATCTCTGTCATAGGTCTTGCGCGCATATACCATTACGGCGCCGTTATTAAATATATCATTCGTCAAAGCGGGTATAGCAATCCCCATATATGGACTTAGCGGAAGCGTCCTTCTGATCCAGCTTTTGACATTCGGATTTGCATTACCGCCTCCCAGTTGTAAGGCGACGTCCCAGCCATCTGCATTTTTAGGTCCGTATAAGAGATAGTTTTGTTTATCCAGATAGAAATCTCCCGTGGTGCCCAAATCCGTTCCGGGATCGCCTATGCCGGTGAGTAGCCTAAAGCCCGGATCGCCTTTATCACCTTTCTCTCCCTTGTCGCCCTGGTCACCCTTATCTCCCTTATCGCCCTGGTCGCCCTTATCTCCCTGCTCACCCTTATCTCCCTGGTCGCCCTTTTCCCCTGAGGTCCCTTTATCTCCTTTATCACCTTTGTCACCCTTATCTCCATCTTTTCCGTCCTGACCATCTTTTCCATTCAGTCCGTCTTTACCTCTGAGGTTAAAAGCAGTGCCCCATCCACCACCGCCGTCTTGTTTCGGCCCGTAAAAATCGCCCGTAACCGTATTGATATAATAATCTCCCACAGTACCGATGGCAGCCGTTGGACGAACCGTTCCGCTGTAAATAACGCTTCCGTCGCTTCCTGCCGGGCCGGCGGCGCCCGCCTCTCCGGCAGGGCCCTGCGGGCCCATCGGCCCCAGTGCCCCTACCGGCCCTTCTTTTCCGCAAGACAGGACGCATAGGGATATCAGGCTGACAAAAAACAACACAATCTTTTTATTCATGGCTCAATATTTTTAATGAAAATGTAATCGTGTACCGGTTTATGGATCTATCTGATCGCAGATCAAAGCTATGAAGCCATCCCAGGCAAGTCAATCCCATATATAGGGGATGGCAGATGAGTCGACTTAGCTTCGCTTACCAGCTGCCTCCGCCACCTCCACCGGAACCTCCCCCGGAAAACCCGCCGCCGCTATGAGAAGAGGAACTACGGGAGGATCCGCTAGAAGGACTAATGACGACGCCCATGGTGGACTGCGCGGCGGCCATACTATTTTGAAAAGACTGAGTAAACAAATGCAGATTACTATAACCGGACACATGACTGCCGCCGCTATACCAGCCGGGCGTTGCCATTCCTAAGGATTCAAACCTCAAAGACCACTGCTTTAACATGCCAAAGGCCATGGCATAAGGCATCGTCTTTTCAAAATATTCCGGATCATCTTTTAAAAGCATTTTAATCCGGCCCAGTTCGGCTGTTTTTATAAACTCCCTGAAACCTAACAGTTCAGCGGTTAACTGTTCGCCCTTTGCGTTTTTAAGCCGGTAGCGTTTTACGATAAAAGCAGCACTTATCGGAAAGATGAAAAAGAAGAAGATAAAATTCAGGATTAAAAACGCAATAAAGCCGCCCACATTCATATTAATATAGTTTTGCATCAGAACCGGGAAAAATGAGATTGAAAAAAAAGCCCAGAGCCAGGATAGTGCTAAAACAATCCACAGTGCCCGGTTTCTTTTTTGCCGGTAGTAGCTTTTTGAAGCGCGGATCAACAAAAGCAAAGCCTCCTGATAGCAGCCTTGCAGATTACTGGTCAGAGCAACCGGCCTGAGGCCTCCTAAAAAAATCTTCTGAAATAAATTATGTTGATAACCAGGCGCCTGTTCAGGCAAGGGACTCAAATAAATCAGGCTGAGATTATCTTTTATCGACCGGTCGGATTGGGGTATGGCTTCCATTTTCAGATACCCTTTACCGGCCCAGTAGGGTAAAAGACTGCTGATGTCTCTGGCGTTGGTAAGATTATCAATCAGCACGCCTGCCATGGCAGGATCCAGATCCTCAGGAGGATAGTAGGCCGTCACCGGCGTCACACGGCTGCGCCAGATTCTCCAACCGGCCCAAAGGGTGAAAAGCATAATAAATAGCAATGCCGCTGCAAGCGTCAGATGCCGCTCCCAGAAAGGAGGGGTAAAATCCACTTGCCTGATTTGACTGACCGGCAGTTTTACTAATACAGTGATGCTCTGTCCGGGAGCTGAAAAAAAATCCTGCCTGGCAGTAGCTGCAAAAACACTATCTGTATATTGGTAACTGAATGCGCTGGACGGCATGCTGTCTGCCTGGTCGCCGGCATATAAAAAACAGTTGTCCGCCGTAAGGCTGCTGCCCTTTGGAGCATGCACCTGAATACTTCCCGCAGTAAAAACGGTTTGCCAGCCGGAGGGTTTGGCATTCCAATAGAGTATCGCCAGAGAATCTGTAAAGATCAATGCGTTTTTAACCCGGTACCTGATCTCATAGTGCATGGGCCCTGTTATCTCCCTGTTTTTATCCCCGATTTTTATGATCGTCTTGTCGGGTTGCAAACTGGCCAGCAGGCCGCTGTTTGCCTGAAAGGATTGTCCCGGCACTTCAATATCCGTAATGTATAGTTGGCGTTTACTAAGGTTACCGTTTTCATCCTGAAAATCAAAGCGCGTGAAAAATTCTCTGTACAGTCCGTGCTTGGGAACCTGAAAATTGACATCATAGCTTTCTACTACATCAAAATAGCCCTGCGCTCTTATATAAATATCTATGTTAAACCGTTCCATTAAAAAGCCCTGAGACTGTCCGTAAACCGGGGCCATCAACAGGAAAAAAAATATGAATTGCTTAAGTTTTTTCATCTTACCCTTTCGCTTTGTTTTTTGTTGCTGAATAGTACATTAGCCGTTCTTAGCCTGTGTAGCGGACGTTGTAAAATCTACCGTTACATTTTCCCGGTCTTCCGTTGGCGCTTGGTAATAATCAAAATGTTTAAAAAGAAAAGGCCCCGCAAATAATCTGGCCGGGAATGTTTCACCGTAACTGTTGTTTTCCCGGACCATACTGTTGTAATATCTGCGACTACGTTCCAGGTTTTCTTCCAGATGACTGAGCTCTTGTTGCAGACGAGTAAACGGTTCACTGGCCTTAAGATCCGGATAGGACTCGCTGATGGCAATAAGACTTCCCAAAGCCTGTTGTAGCCGGTTTTCTGCCTGCATCTGCCCACGCAGGTCTGATCCCGGCACCTTCATTGCTGCCGCTCTGGCTTCAACGACGCTGTTTAATGTCTCTTGTTCATGAAGGGTATATCCCTTAACCGTACTTATCAGGTTAGGAATTAAATCATGCCTTCTTTTTAAGGCCACATCGATGTTGCTCCAGGCATCTTTCACTTTATTACGCCATCTGGCAAACCGGTTGAATATGCTGGTCACATAGCCTCCTGTAAACAGCAGCATAAAAAAACTGATGAGTAAATACATATATCTGGATATTTTGATTGTATGGTAACGGCGGAATCTTCCTCTTTGGATGGCTAATCAATGCGCGCAATTTTTTTGGTTTACTTTGCCATCCTGCCTTTAAATTTTCTTATTTTTTTATTGCACCAAAGTTATCAATGAGCTGTCCCTGCCACAATCCCATAAACAGGATAGAGGTAATGAAACAGACCGCGCACTTTGTATATGCCATAAAAAAAGCAGTCCGGATATCGGACCGCTTTACAGGTATTAGTTCGGGTATGCCGGATTTAGCAGGAGCCAGACTTTAAGGTGTATTTGACGTTTATTTATTACAGGAGCCCCTCTCTTAGTGTTTTACTCACGGCTTCCGCCTGTGAGTGAACGCCCAGTTTTTCATAGACATTTTTAATATGTGAGCATACGGTTCCTTGCGTGATGCCGAGGTTTGCTGCAATCATCTTATAGCTATTGCCATCTGTTAATGACTGCAGGATATCCTTTTCCCTTAGCGTAAGGCCATATTCATTTTTTCTATCTTTCTGACTACTTATGTATTGTAATACCAGCCTTGCCACCGGTGGCGACATGGGGGAGCCTCCTTTCAGGGCTTCTTCAATGGCAGCGCCGAGCCGGGTGGTCAGGTGCTGTTTAAGAATATAACCGGTTGCGCCATGCATTATGGCCTCCAGAATATGATCATTATCCTCAAAAACGGTGAGCATAATAACCGGTATCTGCGGGTTTTCACGTCGGATGATCTCCAGCCCTTCTATGCCATTAGTGACGGGCATATCTATATCCATCAGCACGATATCGGGTTCATATTTAATAATATGCGTCAGCACATCGCTCGCGTTCTCGTAAGCCCCCACCAGGGTTAACCCCTCTGAGAACTCTATCAGGGAGGAAAGGCTGGACCTTAACTCGGGATTATCCTCATATAAAATTACGTTAGTTGCCATAACTACTTGTTTTAGGGGGTTATCAAAGTTCAGCATTTCACAAGACTTTTTTCTACCCAATTTATGGTAGAGGGACTTCCAGTATTATTCGCGTTCCTTTACCGGCAACGGACGTTATGGTCAGATCCGCCTTCATCGCATCTGCTCTTCTTTGCATATTATCCAGGCCGTTGCCTCTGAGCACATTTTCCATGTCAAAGCCCTTCCCATAATCTATAATCAGTAATTTTATTTGTGAGGCCGTCTGAAACAGGTCAATATCCACCTGGCTGGTCCCGCTATATTTTCTGGCATTATTGACCGCCTCCTTAAAAATCATTAAAATGTCTTTTCTCAATGGAGGGCTTATCAATAATTCGCCATCTTTAATCCTTTCCCGAAACCTGAAAGTGATTTCATTGGGGGACAAAAGTTCTGCAGCCAGTTTACGCATCAACTGAATAACGGAGCTTAACCGGTCATGGGCTGGATTGACGGACCAGACAATCTCCCGGATCCCGTCTGACACCTTATCAGACAAACTTGAAATCTGGCTGACCGATTTTTTAAGTCCGGGATTTGTATCACATTGCCTTAATGCCAGGCTGCTGATGATTTGTATGCTGGAAAGGGTGGATCCTATGTCATCATGTAAATCCCCCGCTATTGTACTGCGCATGACATCCATATCAGCCATTCGCTTACTCAGCTGCACTTTACGAACCTGACGAATGACGGCAACAGCTCCTATACTGATCACCAATAACGCCACCAGTAATAAATACATTCTGTTTCTATAGGTGGCAGCCCTGACTTCCTGCCCTGAAATCCTCAGCTGATAGCTTAGCGAATCTTCTTTAGCCCTTGCATCAAACTCATATCGCAGTGCCATGCGCTGGTTTTCAAATCTGCTGGAAGCCACCTTTACGCTGTCTTTAACTTCATTCAGCTTTTCCATATTCTCCAGGGCCAGATCCGTGCGGCCGGTGCTTTTATAATACTGGTAAAGAAAAGAGTAATAATTTTGGGCGAAGTTATAATCAGTGAGCAGGGGTTTACAACTAAGACAGCCGGACAGATATTTTGCTGCCTGTCCGGACTTTCCTGACGCAGACAGCATATAACCGTATACGGCAATGGCGAAACAATATTCTCTGAAGTACTTATTTTTATGGGCTTCCGTATACTGCGCCACCATCCGTTGATAATACAGGGCAGAATCTATGTTTTCCTGCCTCAGATAGACCTCGGCCAGATTTCCCAAAGAAATCATTGCGGCACCTTCATCACGGGCCAATCGGTGATAATAAATAGCCTTCTTATAGTTGGCAATAGCCTGCTCAGAATTATGCATTGCATTATAGGTAAGCGCAATGGTATTATAGACCGAGCCCAGATCAGCGGTATCCTTATCTTCCAGGCTAATTTGTTCTGCTTTCAGGCCATATTTCAAGGCATTCTCAAAATCACTTAAATCATTATAAGCATTGCTCAGATTCGTATAAAGTCCACCCACCACATCTGAACTTCCCGGCTTGTCTTCTGCCAGGCGCAGCCCCTTGAATAAAGACTCCAGGGCCAGATTATAATTACCCACAAATTGATAAAGCAGCCCAAGATTGGAATAACACCTGACCTCCTTCAAAGTATCCCCTGACTCTTTAAAGTAACTGGCGGCCACCCGGCACGCTTCAATAGCACGCTCATGTTTTGACTCCCTGTAATACAATACGCCTTCCTGCAACAAAACATCTCCATACAAATAAGGAGATCCCACTGCGATGGAACGGCGTTCAGCCTCCGTATAGAGCTTCCAGCCTGCCGCCGGATTTATGTCTGCACTGTCATTAGCCTCCTCAATGAGCGTTTTAATACTCAGAGAATCCTCTTTAGAAACCACTTTTTGCAAAACGCTGGCTTCAACAGGCAATATCTGTCCCTTAAGACAATGACTAAGTGTAAACATTACCAGTAATATGAAGCCTCCTTTAAATCTGCGATACATAGGCCTTGGTTTTTGAACTCAGAGGTTAGGTTGTTTGGAAATTAAAGTTTTATCTGAAAATTCAGGACGAAAGAAGAGAATAGGTATGGTAACAAACAATTATTTACCCCTTACTTTTAAAGTTAACAGGTAAAGGCAATTTCAGGAGGTAACTAATCAACTGCTTAATCCTTTACGCATTGCCTGCTATACTTGGGATAGATTTGGTTTTCTGGCATGCGGCTGCATTTGTTATTGAATTGTAAAAATAGCTTTTTTTTATCACTCTTCGTAAAAAAATTAAAAACGCAGTTTTTTTCGAAGTTTTACAGCTGCGGCTCCTCTTTGCTATAGATGGCAGGCCGCTCAACTGATTTTCAATGCCGTCCGCCTTCCTGATACCGATGAGTCTGTTACAGTGCCGGGATGGGTTTTTAAGTGACTGAGACTGCAATTCACCGGTGATAGGTAAACTCATCGATAAAAAAAGTTTGACATAAATAAAATCAATAAATGAGCAAACCCCTCCTAAACGATTAATTATCAAGGTTAATAGAAAAGTTGTCATTTTAAATATGACACTTGCATGACCAAATACATTTTTTTTCGAGATTGCCTCTAAGTACCTTTGCCCTGTGAAATTCTGTGGTATTAAAATTTGTAATCATTTGTTCTCTCAGGCCTCTAACGAAAGCAGTAAGGACCGCTAATACACAGAAACCACCATTTATAAAACAGTGTACCCCATTGACAATGGAAATCGAACAGTTTCATATAGTTGGCATAAATTATAAAAAGACAGATACATCAATCAGAGGGCAGTTTGCTTTAAGCAACGAAGGGTACGCCAATCTATTATTGAAAGCACAGGCGCTGGGTATCAACAGTTTATTTGTCTTATCTACCTGTAACCGCACCGAAATCTATGGGATCGCCCCCACGGAAGAACTGCTGACCCAACTGCTCTGTTCACAAACCCAGGGGGATATCGACACGTTTAAATCCCTGGCCTACCATAAAACCGGTGCAGCCGCTATTGAACACTATTTTCATGTAGCCTGTGGCCTGGATTCCCAGATTCTGGGGGATTATGAAATCGTCGGCCAGATCAAACAGGCCGTTAAATTTGCAAAAGCACATAACTGTATCAATGCCTTTTTGGAAAGACTGTCCAATACGGCCTTCCAGACCTCTAAAGCCATTAAGAACCAGACGGAACTCAGTGGCGGAACGGTATCTGTCGCTTTTGCGGCCATCCAGTTTTTAAGATTACACTGTACGGATATCAGCGAAAAGAAATTTGTTTTAATCGGAACCGGAAAAATCGGCCATAATACCTGTAAAAATCTGATTGATTATCTGGGTGCTAAAGATATTACCCTGATCAACAGAAGCCAGGCAAAGGCGCAGGTAATTGCTGATGAGCTGGGCCTGCAAACAAGGCCTTTTGAGCAGCTGCAGCAAACAGCCGCCCAGGCGGATATTGTGATTGTCGCCACCAATGCGCCACAGCCTATTTTATTTAAAACCGACCTGGAATCCGAAGGCAAAAAAATATTAATTGATCTGTCGGTTCCTCACAATATTGACCTGTCGGTTAAAACCAGGCCTCATACCATTGTGGTGAATGTGGATGATCTATCCAAACTAGGAGATGCCACCCTTAAAAGCAGGCAGGCAGAAATCCCTAAGGCACTCCAAATCATAGATGAATACCTGGAGGAGTTCAAAGACTGGTATCAGATGCGCAAAAACGTGCCCATTATCCGGGCCGCCAAGCAGTCTCTGATGGATATTCATCACTGTTCCTGGTTTCAGTCCCTGCAGGCCGACAATAGTATTAACCCGCAACAACAGGAGGATGCCATAAAATCCGCCATTAAAAACCTGGCCGTTAAAATGCGTAGTCAGGAGCAGACCCCGGGATGCGCCTATATTGAGACCTTACATGACTTTTTATCCAGCACCGCGGTAAGCTCACAAAGCATAAGCGCGGTCAGTCAGGATGATTTTAAACCGGCGGGTAAAAAAGACAATCCGGAAGCGCTCCCTTCCCTGTAAACCGAGACGGATATGGCAGCCATGCAGCGAAACAGGGCGTCCCGCATATCCGCAAATACATTCAACTTATAAAGATCTAACATGTGTTCCAAACGGATTTTAAAAATAGGTACCAGAGATAGTAAACTTGCACTTTGGCAGGCCAACACCGTAAAATCCCTGTTAGAACAACTTGGCATCACCACCGAACTGGTCGCCGTTAAAAGCGAAGGCGACCTGGACCTGGTCACACCTTTATATGCCATGGGCGTTCAGGGCGTTTTTACCAAAACGCTGGACGCTTATCTGTTAAGCCACAAAATTGACGTGGTCGTCCACTCTTTTAAGGATGTCCCCACCCAGCTGGCACAGGGCATCAGTCAGGGCGCTGTTTTACCAAGGGCCAGCGCGGGAGATTTACTGGTATTTAAGGATCCCGCTTTTGCAGCGGCTTTTTTAGCCGGGGAAGATAAAAGCCTGACGGGCAAGGTAGCCACGGGATCCGTACGTCGCACAGCACAGATACTGGAGAAATTTCCGCAAATACAAATAGAAAACCTGCGGGGCAACGTACAAACCCGCATGCAAAAACTTCATGACAATGACTGGGACGCAGCTATATTTGCCGCGGCCGGCCTGGAAAGGATCGCTGAGCGGCCGGAGCAGGCCAGCGAGATCCCCTGGATGCTTCCCGCCCCCGCCCAGGGCGCCATTGTCGTTGTGGCAAGAACAGACGACCCGGAGGCTTTATCTTTAATTGCCCCCTTAAATGATCCCGACACCGCCACGGCGGCCGGCATCGAAAGAGATTTTCTTAGCACACTTATGGGTGGCTGTTCTACGCCTATTAGCGCTTATGCCACGGTTGAGAACGGACAGATCCGTTTTCAGGGAAGCATTTTATCTTTAGACGGTAAGCAAAAATATACAACGTCCCGGCAGGCGGCGCTGTCTGAACATACAAGGCTGGGGGCCCATGCTGCAAAAGATCTTTTACAACAGGGGGCTGACAATATTGTTCAGCAAATCCGGGCAGATATCCCGGATAAAATGAAACAACCGGCAAAAGATTAGGCAATCTGATTCACTCACCCTAAAAGCACCTCGCGTTATGCATACCATCATTTCCACGGCAGCGCTTTGTATAGAAGGAGACCTAAACTGGGACTTTGGATTTAAGCTATATACGATTCCCATCATATCCAAGGAACTTTCTTATGATAGCGAGGTGGAAAATAAAATATATGAGTTAAGCAGAACGGCTGTTAACGCTTTTTTTACCAGTGAAATGGCCGTCAGAGCCGTTTTTGAAAGACTGGAGACCAGCCCTGACTGGAGGATCTATTGCCTGAGCGGTAAAACAAAGCAAACCTTGCTGCAGTTTATTGACGCTTCCTTAATAGAGCGTACCGCCCCCAACAGCACAGCGCTTTCAAAACTGATCCAGGCAGACAGTAAGCCCCTTTTGGACAGGCCCGCTGTCTTTTTCTGTGGCGATAAAAGAATGCCGACTTTACCCGCCACCTGCCGGGAGCTCCATATCCCGCTGGAAGAAGTCATCTGCTATAAAACCATTTGCATCCCTAATAATATCGGCGGAGACCTGGCGGGCATTTTATTTTTCAGCCCCTCGGCCGTTTCCTGTTATTTTAACCATAACCCCCCGCTAAAGGATTTCACCGTATTATTTGCCATCGGAGAGACGACGGCTACCGCCATCCGGGCCTTTTCTCCCAATAAGGTAATTGTGGCCCCCGAGCCCAGCAAGGAAGCCCTTTTAGCGGAGGTGAAAAAATATTTTGAAGACTTACAACAAAAAGAAGCCTAATTATTCAATGATGACTACTGATACACTTAATCATTCGACTACATTAAAAAATGATCTGATCCTAAGAGCATTAAAAGGGGAGCCTACGGACCGTTTTCCGGTCTGGATGATGCGTCAGGCGGGAAGATACCTGCCTGAGTATATTGCCCTTAGAAATAAATACTCCTTTTTTGAACGGGTGCAGACGCCTGAACTGGCGGCCGAGATCACCCTGCAACCGGTAGATATCATCGGAGTGGATGCGGCTATTTTGTTCTCAGACATCCTGGTGATTCCACAGGCGATGGGACTGGAAGTGCAGCTCGTGGAAAAACAGGGGCCTTTACTGCCGGATCCTATTAAAACACCCAAAGACCTGAACCGCATCGTGGTGCCGGATGTGCAGGAAAAGCTGGGTTATGTTACCAGTGCCATCAAACTGATAAAAAATGAATTAAACGGGCGGGTGCCTTTGATCGGGTTTGCCGGTGCTCCCTGGACCTTACTGTGTTATATGGTGCAGGGCAAAGGCTCTAAAACATTTGATGAGGCTAAAGCCTTTTGTTTCCAGCAACCGGAACTGGCCACACAGCTGCTTCAGATGATTACCGACAGTACCATTTTATACCTCAAAGCACAGATTGAAGCAGGTGTTGATCTGGTTCAGATATTTGACAGCTGGGGCGGCCTGCTGAGTAAAGAGGATTTTGAGACCTGGTCTCTTCCCTATTTAAAACAGATCACTGCGGCGGTGAAAGATCTGGCACCGGTTATATTATTTGCCAAAGGGGCCTGGCAATCGCTGCCTGACATGGCAGCCACCGGCGCCAGCGGCCTGGGGATCGACTGGTGCATTCAGGCAGATACGGCCAGACAGCTCGCGGGCAAAAACATTGCCCTGCAAGGTAATTTTGATCCGGCTAAGTTATTGCTGCCCCTCCCGCAACTAAAAAATGAGGTCGAAAAAATGCTGACCGGTTTTGGCAACGACCCATGGATCGCCAACCTGGGACATGGCATTTTACCGAGTATCCCGGTGGAAAATGCGAGGACCTTTGTTCAGACCGTACAGGGGTTTTCCCGCAATCAGTAAAACAGGATTTGTCAAAGTGTCGGTATATGATGGAGATGAAAGCATTTAAATTAGCAGAGGTCCCCGCAGAGATGGGGCCATCCGCGGACGGTTTCAGGGAACGCTGGTGTGCGTTTATTCTGTCCCTGCAAAATGATATCTGTGCTGCGCTGGAAAAAGTGGACGGACTGGCCAGGTTTACAGATGAGCAGTGGGCACGGGGAGCAGAAGCAGGACAAAGCAAAGAAAGTCCCGGCCAGGGCGGCGGCAGAACGCGTATTATCACCAGCGGTCATGTCTTTGAAAAAGGCGGCGTGAATACTTCTATCGTGCACGGCCAGGTAACTGAGGCCATGCGCCAGGGACTGGGCATGGACGGAGACCGGTGGTTTGCAGCCGGCATCAGCCTGGTCATCCATCCCGCCAACCCTTTCGTTGCGACAACACATGCCAACTGGCGTTATTTTGAGCTGTATGACGCTGACGGCCGGGTGATACAAAGATGGTTTGGCGGCGGCGCCGACCTGACACCCTATTATTTATTCGAGCAGGATGCCCGTCATTTTCATGGCTGTTTTAAAACAGCCATGGACCCTTTTGGCTCTCAGTTATACCCTGCCTATAAAAACTGGTGTGACCAGTATTTTAATAATAAACACAGAGGCTTTGAGATGCGGGGCATCGGTGGCGTTTTTTACGACCACCTGGTCCCCGGTCAGTCCGGCCAGGAGCATCCGGTCGCTTTTTCACTCGAAAAGGCTTTTGATTTTCAAAGAGCGGTGGCGGAGCAGTTTATTCCAGCTTACATACCCATTGTTGAAAAAAGAGCGGCGACACCTTTCACGGAAAAAAACACCTACTGGCAACAGATCAGAAGGGGCCGTTATGTGGAATTTAACCTGATTCATGACAGGGGCACTTTATTTGGTCTGAAGACCAACGGCAGAACGGAAAGTATCTTAATGAGTCTGCCGCCCCAGGTTCGCTTTGATTATAATTTTCAGCCGGAGCCCGGCTCTGAGGAGCAAAAGCTACTGGACGCCTGCCGGCACCCTAAAGACTGGGCATAAAAGAAAGAAACAATTTTCCGGGCCCGGTGTTATTAAAAGCGCTCCCAGCCCGGATCACCATAAATACAAGTGATATGTACTTACAAAGAAGAAACAGAATTACCAGACGCACTGCAGCCATTCGCAGCCTGGTAGCAGAGACCGTTCTCACCCCTAATGATTTTATTCTACCCATATTTATCCAGGAAGGCAAGGATAGCATTCATGAGATTGCTTCCATGCCGGGCTATTACCGCAGAACGCTGGATAAAACGATCCAGGAAGTGCGGGAGCTCTGGAGCCTGGGCATCAAAAGTGTTTTATTATTTGTCAAAAGCGATGACAGCACCAAAGACAATACCGGCAAAGAAAGCTGGAACCCGGACGGTTTAATGCAAAGAACCATTAAAGCCATTAAAGATGCCGTTCCGGAAATGATCGTTATGACCGACGTGGCGCTGGATCCTTATTCGGAATATGGTCATGACGGGATTGTGGATGTAAAGACCGGGTACATCCTCAATGATGAAACCGTAGAGGCGCTCACAAAGATGAGCCTCTCACATGCCGAGGCGGGCGCTGATTTTATTGCCCCCAGTGATATGATGGACGGCCGCATCGGCGCCTTCAGAAAAGCCCTGGAAGAAAACGGACATACGGGCGTTGGTATTCTTTCCTACAGCGCTAAATATGCCAGTTGCTTTTACGGACCTTTCAGAGATGCGCTGGACAGCGCACCGGGTTTTGGCGATAAAAAAACCTATCAGATGGACTATGCCAACCGCATCGAAGCCCTCAATGAAACCCTTCAGGATATAGAGCAGGGGGCTGACATCGTTATGGTAAAGCCTGCGATGGCTTATTTGGATATCATCAGAGAAATTAAAAATGCGGTGACGGTTCCGGTCAGCGCCTACCATGTCAGCGGTGAATATGCCATGATTAAAGCGGCCGCTAAAATGGGGTGGCTGGATGAACAAAAAACCGTGCTGGAAAGCCTGACTTCCATTAAAAGAGCGGGGGCGGATCTGATCGCCACTTATTTTGCCAAAGATGTCGCTCAGCTGCTGGGTTAGCAGGCGCCCGCTGCTCGGGATTTAATGTCCCAGCGCAAACAGGAGCCATAGTCCAAGCACGATCAGTCCCATTAAAGAGATAAAATACAAGGCGGCTGTTCCAAGTCCTACTAATACGGACCCCATCCAGCCGCTTTTATATACCCGGTGGATTGCGATGATATAGTATATAAAGCAAATCAGTAAGATGAAATTGCTGATGAGTCCCTGTAGCCCGGGGAAAGGATTCATCAACCCGATCAGACAAAGAATAAAAACAAAACTGTGGATATGCAGGGCAAAAACAGCGTGGTCCACAAAATAGAACTGCTTTTGCCGTATTAAAAACAACTTCAGTAAAGCGGCCAGCAGCGGAATCATAAAGAAAAACAACTTCGGCATTGCATGCAAGATCTTTTCTTTGAATGCTTCCGGATGCTCACGTAAATCACTCAGCAGCCCGTCCCCCACTCTGGCAACATACCGGTCTGCAGCCTTCAGGGAATCACCTTTGGCCGCGGCAGCTTTAACCAGAGACTGCTCAATAGAACCGTTTGCCAGCGAATCCTTACCCTCAAGCTTTTCTATATGAGACTTTGCTGCCCCTTCACTATTTATGTGTACCACATGCTGCTGGAACACGGGCAGCAATAAGAAAAATATGATGCTCACAAAGATATACAGGGAGATAGGCGGGATATAGCGTTGTCTTTTTTTCTCCTGATAGGCAACCGTAAGTTTCCCGGGCGCAAAGACAAGCGCCTTTAACGTCTGCCAGAACTTACTG
>Ga0164242_10001567_pt1 | contig 27134 bp, 20 predicted proteins | sample OricomgcompostMG_FD_108783 | JGI IMG/M metagenome (GOLD analysis project Ga0164242, IMG submission 108783) | Miracle-Growth compost microbial communities from Emeryville, California, USA - Original compost - Miracle growth compost (MG) ...
CGATAACGCCAACTCGGTCATCAAGCAGGTCGCTTCCGGCCGCTTCGGCGTGACGGCGGACTATCTGGGCTCGGCCGAGGAGCTGGAGATCAAGGTCGCGCAAGGGGCCAAGCCCGGCGAGGGAGGCCAGCTTCCCGGCTTCAAGGTGACGGAGTTCATCGCCCGCCTGCGGCACGCGACGCCGGGCGTGACCCTGATTTCGCCCCCGCCGCACCATGACATCTATTCGATCGAGGATCTGGCGCAGCTCATCTACGATCTCAAGCAGATCAACCCGCGCGCGCGGGTCTGCGTCAAGCTGGTGAGCTCGGCCGGGATCGGCACGGTGGCGGCGGGCGTCGCCAAGGCGCATGCCGACGTCATCCTCGTCTCAGGCCATGTCGGCGGCACCGGCGCGTCTCCGCAGACCAGCATCAAATATGCCGGCACGCCCTGGGAGATGGGGCTGACCGAGGCCAATCAGGTGCTGACGCTCAATGGCCTGCGCCACCGCGTCAAGCTGCGCACCGACGGCGGGCTCAAGACCGGGCGCGACATCGTGATCGCCGCCATTCTGGGCGCGGAGGAGTTCGGCATCGGCACGCTTTCCCTCGTCGCGATGGGCTGCATCATGGTGCGCCAGTGCCATTCGAACACCTGCCCGGTCGGCGTCTGCACGCAGGACGAGAAGCTGCGGGCCAAGTTCGTCGGCACGCCGGAGAAGGTCATCAACCTGATGACCTTCATCGCCGAAGAGGTGCGTGAAATCCTCGCGCGCCTCGGCTGCCGCTCGCTGGACGAGGTGATCGGCCGCACCGAGCTGCTGCGTCAGGTCAGCCGCGGCGCGGAGCATCTCGACGATCTCGATCTGAACCCGATTCTCGCCAAGGTGGACGCCGCCGATCACGAACGCCGCTTCGCGATTTCCGGCTTCCGCAACGAGGTGCCGGACAGCCTCGATGCGCAGATGCTGCGCGACGCGAAGGCCGTGTTCGAACGCGGCGAGAAGATGCAGCTCACCTACTCGGTCCGCAACACGCACCGGGCGGTGGGCACGCGCCTCTCCTCCGAGATCACGCGCAGGTTCGGCATGAGCCATCTCGCCGACGGGCATATCCATGTGCGGCTCAGGGGCAGCGCGGGCCAGTCGCTCGGCGCATTCCTCGTCAAAGGCGTGACGCTCGAGGTGTTCGGGGACGCCAATGATTATGTCGGCAAGGGCCTGTCCGGCGGCATCGTCGTGGTGCGGCCCACCGTCTCCTCGCCGCTGGAGAGCAACCGCAACGCGATCATCGGCAACACCGCCCTCTACGGCGCGACCGCGGGCAAGCTGTTCGCCGCCGGCCAGGCGGGCGAGCGCTTCGCGGTCAGGAACTCCGGCGCGAGCGTGGTGGTGGAAGGCTGCGGCGCCAATGGCTGCGAATATATGACCGGCGGCACGGCCGTCATTCTCGGCCCGGTGGGCGAGAATTTCGGCGCAGGCATGACCGGCGGCATGGCCTTCGTGCTGGACGAGGACGGCTCGTTCGATGCCCACGCCAACCCAGACAGCATCGTCTGGCAGGCCCTCGCTTCGGCCCATTGGGAAGGCGTGCTCAAGGCGCTGGTCGAGGAACATGCCCGCCGCACCGACAGCAAATGGGCGATGAGCGTGCTCGCCGACTGGGACCGCTGGCGCGGGGCTTTCCGACAGGTCTGCCCCAAGGAAATGCTGACCCGCCTGGCCCATCCGCTGAGCGACGAACCGGCGGCGGTGGCGGCCGAATAATCAGATGCGAGCGGAAATCCCTCTCCCCTTCAGGAAAGAGGGGGCAATGGTCAGTTGAACGGCTTCAAGGTGATGCGGAGAGACCTCCCGGCCGCGATCGACGAAGCCGCCCACCTCGTCGACTCCGGCATAGGTCCGGATGCTACCGGGGAATATCGGTCTCTCGGCCCACTGAGGCAGCGACCGGAACTCCTGCTCAGCCGCGCTCCACCTGCCTCACGTCGCGCACCGCGCCTTTGGCGGCGTTGGTGGTGAGCGCGGCGTAGGCGCGGAGCGCAGGCGAGACTTCACGCTTGCGTCCGAGCGGCTTCCACGCCTTCGCTCCCCGCGTCTCCATCGCCGCGCGGCGTTCGGCAATCACCGCCTCCGGCAGATCGAGGCGGATGACGCGATTGGGGATGTCGATCAGGATCGGATCGCTCGTCTCGACCAGCGCGATCAGCCCGCCTTCGGCCGCCTCGGGCGAGACATGGCCGATCGAAAGCCCCGAGGTGCCGCCCGAGAAGCGCCCGTCCGTCACCAGCGCGCAGGCCGCACCCAGGCCCTTCGATTTCAGATAGCTGGTGGGATAGAGCATCTCCTGCATCCCCGGCCCGCCCTTGGGGCCTTCGTAGCGGATCACCACCACGTCGCCGGCCACGACCTGATGACCGAGGATGCCGGCCACCGCCGCGTCCTGGCTCTCATAAACGCGCGCCGAGCCCCGGAAGGTCAGGATACTCTCGTCCACCCCCGCCGTCTTCACGATGCAGCCTTCGGGGGCGAGATTGCCGAACAGCACGGCGAGACCGCCGTCTCGCGAGAAGGGATGCTCGGCCGACCGAATCACGCCGCTCGCGCGATCGGTGTCCAGTTCCTCCCAGCGCGCGGACTGGCTGAAGGCGGTCTGCGTCGGCACGCCGCCGGGCGCGGCGCGGTAGAAGCGGCGCACCTCCTCCGAATTGGTGCGGCCGATATCCCAGCGATCGAGCGCATGGCCCAGCGTGGCGGCATGGACAGTGGGCTGCGAGGCGTCGATCAGCCCGGCGCGTTCCAATTCGCCCAGGATCGCCATAATGCCCCCGGCACGGTGGACATCCTCCATATGCACGTCGTTCTTGGCGGGTGCGACCTTGCACAGACAGGGCACGCGGCGCGAGAGCCGGTCGATATCCGCCATCGTGAAATCCACCCCCGCCTCCTGCGCGGCGGCGAGCAGGTGGAGCACGGTGTTTGTCGATCCGCCCATTGCGATATCGAGGCTCATCGCATTCTCGAAGGCGGCGAAAGTGGCGATGCCGCGAGGCGTGGCGGTCACGTCATCCTGCTCGTACCAGCGCTTCGCCAGATCGACGATCAGATGGCCCGCCTCGCGGAACAGCCGCTCGCGATCGGCGTGGGTGGCGAGGGTGGAGCCGTTGCCGGGCAGCGACAGGCCCAGCGCTTCGGTCAGGCAGTTCATCGAATTGGCCGTGAACATGCCCGAGCAGGAGCCGCAGGTCGGGCAGGCGGAGCGTTCGACGCTCGCCACCTCCTCGTCGCTATAGGCGTCATCGGCGGCGACCACCATCGCGTCGACCAGATCGAGCGCCCGCGCCTGGCCCTTCACCACGACCTTGCCCGCCTCCATCGGCCCGCCGGAGACGAACACGGCGGGAATATTGAGCCTCAGCGCCGCCATCAGCATGCCCGGCGTGATCTTGTCGCAGTTGGAGATGCACACCAGCGCGTCGGCGCAATGCGCGTTGGCCATATATTCGACCGAGTCGGCGATCAGCTCGCGGCTGGGCAGCGAATAGAGCATCCCGCCATGCCCCATGGCGATGCCGTCATCCACCGCGATGGTGTTGAACTCCTTGGCGACGCCGCCCGCCGCCTCGATCTCACGGGCGACAAGTTGGCCCAGATCCTTGAGGTGGACATGGCCCGGCACGAACTGGGTGAAGCTGTTGGCCACCGCGATGATCGGCTTGCCGAAATCCTCGTCCTTCATCCCCGTGGCGCGCCACAGCCCCCGCGCGCCGGCCATGTTGCGGCCGTGGGTGGTGGTGCGCGAACGATAAGCGGGCATGACAAGGCCTTTGCGGGAGAGCGGAACGCCGTCGCTCTGCGCAAGGAACGGCCTGTATGTCAACTACGTGACGAAAGGAAGTTACAGGCCAACGCCCTTCTCCGTTCGTGCTGAGCGAAGTCGAAGCACATGCGCTGGGCACATCGCCTGGATCACGTCCTTCTTCGCTCAGGACGAACGGTTGTCAGTTCCTGTGAAACACCGGCGGCCGCTTCTCGAGGAAAGCGGTGAACGCCTCGCGCGCTTCCGCCGACTGCATCGTCTCGCGGAACAGCGCCGCTTCCTCCTCGATGCGCTGCATGACGGCGGCAGGATCGCCGCGCATCAGCCGCCTTGTATGGGCGAGCGCCTGGGGCGGCTGTCGGGTGAGCGCCAGGGCCTTGCCGCGCGCATGATCGAGCAACCGGTCGGCGGGCACGATCGCGGTGACGAACCCGGCGCGATCGGCGGCCTCCGCATCCATCGGCTCGCCGAGCAGCAGCATCGCCGCCGCCTTGGGCCGCCCCATCAGCGCCGGAGCGAGCAGGCTGCTCGCCGCCTCCGGCACGATGCCGAGATTGACGAAGGGCATGATGAAGCGCGCGTTCGGCGCGGCGTAGACCAGATCGCAGTGGAACAGCATGGTCGTGCCGACGCCCACCGCCAGCCCCTGCACGGCGGCGACGATCGGCTTACTGAAGCCCGCGATCGCACGGATGAAGTCGAAGGCGGCGCGCGCGCCCTCCGGCCCGCTCAGGAAATCGGCGAGGTCGTTGCCGGCCGAGAAGGCATCGCCCTTGCCGGCGATCAGCACCGCATCGACATCGCCGCGCGTCTCCGCCTCGACCAGCGCGGCGGTCAGCTCGCGATACATGGCGGTGGTGAGCGCGTTCTTCTTTTCGGGCCGATCGAGATGAAGCTCGATCACCCGATCCGCCTCGCGCACCTCGATCCCGTTCGCCATGCCCTCTCCTTTCCGTTCACGTGAAGGGCCCTAGCCTAGCGTGATAGCGAAGGGAATGGCGGAGCGCGCACGATTATTCCGGCTTGGACGTTCCCAAGGACATAAATGGAGACAAACCCATCTCTCCACGCTAGACGCGGCCGGCTATGACAACCGAGTCCACCCCCCGTACGCTCTACGAGAAAATCTGGGACGCGCATGTCGTCCGCCAGCGCGACGACGGCACCGCGCTCCTCTATATCGACCGCCATCTCGTCCATGAGGTGACGAGCCCGCAGGCGTTCGACGGGCTTCGCGCGGCGGCGCGCACGGTGCGCCGCCCCGATCTCACGCTCGCGGTGGCGGACCATAATATCCAGACGACCGCGCGGGTGGACGCGGCGGGCCAGCGCCTGCCGGTGGAGGATCCACAATCCGCGCAGCAGCTCACCGCGCTGGTCAAGAACACCGCCGAGTTCGGGATCGAGCTGATCGACGATCTCGCGCCTGAGCAGGGCATCGTCCACGTCATCGGGCCGGAACAGGGCTTCACCCTGCCGGGCGCGACCGTGGTGTGCGGGGACAGCCATACCGCGAGCCACGGCGCGCTGGGCGCGCTCGGCTTCGGCATCGGCACCTCCGAGGTGGAGCATGTGCTGGCGACGCAGACGCTGCTGCTCAAGCGCTCCAGATCACTGGAGGTGCGGGTGGACGGCGCATTGGGGCCGGGCACCACCCCCAAGGATGTCGCGCTGGCGATCGTGGCGACGCTCGGCGCGGGCGGCGGCGCGGGCTATGTCGCCGAATATACCGGCTCGGTGTTCCGGGAAATGTCGATCGAGGGGCGGCTCACCGTCTGCAATATGTCGATCGAGGCGGGCGCGCGCGCCGGCCTCGTCGCGCCCGACGAGACGACCTTCGCCTTTCTCCAGGGCAAGCCCCGCGCGCCCAAGGGGGCCGATTGGGACAGGGCGGTGGCCTATTGGCGCACGCTACGCACCGATCCGGGCACGCGCTACGACAAGAGCATCGCGATCGACGCCGCGACGATCGCGCCGCTCGTCACCTGGGGCACCAGCCCGGACGATGTGGTGCCGGTCACCGGCATTGTCCCCGATCCCGCCGAGCTTCCCGATCCGGCGCGCCGCGCGGCGGCCGAGAAGGCACTCGCCTATATGGGACTCGCGCCCGGCACGCGGATGCGGGACGTGGCGGTGGACCGCATCTTTATCGGCTCCTGCACCAACAGCCGCATCGAGGATCTGCGCGCCGCGGCCGCGATCGCGCGCGGCCGCAGGGTGGCGGCCAACGTGAAGCAGGCACTGGTGGTGCCCGGCTCGGGCCTCGTCAAGCGCCAGGCCGAGGCGGAGGGGCTGGATCGCATCTTCATCGAGGCGGGCTTCGAATGGCGCGAGCCCGGCTGCTCGATGTGCCTCGCCATGAACCCGGACAAGGTGCCGGCGGGCGAGCGCTGCGCCTCCACCTCCAATCGCAACTTCGTCGGCCGGCAGGGGCCGGGATCGCGCACCCATCTGCTCTCGCCCGCGATGGCGGCGGCCGCCGCCGTCACCGGCCGCCTGACCGACGTGAGGGAGATCGCCTGATGCAGCCGATCGGCATCATCGAGGGGCGCGCCTACCCGCTCGGCCGCCCCAATATCGACACCGACATCATCATACCCGCCCACTGGCTCAAGACGGTGACGCGCGAGGGGCTGGGCAAGGGCGCGTTCGAGACGATCCGCGCCGAGCCGGGTAATGTCTTGGAGGACGAACGCTACAAGGGCGCGCCGATCCTGATCGCGGGCGCGAACTACGGCTGCGGCTCGTCGCGCGAGCACGCTGCCTGGGCGATGGCGGACCTCGGCATCCGTGCCGTCATCGCGCCGAGCTTCTCGGACATCCACGCCGGCAACGCCTTCAAGAACGGCATATTGACGGTGGTGCTGCCGCAGGAGCAGGTCGACCGGCTGCTGGAGGTGGCGCAGGACCATCCGATCACCATCGACCTCGAGCATCAGACGGTGACGACGCCCTTCCAGGACCGCTTCGGCTTCGAGATAGACCCCTTCCGCAAACATTGCCTGCTGAATGGGCTGGACGAGATCGGCATCACACTCGCCGAGGAAGACGCCATCGCCGCGCACGAGGCGCGGATGGCGGCGGAGACGCCCTGGGTGCCCGGCGCGGCGGCGGCTTAACTTCCCTCTCCCTAAGGGAGAGGCAGTCAGCCCATCGCCAGCGCGATCGCGCCGAGCGGCCCCGCCTGGTCCCCCAGCTCGGGCGCGGCGATGAAAGTCTCGATGGCCGCCGCGATGCGCGGCGCGTCACCGTAGCCGGCGAGGCTTTCGACCAGCAGGCGGCGGATCATCGGCAGCAGCTCCGGCCGGCCGGCCGCCACGCTGCCGCCGATCAGGATGCGCTCGGGCACGCAGGTCGTGACCAGATTATGGCACATCGCCGCCAGCGCGTGCGCCACCTTGGGCCAGACCGGATCGCCCGCCGGGATGGTCTCCCCCCGCCGCCCGGTGCGCTGCTCGATCGCGAAGCCGGAGGCGAGCCCCTCGACGCAATCGCCGTGGAAGACGCAGGAGCCGGGCCAGCTATCCCCGGGCAGGCGCGGCACGCGCATATGCCCCGCCTCGGCATGGCCGAGCCCCCGCACCGATTGGCGGTCGACAATGATCCCCGCCCCCACCCCTGTGCCGACGGTGATATAGGCGAAGGTCTCGAGACCCCGCGCGCCACCCCAGCGGCCTTCCGCGAACGCCGCGCCGGCCACGTCCGTGTCGATCGCGACGGGGACGGAGAAGCGCCGCCCCAGCCGCCCCGCCGCGTCGGTATCCCGCCAGCCCGGTTTGGTGGTGGCGGTGATGAAGCCGTAATGCGGGGAGGCGCGATCGAGATCGAGCGGGCCGAAGCAGGCGAGACCAAGCGCCGCGAAGCCCGGACCCGAGCGCCATTCCTCCAGCACTGCCTCGATCGCGGCGAGCGTCTCGGCCGGATCGGTGGTCGGCACGCGCCGCTCGTCCAGCACCGCGCCGGGGCCGTGGGCGAGCACGCAGATGCACTTGGTGCCGCCGAGTTCGACTCCGGCGAAGGGCTGTCCGGAGGGCGCGCTCATATGGGCGCCGGGCCGGTCGATCCGCGCACCATCAGCTCATAAGGGAAGACAGCGTGGCGGGCCGGCTCCTCCCCCTCGATCAGCGCGAGCAGCTCGTCGGCCGCGGCGCGCGCCATATCGAAGATCGGCTGGCGGACCGTGGTGAGGCGCGGCCACACCACCGAGGCGATGTTGCTGTCGTCATAGCCGGCGATCGACAGCGCGTCGGGAACCGCGATCCCCGCCTCATGCGCGGCGCTCAGCACGCCGGCGGCCATATCGTCGTTGCAGGCGAAGACGGCGGTGGGGCGCTCCTCTAGCGAGAGCAGCCGCCGCCCCGCTTCCAGCCCGGAGGCGAAGGTGTAATAACCCTGCGCGTCCAGCGCCGGATCGACCTGAAGATGGTGTGCGGCCATTGCCTCCGCAAAGCCCTCGGCGCGCTCGGCGGCCGATCCGTGGGTGGGATCGCCGCGCACGATCGCGATCCGCCGGTGGCCGAGCCCGATCAGACGCTCGATCAGCGCGATCGTCGCCGCCCTGTCGTCGACACGGATATCGGGGGCGGCGCTGCCGTCCCGCGTCGGCGCAATACGGACATAGGGAATGCCCGATTGCTCCAGATCGGCCAAGGTCGCCGGATCATCACAGAGGGGCGGAGCGAGGATCAGCCCGTCGAGCCCGGAAGCACGCGCGATCGCCTGCATGCGCCCCGAAACGATTTCCGTATCCGCATAGGGCAGGAACAGCAGCCGCCAGCGCGTGCCGCGGGTCCGCTCGACCGCGCCATTCTGGAGATCGACGACATAATTGGGGCTGGGATTCTCGTAAGCCAGCCCGATCAGGAAGGATCGGCGTCCGGCGAGGCTGCGCGCGGCGACATTGGGGTGATAATCGAGCCCTTTCGCCGCCTCGAGCACCCGATCGCGCGTTTGCGGGCGGACATTGGGCTCATCGTTGAACACGCGCGACACGGTCTTGATCGAAACGCCCGCCGCATCCGCGACATCGGTGATCGTCGCTCGCCTGTCCGGCTGTATCCGCGCCACGTCCGCCTCTCCGCTCGCTCCCGTCGGTTCGCGATAGCGCCGCACGAGCGCGGCCCGCAAGCGGCTCGTGATCCGCCCGAAGGGGAGCGCTGTGATTCGATCGTAAGGCCGGGTAAAGAGGCGGAATGTATGCTTCCCGCCCTCTGCTTTTGGGAATGATCCGGCCGTGATCGCCGCGCTGAGCCTTGCGATCGGCGATCTCGCCGACGGGCGTATTCTGCGCATCTTCGGACGCTCACGCATCCTTACGCTCCTGATCTTCGCAGGCCTGGGGGCGACGCTCGGCTTCGTGCTGCGCGGTTTCGATCCGTGCGCGATGGCGCTCGATGCGAGTTGCCCATTGGGCGGCGCCGCGAGCGGGATCGGAGCCGTCCTGCTGACCGCGCTGGCGCTGTGGTTCCTGTTCCCGGCGGTCGCGATCGGGGTGATCTCGGCCTATATGGACCGCATCGTGGCGGCGGTGGAGGCGCGCCATTATCCGGCGATGCTGGCGAGCGCGCGACCGCTCGGCTGGCGGCGCGGCGCGATGCTGGGGCTGCGATCGTCGCTGCGCGTCCTGATCTATAATCTGGTGGCGCTGCCCTTTTATCTGCTGCTGCTGGTGACAGGCGTGGGCACGGCGCTGCTGTTCGTGGCCGTCAACGGCGCGGCGTTCGGACGCGACCTCGGCGAGATGGCGGCGTGGCGGCACCTCGCCGATCCCGTCGCGCGCCAGGCCTGGCTGGCACGCACCCGCATCAACCGTTTCCTGATGGGCGCGAGCGTGACCGCGCTGTTCCTCGTGCCCTTCGTCAATCTGCTCGCGCCCGTGCTGGGCGCGGCGATGGCAACCCACCTGTTCCACCGGCGTAAGCCCGCTGCGGCGCTCTAAGGAGGCGGCAGGCGCCTCAAATACAGCGAATATTGACGCTCCCCCACGCTCGTGCGAGGGCTACGCCCAACAGGGACCAAGGGGCAATTCTCACATGCACAGCGCGTTTGTTCGCCGTTATTCGGCATGCCTTCTTTCGACCAGCATTCTCGGCTTCATTGGCATCGCGACACCGGCGATCGCCGCCTGCACGACCACCGGAACCACTGTAGTCTGCGACGCAAACCGGCCGAATCCCTCCAACGGCGCTTTCGGAGAGAATATTCACCTGCTGGCCGGCTCGATCGTCGAGATCACCGATCCTTATGCCTATGCATCGCCGGCGACACGCAGCGTCGTGGTTTTTGCGAACGGCACGCTGACTGCCGATGCGGGCAGCCTGGTGCTTGATCCCGTTATCGGCGACACCGGGGTGGAAGGCGGCCCCGCCAGTACGCTTTCAATAGCAGGTACGGTGCGGGCTCAACATGACAACAGCCGCGCCGTCGTTCTCGATCAGGGAGCGTCGTTGAGCGTTGCCAAGGGCGGGCTGATTGAAACGACCGGCAACGGCGGGCCCTTTCTCAACAAAAGCGCGGCAATCGCGATTGCCGGTGACGGCGCGACGGTCGATATTGGCGGCACGGTCCGCACCAGCGGTGAAAACGCCTCGGCCATAGTGGGCGGCGTCAATGATCCGATCGGCGGCTCGCTCCGCTTCCACGAAGCCGCGATTACGATCGAAAGCGGCGGTGCCATCTCGACGAGCGGCGGCAACTCGCATGCTGTCCGCATCGGGTCTGGAACCCTGACAAACTATGGCCGCATCGCCACGACAGGCGTAGGCAGCCATGCAGTCTGGCAGAGCAGCACAGGCGCGATCGTCAATGATGGCGTCATCACCACCAGCGGGGACGGTGCCATCGGCATTTACGTCACCGACCCCGATGCCGTTTCCATCAGCGGATCGGGATCGGTCAGCACCACGGGGGACAACGCCCAAGGCGTGAACGCCCAGTCTTCCGAGGGCGATATATCAATCCGGGCCGGCAGGATTTCGACGGCGGGAAACAGCAGCGACGCGATTCTCGCCGAAGCCGCGAACGGCGCGGTTTCCGTATTCGCAGATTCCGCAACGGCCTCCGGAGCTGGAAGTCACGCCATTATGGCGCGCGGTTCGGGGTCTGTCCTGGTAACGAGCGGAACGGCCGCGGCCGCCGACACCGCGGCCATTTCCGCAACCAGCACCGGCGGCGACGCCGCCGTTACACTGAATGGCGCGACTTCGACCGGAACCGGCGCTTCCGTCATCATCACAGGCGCCACCACGGCCACGCTGACGCTTGGCCAAGGCGGCTCCCTGACCTCCGTGGGCGGAGGCGCGAAACTGTCATCCGCCGATGGCGCCTTCGTCAACAATGACGGCGCTATCGAAGGAGAAGCCGCGCCGATCATCAGCGCCGCAGGCGGTCCGTTGACCTTCAACAATTCCGGCACATTCGCAGGCGTTATCGCCTTCCCGAACGGCGGCAATGTGGTGAACAACAGCGGAACCTATCGCGCGCTTTATGATCAGGATTTCGGCTCCGGAACATTCAACAATAGCGGCCTGCTGGCGGTCCTGTCGGGCGCCGCTGCGGCCAGGACGGTTGCGTTCACCGGACTGACCTCCCTCAACAACTCGGGTCTGGTCGATCTTCGCAACGGGCACGCCGGCGATGTGCTTGCCCTATCCGGCAATTTTGCCGGCTCGGGCAACAGCAGCTTGGGGATCGATGTCGTCTATGGCGCGGCGGGTTCCGCGCCGTCGAGCGATCAGTTGCGGGTATCCGGCGCAATTACCGGATCGACCAAGCTGGTGATCCAGCCGATCGGCGGAGGCAGCCCCGGCCTCAATTCCAGTATCGTCTTCGCGACCGGCGGCGCCGGATCGTCGGCCGACGCCTTTTCGATTGCATCCGGTTCCACGGAGGGCTTCCTTCACTATGGGATCAGCTTCGATAGCGCCAGCAACAGTTACAGCCTGGCCCTGGCGCCCGGGCAGGCGCTCTTCGAAACCCTGAAGATCAACGAAGGCACCGAGCAGCTCTGGTATAAATCGGCCGATACCTGGTCCGCGCATATGAACGATCTGCGTGATGCCCGCTTCGCCGGAAATCAGGGTGGCCGCCTCTGGGGCCAGTTTTACGGCCAATCGAATACCCGCGATGCCCGCCGGTCGGGACAGGTTCAGGAGGGTGATCTTTCCTACAGGCAGGATGCGTTTGGTGGCCAGCTCGGGTTCGATCTCGCCCGCACCGACGGGAAGAGCGTGACGGCATTCGGCTTAACCGGCGGTTACGCCAGTTCGAATCTCGATTTCCGCGCTTCCGCCGATCATGTCCGTTACGACGCCGCCAATATCGGCATTTACGCCGGCTTCTCCTCCGGAGGCGTCTTCGCGAACGTCTTGGGCAAATATGACTATTACTGGATCAGCTCGAACAGCCCCCTCGCGGGCTATAATGCACGCTTCCACGGCATGGGCTACGGAATCCAGGGCGAGGCGGGCTATCGGTTCGGCTCGCAATATTTCTATGCCGAGCCGATCGTCGCCCTGGCTTATGTGCGTACCGATCTTCGGACACTCAGGGCGCTCGGCAGCGCGATCGACTTCGACAATATGGACGGACTGCGCGGCAAGGCCGGTCTAAGGATCGGCAGCCGTTCGGATATCGGCGGCGGCGCGACCCTGCTTCTCTACGCTCAGGGCAATTATGTCCACGAGTTCAAGGGCGACGACGGCATCACCTTCATCAACGGCGGCCAGAAGCTGACCTATCGGAACCGGCCTATCGCGGATTACGGGGAGGGCAAGATCGGCTTCAGCGTAATTTCCACGAATGGTCTGACCGGCTTCATCGAAGGTTTCGGCGACGGCAGCCGCAACTACAAAGGCGGCGGCGGCCGCGTCGGGCTGCGCGTCAATTTCTGATCGCGCGCGCAGCAATATGGGGGCGGGGAACGGAACCGCCCCTGGGGCCTTCCGAGACTATGCTCCGGGGCGGGATTGTGGCGCGCGGCGGGGATTCGCCCGATGCTCGCCGCAATTGGTTCATGCAGGCGACAGAAACCGTTGCGCCGCCGCCACAATGGCTGATGAGGCGAGCTTTTTCCGCGGAAAAGCGTGGAACCTTGCCCGCATTTGGGGGCTGTAAGCGGACGGCTTCGAACCCGGAGCCGCTTGTACCAGTTGCTTGGAGTTTCCTTATGAAGACCCTCCTGCTCGCCACCGGCGCTGCCTTGATCGCGTCCGCCGCCCCGGCGCTCGCCCAGGACGCCGCCCCCACCACTGTATCTTCCGACGGGGCGACCTTCACCGGCCCGCGCGCGGAAATCTTCGGCGGCTGGGATCTGGTCGGCACGCGCACCCGCGTCGGCGACGTCACCACCAAGGACCATGACAGCGCCTGGACCGCCGGCGGCCTGCTCGGTTACGACATGCCGATCGGCGACCGCTTCACGGTCGGCGCGTTCGGCAGCTACGCGATTTCCACCGCCAAGCAGTGCTTCGGCACGACGACCGGCAATGGCTGTCTCAAGGCCGGCCGCGAGATCGAGGGCGGGGCGCGTGTCGGCGCGAAGCTGGGCGGCAAGGCGCTCGTGTACCTGAAGGGCGCCTATGTGAACGGCCAGCTCCGCAACACCTACGGCGACGGCACCACCTACATCCACGATCATGTCAACCGCGACGGCTGGCGCGCGGGCGCGGGCGTGGAATATGCGCTCACCAACCACGCTTATGTGAAGGCGGAATATGATTATACCCGCTTCAACCGCTTCGACGCGGATGATCTGGGCATGACCGACACCAGCCTGCGCTTCGACCGCAACCAGGTGCTCGCCGGTTTCGGCGTGCATTTCTGAGGCGACTAGAGTGGGATGATATCGAGCTGAATCGTCATTGCGAGCGTAGCGAAGCAATCCAGTCCGGCCCTGGATTGCTTTGCCGCTGCGCTCCTCGCAATGACGGTGGGGTAAAGCTCATCCCATCAGACACTTGCGAACCCTCTCCCGCCGGCGGGAGAGGGTTTTTCCGGCCGGATTGCGGTCCCGCTTCGTTCCGCCCATATTCGGCCCATGCCGATCGCCATCCGCACCAGCCTTGCCGAGCCCGAGGGGCCGATCTTCACCCCGCACCGGCCCGAGCGGCCGGAGAAATCGGAGGGCGGCAAGCCCTTCAGGCTTGTCTCCGACTATCAGCCTTCAGGCGACCAGCCGGGCGCGATCGCCGAGCTGGTCGAGGCCGCGCGCGCGGGCGAACGGACGCAGGTGCTGCTGGGCGTGACCGGATCGGGCAAGACCTTCACCATGGCCAAGGTGGTCGAGCAGTTACAGCGCCCCGCCCTGGTGCTCGCCCCCAACAAGATCCTCGCCGCGCAGCTCTATGGCGAGTTCAAACAATTCTTCCCGGAGAACGCGGTCGAGTTCTTCGTCTCCTACTACGACTATTACCAGCCCGAAGCCTATGTTCCCCGATCGGATACCTATATCGAGAAGGAAAGCTCGGTGAACGAGGCGATCGACCGGATGCGGCACTCCGCCACCCGGTCGCTCCTGGAGCGGGACGACGTGCTGATCGTCGCCTCCGTCTCCTGCCTTTACGGCATCGGCTCGGTCGAGACCTATTCGGCGATGACCTTCTCCCTGAAGAAGGGGCAGACAGTCGACCAGCGCGAGTTGATCCGCAAGCTGGTCGCGCTGCAATATAAGCGCAATGACGCCGCCTTCGCGCGCGGCGCTTTCCGGGTGCGCGGGGACAGCCTGGAACTGTTCCCCTCGCATTATGAGGATACTGCGTGGCGCTTCGGCTTCTTCGGCGACGAGATCGAGGAGATCACCGAGTTCGATCCGCTGACCGGCAAGAAGGTGGCCAACCTCGATTATGTGAAGGTCTACGCCAACTCGCATTATGTGACCCCCGGGCCGACCTTGAAGCAGGCGACCGAGGCTATCCGCTATGAGCTGGGCGAGCGCCTCAAGGAATTGCAGGGCGAAGGGCGGCTGCTGGAGGCGCAGCGGCTGGAGCAGCGCACCCACTTCGATCTGGAGATGATCGCCGCCACCGGCTCCTGCGCGGGCATCGAGAATTACAGCCGCTTCCTGACCGGCCGCCTGCCCGGCGAGCCGCCCCCTACCCTCTTCGAATATCTGCCCGAGAACGCGTTGCTGTTCGTCGACGAGAGCCACCAGACCGTGCCGCAGGTGGGCGGCATGGCGCGCGGCGACCACCGGCGGAAGATCACGCTGGCGGAATATGGTTTCCGCCTGCCGAGCTGCATCGACAACCGGCCGCTGCGCTTCAACGAGTGGGATGCGATGCGCCCGCAGACCATCGCTGTCTCGGCGACGCCCGGCCCCTGGGAGATGGAGCAGGCGGGCGGCGTATTCACCGAGCAGGTGATCCGCCCGACCGGCCTGATCGACCCGCCGGTCGAGGTGCGCCCGGTCGAGCATCAGGTGGACGATCTGGTGCAGGAATGCCGCGAGGTGGCGAAGGCGGGGTATCGCACGCTCGTCACCACCCTCACCAAGCGCATGGCCGAGGATCTGACCGAATATATGCACGAAGCGGGGCTCAAGGTCCGCTACATGCATTCGGACGTGGAGACGCTCGAGCGTATCGAGTTGATCCGCGATCTCAGGCTCGGCGTGTATGACGTGTTGGTCGGCATCAACCTGCTGCGCGAGGGGCTCGACATTCCGGAGTGCGGGCTGGTCGCGATCCTCGACGCCGACAAGGAAGGCTTCCTGCGCTCCGAGACATCGCTGATCCAGACGATCGGCCGCGCCGCGCGCAATGCCGACGGGCGGGTGATCCTCTACGCCGACCGCATCACCGGCTCGATGGAGCGCGCGATGGCCGAGACCGGACGCCGGCGCGAGAAGCAGGAGATCTATAACCTGGAACACGGTATCACGCCGGCGACGATCAAGCGCAACATCACCGATATCGTCGGTCACCTCGCCTCGCGCGATCAGGTGACGGTGGAGACGGGGATCGAGGAACGGCCGCACATGGTCGGCCATAATCTGCGCGCCTATATCGAGGATCTGGAGAAGCGGATGCGCGCGGCGGCCGCCGATCTGGAATTCGAGGAGGCCGGGCGGCTGCGCGACGAGATCCGTAAACTGGAGCAGGAGGAACTGGGCCTGCCCATCGAGGAGCACCGCGCCGCCCCGCGCGGCAATTCCACGCTCGGCAAGCCCGGCACGCGGCAGGGGAAATACGGCAAGACCCGCAAAACGGGGATGGGACGGCGGGGACGGTGATGCCGTTGTAAGTGCGGCGGCCACAACCCCCGTCGATTCACGAGAGCTTTTCAATGCGCAACAAGGTCGGCGAAGGGATATTTGGACAATATGCTATTCGTATCAATCGGCAGTGGCGCATCGCGTTCACGCCGACGGACGAAGGCTTGGCGGATGTCGAAATCACCGATTATCGCTGAGGTGGGTGCGCCGGAGGAATGGCTCGATAATCCTACGGCCGGTGACATGTTGCGCACCGAGTTTCTTGAGCCATTGAAGCTGACGCCGGCGGACCTCGCTCCCTTGCTCGGCATCGAGGCGCAACGGTTGACTGACGTGGTCAACGGGCGCCGCCAGATGGATGCCGATCTCGATCTTCGCCTCGGCCGTTATTTCGGCATGTCGGAGGGCTTCTTTCTACGCCTCCAGAACGCCTACGAGCTTCTCGAAGCAAAGCGGGCGCATGCGGCGGAGATTGATCGAATCGAGCGACGCGCCGCCTGATCCATTCGTCCGATCGCCGCCAAGCCGGGTTGCCCCATTTTCCCGGAGCGGCCATGACGCAGGCATGCGTCGTCTTTTCCCTCTGCTTCCGCTTGTCGCTCTCGCCGGTTGCGTCGCCGAGCAGCCCGCGCCGCCGCCGCAGCCGGCCCCCACCCCTGTTCTCCCCGCGCCCGCGCTGCCCGCGCCGCCGCAACAGGGGGACTGGCGGGACGTGCCGCTCACCCCCGGGCGCTGGGCCTATCTCGGCGGCGAGGGGCGGACCTCCATGTCGCAATATGGCGAGCCGGGGCGGGCGGCGGTGTTCGCGCTGCGCTGCGATCTCGCCACCCGGCGGGTGATCTTCTCGCTCGCCGGATCGCTCACCGCCGGGGAGCCCGCGACGATGCGCTTCACCACCTCGTTCGGCGGCTTCGTCTACGGCGCGGCGAACGGCGCGGGGACGCCGCCGTCGATCATCGCGCAGGCAGCAGCGCGCGATCCCAATCTCGACAAGCTGGCCTTCAGCCGCGGCCGCTTCATGGTGGAAGCGGGAAGAACCAAGATCATCGTCCCCGCCTGGCCGGAGGCGGCACGGGTGATCCAGGATTGCCGCTCCTGAGGAGAAGCCGAGTTACCCCTTGCATCGGCGAGTCCGATGATTCATCCTGCCCTTCCCATCAACTGGCGAAAGGAGGTGATCCGATGTCTCATGGTTCAGCCGAGAGGTCGGTTCAGTCCGTTCGGGAGATGCTTCGCTAAAGCCTCCGGGCTTGAGCGGGCCAAGGTCTCCCGGGCCGGACCTTCCGGCCGCTGACCATGCGAGGCCGCCGGGGCAAGCTCCGCCCCGGCGGTCTTTCTCGTTTCAGCGTCGCACCGTCGCCCGCCAGGTGGTCGGCCAGGCGATGGCGCCGCGGCATTCGCCCATTTCTTCCTGCTCGATCAGGCGGAAGCGTTGGCCGTCCCACACGAATTGCTGCTTGACCCCGCAATCGCCCAATCCTCGGCCAAGAGCGCGGGCGGTAAGGATGCCGGTGCGCCGATCCCATTCGGCATTCATCAGCATGGTCGGCCGATCGGGATCGCCGGACTTGACCGGCGCGTCGAATTCGGCCGGGCGGACCGCGCCGCCAGAGACGGTCAGCGGAATCGAGAGCGCGTTATAGGCTCCGCTGCCGCAGAACAGCAGCACCAGCGTGTTCCGATGATCGAGCGTGAAGGTGGCGGTGGTATCCGGCGCGGCGGTCTGGAAGTCGCAGTTGTTCTGCTTGCGCAACGTGGCCAGCATGGCGGGGGGTAGCGGCGGCGCGACATCGCGGACCAGCGGCGGAGCGAGCACCACCGGCAGCGGCGGAGGCGGCGGAACCATGCCCGCCGGAGCCGGCCCCTTGGCGGCGAGCGCGGTCACGCCGCCGGCGCGGCCCTGCTCGGCGTCGATATAGCGCATCGCCGCACCGCTGCCCTTCATCGAGATCGAGCCGAGGCCGGTGCCGCCGATCCCCGTCACCACCAATCGGTTGGCATTGGCCAGGCCCTCGGCCAGCGGCAGGGCGGCGGCGCCGTTCAGGAACAGATTGCCGACAGGCCCGAGCCGCCCTTCGGCCACCGTCTTGCCGTCCAGCTTCAGCTTGGCCGGGCCGGCGATGCCCTGGGAGGATTTGATCTCGATGGACATCGCGCCGTTCGGCCCGGGATCGCGCGTCAGCATCATGTTCAGCGGGCCGATAGTGTCCTCGCCCGGCGTCAGCGACACCGCCTCGCAGCGCCGGCCGTCATCGCAGGCGACCGCCCAGTCTCCGAACACCTTGACCTCGGCCGGCTGCGGCGCGGGTGGGGCGAGCGGCGGAGCGGCGGTGGCGAGCGCGATCAGCAGCGGTATCATGGGATGCAACCTAGCCCTCCCGGCGCTTCGGCGCTAGGCGGGCGGCGAGCATGAGGGAGGACGGCATGGATACGGTGGGCGTGATCGGCGCGGGGCAGATGGGGGCGGGCATCGCGCATGTCGCGGCGCAGAGCGGCTATCGCGTGCTGCTCTCCGATCGCGAGCAGGCGATCGCGGAGAAGGGCAAGGCCGGCATCGCAAAACGGATGCGATCGGCGGTGGAGAAGGGCAAGCTCGGCGCGGACGAGGCGGAAGCGGCCATCGGCCGGATCGAGACGGCGGGCGATTACGCCCCCTTCGCCCAGGCCATGATCGTGATCGAGGCGGCGACCGAACGGGAGGAGATCAAGCGCGCCATCTTCGCCGAAGTGGGCAAGGTGATGGGCGCGGACGCGATCCTCGCCACCAACACCTCCTCGATCCCGATCACCCGGCTGGCACAGGCCGCGCCGGACCCGGCCCGCTTCATGGGCGTGCATTTCTTCAACCCCGTGCCGGTGATGCGGCCGATCGAGTTGATCCGCGGCCTCGCCACCTCGGACGAGACGGTGGCTCGTGTCGAGGCGTTCGCGAAGAAGCTCGGCAAGGAGGTGGTCCACGCCAACGACGCGCCCGGCTTCATCGTCAACCGCGTGCTGATGCCGATGCTCAACGAGGCGATCTTCGCGCTGGGCGAAGGCGTGGCGAACGTGCGCGATATCGACACCGCCGTCAGCCTCGGCCTCAATCATCCGATGGGGCCGCTGACGCTGGCCGACTTCATCGGGCTCGACACCTGCCTGGAGATCACGCGCGTGCTGTTCCACGGCACCGGCGATCCCAAGTTCCGCCCCGCGCCGCTGCTCGTCAAATATGTCGAGGCGGGCTGGCTGGGACGCAAATCGGGCCGCGGCTTCTACGATTATTCCGGCGACGAGCCGGCGCCGACGCGATGATCCGCTCGGCGTTCGCCGCGCTGACGCTGCTCGCGTCCATCCCGGCGGCGGCGACGGTCGCGCCGGGCTCCGCGCCCGATACGGCGACGGGACTCTACGGCCATTATGCCGACAATGCCTTCGCCAAGATCCTCGACGGGCGGCTGAAGGCGGTGAAGGTCTATGAGGACCGCGAGGTGCTCGCCTTCATGAACATCCATCCTCTGGCGCCCGGCGACCTGCTGGTGATCCCGACCGGGCATTACCGCAATCTGATGGATATTCCGCCGGACGTGCTCGCCCATCTGATGAAGGTGGCGCAGCGTATCGCCAAGGCGCAGGCGACGACGCTCCACCCCGCCGGCATCTTCATCCGCGCCAACAGCGGCGAGGCGGCGGGGCAGACGGTGTTTCATTTCCACCTGCATGTGACGCCGGTGTATCGGGGCGTCGCCCTCGCCCGCCCCAGCTACGCCGATCCCCCCGCCTCGCCCGCCGAGCTGGAGAAGACGGCGGCGAAAATCCGGGCGGCGCTATCGGATCAGGACTGCAATCGGGCGAGCGCGAAGCCGACGAAATCGGCAAGAAAATGCGCGATCATGCAGGCCGGAAGATCGCGCCGCCACAGGTAGAGCGCGGTCAGCAACACCGCACCGAACGCGACGACGATGAGCTGCGCATAACCCCAATAGCTGATGTGGACCGCGATGAAGATCGCCACGGAAACGACGGCGGCGAGCCATGTGCGGCCGGTCAACCCCTCAATGCGCTCGATCGGATAACCCCGATAGAGAATCTCCTCGATCACGCCCGCGCGAAGCATCATCGCGTATTGCAGCCAGAATGGAACCGCGATGATGTTGTGGGTCGCGCGCATATTCTGATGCAGGCCGAGCGCGGGGAAGATCACCGCGTAGCTCAGCATGAAGCTCGCCATCAGCAGGATCGCGAAAACGATCCCCCAAATAATCGTGCCGAGGCGCGGCGGTCGGAGCCCGATCGAGACGAGCGGCAGGCGTTCGACGAAGACCACCCAGCAAAGGATGATCGCGCCGAACGCCCACCATATCGCTTCGCGGCCGATCCGCACCGCCACGGCATCGCCGGGAAACAGCCGGCCCGGGATACCGATCTCGGGCAAACCCCAGGCGAGAACGAGGCCGACAATCGCCGGCCACGCCATGCGCCGATCGCGAAGCGCCGCGATCACGCCGACGGGCCGCTCTTCATCCAGTCCGGCCCGTCGATCGTGCCGCCGGCAGCGATGCGCGCCTTGGTGGCAGCCTGGATGAAGCGCCAGACCTCGGCCGAAAAACCGGGATCGGACCGGGCCGGCCAGTTATCCATATCCTCATACATGCGGACGGTGCCGTTCCACATCGCCGGCGTGGCGATCGCACTAAAGGGCTTCAGCAGAGCAAACCACTGATCGACGAAGGCCTGTGCCTGCTCGCCCGTCGGATCCATCGGCATCGCTGCCTCTATGCGGGCGGCAAGCTCCTTCCATCGGGCGCCATAGGCTTCCTGATCGAAGCCTTCGGGCACCTCGGCCATCTTCTCCCGCCACTCCGCCTTCTCGGCGGGCGTGAAGTAGCGGTCGGTCACCGCCTTCCAGTTTTCGGGTTCCACAATCGTTTCTCCTGTACGAATCAGCGAGCAGAGCGTCGCGACGTCGATCGGCTCGCCACGATCGATGCGGGACCGGACGGAGACGAGCAGCGCGCGCGAGGCGGCGAGCTCCTCCGATTTGCGATCGAGATCGGCGATCTGCGCCGCCACCAGCGCGCCCAGATCGGCGTGGCGGCCGGCCAGCGTGCGGCCGATATCGGCGAGGCTGAAGCCGGCGCGCTTTAACGCCACCACCGCGTTCAGCCGCGCCAGCTCGCCCGCGCCGTAAAGCCGCCGTCCGGCCGCCGTACGAAGCGGCCGCACCAGCCCGCGCGCCTCGTAGAAGCGCAGCGCGCGATGGCTGAGGCCGGTCCGCTCGGCGACATCGCCGATTTCGAGCATCTCGATCATGGGCCGAGTCGTAGCGCCTGACGTTACGTCAGGAGCAAGCCCTTTCAGCCTTGCGTGAGCCCCATCAGCAGCCCCGGCGTCAAAATCTGCGGCAGCTCCTTCGGCGCCTTGCCCGGCGCGTACCAGAGATAAAGCGGCACGCCCGATCGGCCGTGGGCGTTCAGGAAACGGGTGATGGCGGGGTCGCCGCGCGTCCAGTCCCCTATCATCATCACCACGCCGGCCTTGCGGAAGGCAGCCTGCGTCTCGGCGCGGTCGATCGCCACCTTCTCATTCACCTTGCAGGAGAGGCACCAGTCGGCGGTGAAATAGAGGAACACCGGCTTGCCTTCGGCGCGGAGCGAGGCGAGCTTTGCGGCGTCGAAACGCTGGACGGTGCTCCCGCCCCCGACCTCGGTCGGGTTCGGAACGGCGTGGACGGGGAGCAGCGCCAGCCCCCCCAGCGCTGCCACCAGCCCGATCGCCGCCGGAGCCCAGGCCGCCGCGCGGAAGCCGCGCTGGCGCAGGCCCGTCATCCACAGGCCGAAGCCGAGCAGCAGCGCCGCGCCCACACCCGTTACCGCGCCATTCACGTCGGTTTCGTGGCCGAGCACCCAGACCAGCCAGAGGCTGGTGAGCAGCATCGGCACAGCGAGGATACGGCGAAACGTCTCCATCCACGCGCCCGGCTTCGGCAGCAGCCGTCGCAGAGGCGGCACGAAGCCCAGCAGCAGGAAGGGAAGGGCCAGGCCGAAGCCTAGCCCCGCGAACACCAGCAGCCCGGCGATCGTGGGCAGCACAAGCGTTGCCCCCAATGCGCCCGCCATGATCGGGCCGGTGCAGGGGGTAGCGATGAAGGCGGCGAGCGCGCCCGTCCAGAAGGCGCCGACCAGCCCGCCCCGCGCGGCGAGCCCCGATCCGGCGGTGATCGCGCCCAGCTCGAACAGTCCGGCGAGATTGAGCCCGATCGCGGCGGTGAGCAGCAGCAGGACGAGGATCACGCTCGGGTTCTGAAGCTGAAAGGCCCAGCCCGCCGCCTCGCCGCCCGCGCGCAGCAGCAAAAGCAGCCCGCCGAGCGCGAGACAGACGAGGATCACGCCGAGCGTATAGGCCAGCGCCTCGCGCCGCATCTCGCGCTCCTCGCCGCCCGCGCGGGCGAGGCTCAGCGCCTTGAGGCTGAGGATCGGGAAGACGCAGGGCATGATATTGAGGATGAGGCCGCCCAGCACCGCACCTAGGAAGGCGATCACCGCCAGCGAGACGGTGTAGCCCGCGGGCGGCGAGGATAGAGGACGGCCGGCGGCGGGCACCGCGCCGGGGTTCGCCTGGAAGGTCAATCCGGTGCCGTCGCCCGTCGCGAGCAGCGCGGCGAAGCCTCGGCCCGGCGAGGCGCCTGGCTTCGTCTCCACGATCAGCGTGTCGCCGTCGCGGGTGAAGCTCTGCGGCGCAGCATAGGCCATCGCGCCGTCCTTCTCGGCGAAGACATGGGGATCAGAGAGAGGGGCCGAGGCGGGAAAGGGAATGGCGATGCGGAGCTTGCCGTCCTTCACCTCGAAACGCGCGGGGCTGCCGAGCGGGCGCGGCAGGGCGCGCCGCCAGGCGTCGAAGCGCGCCGCCGTGGCGGGCTGGACAGCGCCGTCCCCTACCATCAGCACGGTCGAGACGGCGGCGCTCTCGGGCACGCACAGGCTGGTGGTGCAGACCAGATAATCGAGCTTCGCGCTGATCGGCAGCTTCGCGCCTTGGGGCAGCCCCGCCGGCACGTTCAGCGGCACGAGCAGCGCATAGGGCTTCTCGTAGACATGGTTCATCAGCCCGGCGATGACCAGCGTGGTGGGCACGGGATACTCGATCTCTCCCACGCTCACGCCCTTGGGGAGCGTCCATTCGGCTTTCATCGGAAAGCCGCTGTCGCCGGGGTTCTTCCAATAGCCGTGCCAGCCGGGCTGCGGGGTCATGACGAGGGCGAGCGTGGTGGGCTTGCCCGCCGCGGGCGTATCGCTCTCGGGCACAAGCGAGGCGATGATGTGCGGACCGGAAGCGACCTGCGCGCGGGCGGGCGAGGCCAGGGCGAAGGCCAGCGCGATCGTCATCAGCACGCAACGGATCAAGCCCATCCGGTCCCTCGTCAGGTCAATTGCCATTGCGACTCCGGATCAGATCCGGGGGGAAGCAACCCAGCCGGGTTCTGGATTGCTTCGTCGCTTCGCTCCTCGCAATGACAATTCGATTGTCGGAGCTTCACCGCGTCTCGAAAGGCTTGATGCCCTTGCCGAGATCGTTGGGGCCGAGCTTCAGCGGCTCATGGCTGAAATCGACGACGAAGGTGGTGGAATAATGCGCCCCCGGCGCGAGGGTGGCGCTGTTGTTCTTGATGGTGAGGCCGGCGGAGGAATTGGCGCGCTCCTCGGCGGCGATGACGATGATGCCGGAATGATTCTCCTTGTCCGGCCCCTGCACGAAGATGTTGCGCGCGATCAGCCCGGTCGCGCCCGAAGGCAGGTCGATCAGATAGTTGGTGCCGTGGCCCTGCGAATCGTCGAAGCTGTTGTCGGTGATCGAGACCCAGGCGGTGCGGCTCTTGAGATAATGGCCGCCGCGCCCTTTCTCGAAGCGGGTGCGGGTGACGTAGAGCTTGCCGTAATGGCCGATATAGAGCGAATGCGCGCAACCGCTCGAAACCGCGCAGCTGCCGAGGCCGGAGAAGGTGGAGCGATCGACCCGGATCACGCCCGCCGGATCATCGGCGGAGAGGATGCCCTCGTCCGAATTGCGGAAGGTCGCGTTCATCACCGTCAGATCGCCATGCTCGATGCGGATGCCCGCGCCGTTGCCGTCGCCGACATGCATGTTCTGGAAGACGATGCCGTCGACCATCGCATCGCGCCCGCGCAGCACCAGCGCCGCCTTGCCCTCGCAGGTGGTTCCGTCGAAGATCACCTTGCCGGAGACGCGCGCGCGGAAGGCGACGCGGCCGCTCTCCACCACCGCGCATTCGCGGTAGGTTCCGGGCGCGATCGCGATCGTGGCGTCCCCGCCGTGGGCGGACTGCACCGCGTCGGCGAGGCGGTAGAAGCCTTTGCCGGTCTCCTGCACCACGAAGGGGGCGGAGGATTTGGCGGGGGCCTGCGCCGCCGCGGGCATGGCGAGGCCGACGAGCAGGAGCGGAAGGAGCGGGCGCGGCATCGGCTTTCTCCGGTCTGGTTCGCGGGGAAGCTGCCACGCCGCCCCCGCGCCCTCAACCCCCGGCCGCGCGCCCGCTACTCCAGATTGGGACGCAGCCAGCGCGTCGCGGTGGTGAGATCGACGCCGCGCCGGGCGGGATATTCCTCGAGCTGATCCTTCCCGATCCGCGCCACCCCGAAATACTGGCTCTCGGCATGGCCGAAATAGAAGCCGGAGACGGCCGCCGTCGGCACCATCGCGAAATGATCGGTCAGCACGATGCCGGTGGCGTTGGTGGCGTCGAGGAGATCGAACAGGATGGGCTTCAGGCTGTGATCCGGGCAGGCGGGGTAGCCCGGCGCGGGGCGGATGCCGCGATACTGTTCCTTGATCAGCGCCTCGTTGGTGAGCTGCTCGTCCGGGCTGTAGGCCCACAAAGTCGTGCGGACATGATTGTGCAGCCGCTCGGCGAAGGCTTCGGCAAGGCGATCGGCGAGCGCCTTCAGGATGATGTCCGAATAATCGTCATTCTCCGCCTTGAAGCGGGCGGAATGCTCGTCGAGCCCGTGGCCTGCGGTGACGGCGAAGCCGCCGATCCAGTCATCCTCGGGGGCGATGAAATCGGCGAGGCACATATTGGCCCGCCCTTCGCGCTTCTTGATCTGCTGGCGGAGCATAGGGATTCTGATCTCCCCCTCCCGCTTGCGGGAGGGGGCCGGGGGGTGGGCCCCCAGGTTCGGCTGGGCGGTCCCGTTGTCGGCCGGGAGCCCACCCCCGGCCCCTCCCGCAAGCGGGAGGGGGGAAAGGAGGATGTCATCCCCCTCGCGTCGGCACGGCCACAGGCCCGCCACGCCTTTCGCGGTCAGCCATTTCTCGGCGATGATCCGGTCCAGCATCGCCTGCGCGTCGGCGAAGAGGGAGCGGGCGCTTTCGCCCACCACCTTGTCGTCGAGGATCGCGGGATAGGTGCCGGCGAGCTCCCAGGCGCGGAAGAAAGGGGTCCAGTCGATATATTCGCGCAAGTCCTCGAGCGGCCAATCCTCGAAGACATGGACGCCGGGTTGCGCGGGCGCGGGGGCCTTGCCGCTCGCGTCATAGGGGAAGGCGTTGGCGCGGGCCTCCTCGATCGGCGCGAGCTCGTTCTGGCCCTTGCCCTCGCGCGCCTTGCGGACGGCTTCATAGTCGTTCGCCGTCTTCTCGACGAAGCCGTCGCGCTGGGTGTCGCTCATCAGGGTGGAGGCGACGCCGACCGCGCGCGAGGCGTCGAGCACATGGATGACGGGCCCGCTATAGGCCGGATCGATGCGGAGCGCCGTATGCGCCTTGGAGGTGGTGGCCCCGCCGATCAGCAGCGGCATGGTCATGCCCGCCCGATCCATCTCGGAAGCGACCGTCACCATCTCGTCCAATGAGGGCGTGATGAGGCCGGAAAGCCCGATCATATCGGCATTTTTCTCGCGCGCGGTGTCGAGGATGGTCGTCCACGGCACCATCACGCCCAGATCGATGATCTCGTAGCCGTTGCAGCCGAGCACGACGCCGACGATGTTCTTGCCGATATCGTGGACGTCGCCCTTCACCGTCGCCATGACGATGCGGCCCTTGGAGCTGCCCTCCACCTTCTCGGCCTCGATGAAGGGCAGCAGGTGCGCCACCGCCTTCTTCATCACGCGGGCGGATTTCACCACCTGCGGCAGGAACATCTTGCCCGATCCGAACAGATCGCCGACGACGTTCATGCCGTCCATCAGCGGACCCTCGATCACCTCGATCGGGCGGGGGATGGCTTGCCGCGCTTCCTCGGTATCCTCGACGACCCAAGCGTCGATGCCCTTGACCAGCGCATGTTCGAGCCGCTTCGCGACCGGCCAGCCGCGCCATTCCTCGGCCGCCTTCTCGGCCGCCGCGTCCTTGCCGCGATAGCGTTCGGCGAGCGTGATGAGGCGCTCGGTCGCGTCCTCCCGCTTGTCCCAGATCACATCCTCGCAGGCTTCGCGCAGCTCCGGGTCGATCGCGTCATAGACGTCAAGCTGCCCCGCGTTGACGATGCCCATGTCCATGCCGGCGGCGATGGCGTGATAGAGGAACACGCTGTGCATCGCGCGGCGCACCGGCTCGTTGCCGCGGAAGCTGAAGGAGAGGTTGGAGACGCCGCCCGAGATATGGACGTGCGGGCAGCGCGCCTTGATCTCGGCGCAGGCCTCGATGAAGTCGATCGCGTAGCGGCGATGCTCGTCGATGCCGGTCGCCACCGCGAAGATGTTGGGATCGAAGATGATGTCTTCGGGCGGAAAGCCGATGCCGGTCAAGAGCTTGTAGGCTCGCTCGCAGATCTGGACCTTGCGTTCCTTCGTGTCCGCCTGCCCCGTCTCGTCGAAGGCCATGACGACCACCGCCGCGCCATAGGCCATGACCAGCCTCGCATGTTCGAGGAACTCGGCCTCGCCCTCCTTCATGCTGATCGAGTTGACGATCGGCTTTCCCGAGACGCATTTCAGCCCCGCCTCGATCACGCTCCACTTGGAGCTGTCGATCATCACCGGCACGCGCGCGATATCCGGCTCGGCGGCGATCAGCTTGAGGAAGGTGGTCATCGCCTCGACCGCGTCGAGCAGGCCCTCGTCCATGTTGACGTCGATCACCTGCGCGCCGTTCTCGACCTGCTGGCGCGCGACCTCGACCGCGGC